>OGQG01002141.1_pt1 | contig 12466 bp, 8 predicted proteins | sample 1553201 | NCBI WGS metagenome assembly OGQG01 (sample SAMEA2579925, study PRJEB22360) | human gut metagenome | biome: human gut; feature: human-associated habitat; material: faeces | place: Denmark | collected 2008/2010
GGCGTGTCAGCTGGTGCGTGGGCCACCCGCGCCATCGAACGGGGGCATGTCGACGCCCTGAAAAACCTCTCGCAGAACGTCCCCAACTTCTACGTCCCCGACTACGGGTCGCGCATGACCTCGTCGATCTACGTCCGCGGGCTCGGGGCACGGATCGACCAGCCGGTCATGGGGCTCAACATCGACAACGTTCCGGTGCTGAACAAGGACAATTACGACATGGAACTGGCCGACGCAGAGCGCATCGAAGTGCTGCGGGGCCCGCAGTCGACGCTCTACGGGCGCAACACGATGGGCGGCGTCATCAACGTATACACGCTCTCGCCGCTCGCATACGAGGGTGTCCGCCTGAGCGCCGAATACGGCAGCGGCGACAGCTACCGGTTCAGGGCTTCGTCCTATTACAGGATAAACCCCGACCTGGGCATGGCCGTGACGGGCTATTACACGCATACGGGCGGATTCTTCGAGAACCTCGCAACGGGCGAAAAATGCGACTGGGAGCGGATGGGCGGCGGACGCTGGAAGGCGCAGTGGCGCAACCGTGCGGGATTGCGGATCGACAATACGCTTTCCTTCTCGGTGCTCGAACAGGGCGGGTATCCCTATGCCTACGTCGGCGAGGAGATCGTGCACGACGGGCAGACGGTCATCCGCCCGGGCGAGATACGCTACAACGACCCGTGCTCCTACCGCCGCACGACCCTCAGCGACGGGCTCACGGTGCGCTACGACGCCGGCAGTTTCTCGGTGGCCTCGATCACCAGCTACCAGTATTCCGACGACGAGATGATCCTCGACCAGGATTTCCTGCCCCTTTCGTATTTCACGCTCAAACAGGCGCGTACGGAACACACTCTCACCGAGGACATTGTATTCCGCTCGCACGAACGGGGGGCGTACCGCTGGCTGCTGGGCGCATTCGGATTCTACCGCCACGGCGTGATGAACGCCCCGGTGCATTTCAAGCAGACCGGCATCGAGGAGCTGATACTCAGCAACGCCAACGAACACGACCCGCAATACACCTACGACGCATGGGACAACGACGAGTTGCTGCTGGGCAGCCGCTTCCGCAACCCCTCGGCAGGCGGAGCGCTCTACCACGAATCGAACTACACGGCCGGACGCTGGCGCTTCACCGCGGGCCTGCGCTTCGACTACGAGCACACCCGCCTGCGCTACCGCAGCTCCACGCAGACCGGCTACACGGCGACCGACCGCGTGAGCGGCACGACGGGGCACTACCCCCTGTCGATCGACATCCGCAATACGCTCAAGCGGAATTTCACCGAAGTACTGCCGAAATTCTCGGTGCTCTATGCCTTCGACGAGATACACAACCTCTACGTTTCGGTGGCCAAAGGGTACAAGGCCGGCGGGTTCAACACGCAGATGTTCTCCGACGTGCTCCAGCAGAAGATGATGAACGAAATGGGGTTCGGGACGGTCTACGACGCGGATAAAGTCGTGAGCTACGAACCCGAATACAGTTGGAACTACGAATTGGGCGGGCACTTTTCGTGCATGGAAGGCGCCGTGCGGGGCGATTTCGCGCTCTTCTACATCGACTGCCGTGATCAGCAGCTCACAATCTTCCCCGAAGGGACGACCACCGGGCGCATGATGACCAATGCCGGACGCACGCGCAGCTTCGGCGGCGAGTTGTCGCTGCAGGTATCGCCGTGGCAGAACCTCGACATCAATGCGGCCTACGGATACACAAATGCCAGGTTTGTCCGTTATAACGACGGGAAAACCGATTACAAGGGCAACTACCTGCCCTACGCGCCGCAGCATACGCTGGCCGCAACCGGGGCGTGGACGATCCCCACGGGCGTGCCGTGGCTCGGGAACATCGTCCTGCAGGCCGGTGTCCGTTGCGCGGGGCGCATCTGGTGGAACGAGGAGAATTCGCTCTCGCAGCCCTTTTACGCGCTGACCGAAGCCTCCCTGCGTTTCGAACAGAAACACTATTCGGTCGACATATGGGGGCGCAACCTCGCGGACGCGGGTTACAACGTATTTTATTTCAAGTCCATCGGCAACGAATTCGTACAGCGCGGACGCCCCAGGACATTCGGCATAACACTGAATATTAACTTATAACGACAATAGCACAATGAAAAAACTCCTTATCCTGCTCGCCCTCGCGGCCTGTGCGGCATGCAACACCGAAGACGACAACGACAACCGGCAAAAGGCCACTTTCGGGGGTACGCTCACCATTACCAGCAATCAGACCCCGTCGGCGACACCCTTTGTAACAAACAACATAAGTTTCGAACTTACGGAAGACAACAGCGGCCTGTTCAAGCTCACGATGTACAACGTGCGTTTCGCGCAGTCCATGCCGATGTCACTCAATATCGTTATCCCCGAACTGAAATACGAGGACTCGGACAACGACGGCATCTACGAACTGACGAGCACGGCCGATCCGATCATCCCCTACATCGGCGGCAAACCGTATTACGACCCGCAAACCGGCAAGGGATTCGCAATCCCGATGTTCACCGGCAGGCTCGCCAACGGCAGCCTGGAGGTGATCTTCACCTGCCGCAACGCGCAGATTCCCGTGGGCGACGAGACGCTCGACCACAAAGCCGTGTACAAGGGAACGATTCTTTTGTAACTTTGCATCGAAAACCGTAACGATATGAAGGCAGAATACAAACCATTCGTAGACGCTCTTATCGAGCTTTGCATCAAAGAGGACATCGGCGACGGCGACCACACGTCGCTCTCGTGCATCCCCTCCGACGAACATGGCCGCATGCGCCTGCTGTGCAAGCAGGAGGGAATCATCGCCGGCATTGAGATCGCGCAGGTCGTTTTCCATCGCCTCGACCCCGACATGGAATTCGAGCAGGTACTCCGCGACGGCGACCGCGTAAAGCCCGGCGACGTGGCGTTCTACGTTTCGGGACGCCTGCGCTCGCTGCTGCAGGCCGAACGCATCATCCTCAACATCATGCAGCGCATGAGCGGCGTGGCTACGCAGACCGCCGTTTACGTCGACCGCCTCGCAGGGCTGCACACCAGGGTGCTCGACACGCGCAAGACCACACCCGGCATGCGCGTGCTGGACAAGATGGCCGTGAAGATCGGCGGCGGCGAGAACCACCGCATGGGGCTTTTCGACATGATCCTGCTGAAAGACAACCACATCGACTTTGCGGGCGGCATCCGCAAAGCCATCCACGGCGCCCGCGAATACCTCCGGGCCAGGGGCAAGGATATTCCCATCGAGTGCGAAGTGCGCTCGCTGGAGGACATCGACGAAGTATTCGCCGCAGGCGGTGTCGACCGCATCATGTTCGACAATTTCACGCCTGCGATGACCCGCGAGGCCGTGAAGAAGGTCGCAGGCCGCTGCGAGACCGAATCGAGCGGCGGCATCACGCTCTCGACGATGCGCGACTACGCCGAATGCGGCGTCGACTTCATCTCGGTCGGTGCCCTGACGCACCAGATCAAGTCGCTCGACATGTCGCTCAAGGCCTGCGAATAACCCAGACGCCCTGTCGTCACCGAATCATACGGACAACGGTTAATTCATGAAACGCCTGCTCCATACCCCGCTGGCCCTGTTACTGCGGCGCATCGTACTGCTCTATGCGGTACTGATGCTCTGCCGCGTGGTCTTTTATCTCTACAACGCACAGTTGCTGGGGACGATCGGCCGGGGTGAGCTGTGGCAGCTGCTCGCCGGCTCACTCAAATTCGACACGGTATCGGTCATCTATGCCAACGGGGTATTCATCCTGCTGGCGTTGCTGCCCCTGCATGTGCGCGAACGCAGTTGGTACCGCAAACTGATGTACTGGTACTACGTGGCGGTGAATGCCGTGCTGGTCGTGGCGGTCAACATGTCCGACTGCGTCTATTTCCGTTACACGCAGAAACGCTTCACGGCCGACGAGGTATTCTTCGCCGACAACAGCAATTCGGTACAGCTCGTCGGTAAGTTCATGGCCGAAAACTGGTACCTGGTACTCGTCGCCGCAGCCCTCGTGGCGCTGCTGGCATGGGGTTACGGCCGCAAGGTGCGCGAGGAGAGTCTGCTGAGCCGCGGCTGGGCCTACTATGTCGGAAGCACGGTGATCTTCGCCACAGGCGCAGGGCTCTCGATCGCAGGCATGCGCGGCGGCATGACCCGCATGACACGGCCGATCACCCTTTCGAACGCCACCCTCTATACCGACGACAGCGGCAAGGCGAACCTCATCCTGAGCAACCCGTTCTGCATCCTGCGGACGATCGGCAACGCGGGAAGCATCAATTACAAAAAATATTTCACCCCCGAAGAACTGCCGCAGCATTTCACGCCCGTGCACCAGCCCGCAGACAGTGCGGCGGTGAACCTGGCAGGGCGCAACGTCATGGTCTTCATCATGGAGAGCATGTCGGCCGAGCATTCGGCCTATCTGATGCCGGAGGTTTATGCCGGCCGGGAAACCAAGGGCTTCACGCCGTTCCTCGACTCGCTGATGCGCGGCGGCCTCTGTTTCAAACGCATGTATGCCAACGGCACGCGCTCGATACAGGCCATGCCCTCGGTGCTGGGAAGCATCCCTTCGTTCCGGACGCCGTTCGTACTGATGCCGCAATCGCTCGGTGAAAGCCGGCAGTTACCGGCCATACTCCGCGGGAGGGGGTATTCGACGGCATTCTTCTGCGGGTCGGAACACGGCTCGATGGGATTCGGGGCATACGCCCGCTCGGCAGGCGTCGAACGGCTCGTCAGCCGCGAAGACTACGAAGACAGGCACGGCAAGGGTGATTTCGACGGTTACTGGGGCATTTGGGACGAACCGTTCCTGCAATTCACCGGCGAGGAGCTCTCCCGGACACCGGAGCCTTTCTTCGCCGCGCTGTTCACCCTCTCGTCGCACCACCCGTTCGTCGTCCCGGCACAATACGAGGACAAACTCCCGGCCGGTTACACGAAACTGCACAAGGGCGTAGCCTATGTCGACAATGCCTTCCGGCTCTTCTTCGAGCGCTTCGGAAGCGAAGAATGGTTCCGCCGCACGGTATTCGTATTCGTAGCCGACCATGTGTCCTCCGAAAAATTCGCCGCCGAAACCCGCAGCTATCCGGGCAACTACCATATCATCGGCTTCATGTATACCCCCGACGGCGCCTTGCGGGGCCAGGTCGGAGAGGTCGTGCAGCAGCTCGACATCATGCCCACGCTCCTGGGGCTGCTGGGCAATACGGAGTCCTATTTCGCATTCGGCCGCGACGTGCTGAACGAACCGCAGCGACAGCAGTGGTCGGTGAGCTGGGACGGGGCGTTCCAGGCCGTGACGAACGACGGCACGATCCGCTTCGACGACGCGCAGGACAAACCGGAAGCGTCGGACGCAGGGGACTCCCTCCTGCAGGATTTCCGCGCCCTTGTCCAGCAATACTATTCCCACGCAGAAAAAAAGAGTTACATCGTCCATGATTGAATTCAAACCCGTGCGCCTCGAGGATAAACAGACCATCGAGCGCTATACCATGCCTTCGGGCATCTACAACTGCGACCTCGCATTCGCCAACATGTATTGCTGGCAGGCGATGTACCACAGTGCCTGGGCCGTGATCGACGGCTTCCTGGTGATCCGCTTCCAGATCGGGGGCGGGGAGAAGATCGGGTACATGCAACCCGTCGGCGAAGGGGATTTCGCCCGGATCATCCCCGCCCTGCGCGAAGATGCCCATGCGCACGGACAGCGGCTGCGCATCATCGGGCTTACGGACGAGGGGCGCGAGATGGTTCGCAACATGCACGCCGGGCTGTTCGCGTTCGAATCCGACCGCGGGATGGAAGATTACGTTTACAACGCCGACGACCTGCGCAACCTCACGGGACGCAGGTACCAGCCCAAACGCAACCACATCAACCGTTTCATGGCGGAATACCCCGATTTCCGGTACGAGCAACTCACGCGCGAGCGGTTCGGGGAGTGCATGCAGCTCGAACGCGAATGGCGCCGGGCCCACGAAGGGCACACCTCGGAACTGTGCGCCGAACAGCGGGCCATGCAGCGGGCTTTCGAACATTTCGAAGAACTGGAAATGATCGGCGGCTGTATCTACGTAGGCGACAAACTGATCGCGTTCACATACGGTTCGGCGGTCAACGACCATACGTTCGACACGCATGTCGAGAAGGCGGACACCGACTACGACGGCGCCTTCACGATCATCAACAAACTCTTCGCACAGCACCTTCCCGCGCGTTTCACGATGATAAACCGCGAGGAAGACCTCGGGATCGACGGGTTGCGCCAGTCGAAGCTCTCCTACCACCCCGCCGTCATCCAGCACAAATATGCGGCCATCCACCTGCACCCGGACGAAATCGCCTGCAAGGAACTTTGGACGGCGGCATTCGGCGACGACGAACAATTCGTCGACTCGTTCCTGATGCGCTATTACAGCCGCCGCAGGATGCTGACGGCCGAATGCGAAGGGCGTACGGCGGCCATGCTCCACATGCTGCCGTTCGAGAGCGAGCTGGGACGGTCGACCTACATCTACGGCGTAGCGACAGCGCCCGAATTCCGCCGCAGGGGACTGGCCGGCAAGCTGATACGCGAAGCGATGCGGCTCATCGGCGAGCAGGGCGACGAGGCGGCCTTCCTGATCCCGAGCGAGGAGTGGCTGCACGGGTTCTATGCAAAATACGGCTTCGAAGGCGCCGTCCCGGTGACATTCTCATCGCAAGACGGCTTCGATTTCGGGACGGGCGACGCCTCGAAAGACAGGGCCATGGTCTGGCGGCGAGCCCCCGGGGCTCCGCTGCCCGAGGCACTGCACTGCTCTTACGCCAAGAGGTAGTACCGCCCTGCTGCGCCGCAACGCAAGGTGCGATATCGCACCCACGACAAGAAAGCCGCAGACTTTACAGTCTGCGGCTTTCCGTTTTGCATATCGTCACTTAAAGTCGTCAGTATATGGTTCCGCCGTTCACTTCGGTCGTAGTCCAGGGAACCTCCTTCACCGAAGAGATGACAGCCTCCTGGCCGATGACCGTCAACGTAATTTCGTATTCCACGCCAGCCAGCAGCGACGGCATGGTATCAGCCGTAATGCTTGTTGTGAATTCTTCGCCGTCGATCGTGCAGGTCACGGCAAGGGTAGGCTTAGCGGCCATAGGCACGACAAGCGCCTTTTCGCCGGCGGCCAGGGTAAGCGCCCCCGTCGCCGTGCCGGCCGGATCCACCGTGCCGGCTACCATATCGAGCGTGCCGGTCGCATAGATTCCACCGGTAATCTGCACCTGAGTAAGATTGGCAGCACCCGTGTATCCATTGCCGGCCGTTGCCAGGAAAGAGAGTTTGGAATAGGCGTGCTTCATCTCGACGGCAACAGCTCCCGCATTGGCAGCATTGACAGGCTGGGGCTGGTAGATCAAATCCTGTGCGGCCGCATCCTTTTGCGCCGTCAGCGTATATTCGGCACCACTGGCAGAAGTAGTCACCGCCAGAGCCGAAGGCGCCCATGCCACCAGCGTACCGCCCGTGCGATCCACCAAGATGGGATCGCCATCGACAGTCCATGCATCGGCATTAAATTTCACCAGTTTCGTTGCAGCAGTAACGCCGGGAATAAAAACATTGAAATCGGCTGCATACGGTTTCGCCTCGGCACGCGTAACGACATCGAGTGCCGTCACACCTACGAACTGTACAGGCGCGATTTCAGGCTGGGGGGGGGTAACTTCGTCCTGTTTATCGCAAGAACAGAAAACGGCCGAAGCCATGGCTGCAGCAGCTGCCGCATAGTAAAAAAGTTTCATTTAGATAGTTTATTAAATTGTTATACATTTTTTGGACGGCCTGCAACCCGCTCAAACGAATTCAACCGACAGCCCCAATTATCCTCTCTTACAGAACGTAATTATTCACATTACACCAAATTGTTCACACTTCATCACACAATTTCGTTCATTAATGATATTCAAAGTTAAATAAAAACCGCATCATTGCACCATATGAACCGAATAAGCCTACACAAAAAGCATTTTTGTATACCTATTCGGGCTTTCATATATAGTCCATGGGCGTATCTGTATACAAGCATCCTGAAAATCGACATCAGAGGAGCCCTAACCCGGCAAAATGCCGGACATGCATTGCTCGAAGCAGGCCGCAGAAAAACCGCCGCCCTCCCCCAACGGCGAAGGCCGGGAAAAGGCAAGGCACTAAAAAACCCGAAGTTTTCACTTCGGGTTTTGCGGGGGAGGGCACCGGAGGCGAACAACGTCCGGGGCAGGCGATTCGGGGCTATTTCCGCGCGATACGCCGCAGGAAGCACTCGATCGTATTCTCCATCAGGCAGCAGATCGTCATCGGCCCCACGCCGCCGGGAACAGGGGTGATGACCGACGCCTTGGGCTCGATGGCGGCGAAATCGACGTCACCGCACAGCTTGCCGGTTTCGGGATCGCGGTTGACACCCACGTCGATCACCACGGCCCCGTCACGCACCATATCCGCCGTTACGAACTTCGGGCGGCCGATCGCCACGACCAGGATGTCGGCGCGGCGCGTCACCTCGCCCAGGTTACGCGTACGGCTGTGCGCCATGGTCACGGTGGCATTGGCATCCAACAGCAATTTCGAGACGGGAAGCCCGACGATATTGCTGCGGCCGATCACCACGGCCTCCTTGCCGGCGATCTCCACGCCCGCAGCCCGCAGCATCTTGAGGATACCTTTCGGCGTACAGGGCAGCGTACAGGGCTGTTTCTGCCACAAAGCCGCCACATTGAGGGGATGGAAGCCGTCGACATCCTTCTCCTTGTCGATCGCGGCGATCACCTTGTCCGCGTCGATATGCTTGGGCAGGGGCAGCTGCACCAGGATTCCGTCGACGCCTTCGTCGGCATTCAGGTCGGCGATGATGCCGAGCAACTCGGCCTCGCAGACCGACTCCGGCTTGCGGATCGTCGTATTGCGGATGCCGACTTCGGCCGAGGCCTTAGCCTTGCCCGTCACATAGGAGACGCTGCCCGGGTCTTCGCCCACGAGGATTACGACCAGATGCGGCACGCGTCCGTATTTCGCGCCGAAAGTAGCCACTTCGGCGGCCATTTCGGCCTTGAGTTTTGCTGAGAGTTCTTTTCCGCTGATAACCATACCTTATATATAACTAATTTTCAAATGCCCAATGTCCGATGTCGGTGCGGTGGAAGAGGTTGTCGCATCCGATGCGTGCGACATCCCGCAGCGCATTGGCGCGTGCCTCGGCGAGCGTGGCTCCTTTGCCCACGACGAACAGCACGCGGCCGCCCGAGGTGAGGATGCGGCTGCCGTCGGCCTTCGTCCCCATGTGGTAAAGGGCGCCTTCCACCCGGTCGAGCCCCTTGATCTCGCAGCCCTTTTCATAGGCTCCGGGATAGCCTTTCGATGCGAGCACGATGCCGAGCGTGGCGAAATCGTGCCATACGAGCTGCGTATCGCCGCCGTCGGCCACAGCGCAGAAGATATCCACGATGTCGCTTTTCAGGCGCGGCAGCACGACCTCGGTTTCGGGGTCGCCGAAACGGGCGTTGAATTCGATGACCTTGATCCCTTGCGGGGTCTTCATCAGGCCTCCGTAAAGCACGCCTTCGAACGGGCAGCCCTCGGCGACCATCGCGTCGGCGGTCGGTTGCAACACCTTCTCGAGCGCATAGCGTTCATCCTCGGCCGTAATGAACGGCAGGGGCGAATATGCGCCCATACCGCCCGTATTGGGCCCCTTGTCGCCGTCGAATGCCCGCTTGTGATCCTGCGCCAGCACCATCGGCCATACCTTATGCCCGGAGACGAAGCACATGAACGAAAATTCAGGCCCCGTGAGGAAATCCTCGACGACGACCTTGCCCGCGCCGAATTTGTCGTCGAGCAACATGTCCTTCAGGGCGGCATCGGCCTCCTCCATCGTCTCGGCGATCACCACGCCCTTGCCCGCGGCCAGCCCGTCGTATTTCAGCACAGCAGGCAGCGGACGCGAAGCGACATAGTCCATCGCCGCGGCATAATCGGTGAAGGCCCGGTAACCGGCCGTCGGAATGGCGTATTTGGCCATCAGGTCTTTGGCGAACTCCTTGCTCGACTCGATACGCGCGGCAGCCTTCGTAGGGCCGAAAGCCCGCAGCCCGGCGGCCTTGAACACATCGACCACACCCGCCGCCAACGCCACCTCGGGGCCGACGACCGTAAGACCGATGCCGTTCTGCGCCGCAAAATCGCGCAGCCGCTCCACCTCCGTCTCGCGGATAGCCACGCACTCGGCCTGCGCCGTAATACCCGCATTGCCGGGGGCGCAAAATATCTTCTCCACCTGGGGCGAGCGCGACAGCGCATCCACAATTGCATGTTCACGGCCACCGCCGCCAATAACCAAAACTTTCATACGAATACGAATTAATAGTTTTCACCGCCGTTATGCCGCCGGACGATGTATGCACGGCCTACCGCCGCTCACAAGTCCGGCACTCTCCCCAAGCCCCTCCCTCGGGAGAGGCTTGTCGCAGCGGCAAAAGTTTTTATTTATACCGTCCGATTTCCGATCGCCACGGAAGCGGATTTCACCTTGGCGAAGTCCGCTTCGGGCGGGGCACAGCATCCTGTTTCCCGCCCGAAGCGGGCACGGTGAGGCGAAAGGTGCCGCGATAATCGAAAATCAATGTTTGAAATGGCGCTCGCCCGTGAATACCATGGCGATGCCCTTCTCGTCGGCCTTCCGGATCGAGTCCTCGTCACGTACCGAACCGCCCGGCTGCACGATGGCCGTCACGCCGTATTCGGCAGCCAGCGTCACGCAGTCGTCGAAGGGGAAGAAGCCGTCCGAAGCCAGCACCAGCCCTTCGGTGACGCCGGCGGCATGCGCCTGCCGGAGGGCGATCTCGGCCGAGCCGGCTTCGGGCCCCCGGCCGGGGGGCGTTCGCGGCGGAGCCGATGCGGTTCATCTGCCCGGCGCCCACGCCCAACGTACGGCCGTCCCTGACGGCGACGATGGCGTTCGACTTGACGTGCTTGACGATATGCCAGCCGAAATTCAGGTCGGCCATCTGTGCCGCGGCGGGTTTTGCCTTCGTCACGCACATATCGGCCGTGACGGTTTTCGTCGCCACGTCGAGATCCTGCACCAGCAGGCCGCCGTTGACGCTGACATATTGCTTGGAATCGGCGTCGCCCTGCTGCATATCGACCTCCAGCAGCCGCAGGTTTTTCTTCGTGCAGAGCACTTCGAGCGCCCCTTCGTCGAATTTCGGCGCCATGATGATCTCGAGGAAGATCGGTTTCATCAACTCGGCCGCCTCGCGCGTTACGGTGCGGTTCGTGGCGACGATCCCCCCGAAGATCGACACCTTGTCGGCCTCATAAGCCTTCGTCCAGGCATCCACGACATCCTTGCCGACGGCAGCACCGCAGGGATTCATATGTTTGAGCCCCACGCAGAACGGCTCATCGAACTCGCGGACGATACACAGCGCGGCATTGGCATCCTGGATATTGTTGTACGACAACTCCTTGCCGTTGAGCTGACGGGCAAAAGCCAGCGAATAAGGCACCTCTTTCTCCTCACGGTAGAACTTGGCCGACTGGTGGGGGTTCTCCCCGTAGCGCAGCGACTGCACGAGGTCGAATTCAAGGAACAGCTTCTCGTTAAGCCCGGCCTGTGCACGCATATAGGCCGCGATCATCGCATCGTACTCAGCCGTATGGGTGTATGCTTTGGCCGAAAGTTTCAGGCGCGTAGCCTTTTCCGTATTGCCGCCGGCACGGATTTCACCGAGCACCTGCTCATAGTCCGCAGGGTCGCAGACCACCGTGACGTCGGCCCAGTTCTTGGCCGCAGAACGCAGCATCGAAGGGCCGCCGATGTCGATGTTCTCGATGGCGTCCTCCATCTTCACATCGGGTTTGGCAATGGTCTGGCGGAACGGGTAGAGGTTCACACAGACCATGTCGATAAATTCGATATTGTTATCTTTCAGGGCTTTCAGGTGTTCGGGATCGTCGCGTCGCGCCAGCAGGCCGCCGTGCACGTTGGGGTGCAGGGTCTTGACGCGGCCGTCGCAGATCTCGGGAAAGCCCGTCACGTCGCTGATGTTGATAACCTCGACCCCGCTGTCGGAGAGCAGTTTCATCGTGCCGCCCGTGGCGATCACCTCCCAGCCCAGGGCACGCAGGCCCTTGGCGAAATCAACAACACCCGTTTTGTCGCTGACACTGATTAATGCACGCATATCGTTATTATTCCTTTAATAATTTATTAATCGTTTCTATATAAAGCGGATATTCCACCGCATGAATCCGGGCTTCCAGCTCGGCGATGTCGTCTCCGTCGTATCCGAACGCCCGCTGGGAGATGATCTTCCCGCCGTCGAGCGTCGCATCGACATAGTGGATCGTCACACCGAAGACCTTGACGCCGTATTCCAGCGCCTGTTCGATGGCATGCGCCCCGCGGA
>OGQG01002144.1_pt1 | contig 12462 bp, 13 predicted proteins | sample 1553201 | NCBI WGS metagenome assembly OGQG01 (sample SAMEA2579925, study PRJEB22360) | human gut metagenome | biome: human gut; feature: human-associated habitat; material: faeces | place: Denmark | collected 2008/2010
TGAGTTTATCATTGCACTTCCTGAAAGTTTTGTTCAGTACAGGGCAGATGATGTGGTAAGACTTTTTACAGAGACTTTTCATAAAAGATATGATGTAGAGTGCAGCGCAGCCATTCATCACAACAAGACAAAGACGAATTATCATATTCATTTGGTATTCAGCGAACGGAAAATGTTGGAACAGCCCGAAGTGAAGATTGCCACCCGAAATATGTTTTATGATGAGCAGGGAAAGCATAGACGCACGAAAAAAGAGATTTTAGACGAGAAGGGAAATATCAGAGCCGGATGCAGTATTATCCCGAAAGGGGAAGTATATGAAAGTCATATCTTCACAAAAAAAGAGGAATGGTTTAAGAACAAAGCCTTTACCAAAGAAGTGAAAGAACTGTTTACAGATACAATTAACTACTATGTAAAAGAAGAATCAGAAAAACTATCGGTATTCAAACAGGGCGGTGTTTATCTGGCAACGAAGAAAATCGGAAAGAACAATCCGAAAGCAGAGGAGATAAAGGCAGACAATGCGGCAAGGCAGGAATGGAATCGGACAGTTGATGTGGCATTGGTTGAGGGTGTTCCTGAAGAAGATATTTTGAAGATTAAGCAGGAAAAAATCACAGATGAAACGTTGCAATCTATTAGGACATACGGTTGGCTGCCGGATATGTTTCGACAGATTATCCGAGGGGCAAAAAACTTTTTACAGGAAGTGATTTTCAAATTTAAGCTGCCGCCTAAACCTGTACCAAAGATTGATTTGCAAGAGTGGAAAGACATGCAGAAGGTCATGTATGACTTGCAGGGACAGTCAAGGGAGATAAAACGCACACAGCAGGATATTTCTTCTTTGAAAAAACAACTGTCAGAGCTGCGAGGGTTCTTTAAAGGCAAAGAAAGAAAATCTTTGGAAGGGAAAATTGAAATGTTAGAGGATTTGGAAAAGCGTCTGCACAAGAGTATGGAGCAGATTGTAAAACGTGAAGGTTATCCCAATGTGCAAGCCTTTCAGAAAGTTTATAACAAAGCAGAAGCACTAATTATGGAATACAATGAAGAACTGCGGGCATGGAAAAATCAGACGGAGCAGAAGAAAGAAAATCCATTAGAACAACCGAAAAAAGCAAGCGTACTGGAAAAACTGCACCGCTATCGGCAGGAAGGCAGACAGCAGCCGAAACGGTCAGTTAAGAAAAAATCTATGGATAGAGAACGATAAGAAAGGTGGAAACGATTATGAAGAAAACAATATTTGAAGAAATGGGTGGCACTTATATCAGACATGGGGATTATCTTATCCCCTGTCTTGCTTTGCCGGAGGAAGAAGAACAAAGATTCATCGGCGTATGGGGACAAAGACATAAACGCTATCTGAAAGAACATAAGAAAGTAGTTTATATTACTCTGCTTACAAGTGGTAGGCTGAATAGTTATCTTGCAGATATAGAAGAACAAGCTCAGGAACGCTTTGAAAGGATTGTAGATCAGATGAAACAGGCACAGGGGATCACGGAACAGTTAAAGGCAGAAAATCAGATGGAATGGGTGGTGAGAATGAACAATATACAGACGTGTGCAAGAGAGGCTGTGAACGCCGAATTGATTTATAACTAAAAGAAAAGAGATTTTGGATAAATGCTTGACTGTAAACCTTGTTTATAGCTTATTCTTAAGATAAAATAGAGTTGCTTGAAAGGAGTGCATAACATGACAATAAAAGATGTAGAAGAACGAACAGGTTTATCCCGTTCTAATGTCCGTTTTTATGAAAAGGAAAAACTCGTTGAGCCTTCAAGAAATGAAAGTAATGGTTATAGAGATTATTCTGAAAATGATGTGGAAAATATAAAGAAGATAGCATATCTGCGTACATTGGGAATTTCTATTGAGGATATACGAAGTATTATATCTGGGAAAGTAACTTTGCAGGAAACGCTTGAGAAGCAGAATGAAGTATTAAAAAGTCAGATTACTGATTTGAATAAGGCGAAACTCATGTGCGAAAAAATGCTGGATGAAGAAAGTATTAGTTATGAAAAATTACAGGTAGAACAATATGTAACAGAGTTGCAGGATTATTGGAAAGATAATCAAACTGTTTTCAAATTGGATTCAGTCAGCTTTTTGTATATATGGGGAAGTATGCTTACTTGGATAACGATTACCGTATTATGCTTGACTATTGGGGCGTTGTCTTATTCTAAGTTGCCGGTAGAGATTCCGGTACAATGGAGTAAAGGTGTGGCAACATCTTTGGTGAATAAAAACTGGATTTTTATTTGTCCCGTTAGCTGTATCATAATCCGTTATTTATTAAAACCTTTTATTTATGCCAAATTACAGATGAACAATTATTATGGTGATATTATAACAGAGTATTTGACAAATTATATGTGTTTCATTGTGTTGTCGGTAGAAATTTTCTCCATACTTTTTACTTTCGGAGTGGTAAAAAATATTGTTGTACTGTTATTTGTGGACACAGTAGTTTTTATTGGATTGTTAGTCGTTGGGCTGACGAAAATGGATTTGAGAGGAAAAGAAATTTTATGATTCAGATTTCAAATTTAAGTAAAAAATATGGTGAAACGGTTGTTTTTTCGGACTTAAACTATATGGCAGATGTTTTTTTACAATAAGATTATTGATTTTCTAAGCAAAACCGCTTATAATTTGAGCCGGAACATATTGCTATTATCCACAGTTACGAAGTGCGTGTTATCAATGCCGATAACAAAATGATAACATTAGCCCGTATGGGCAGGATAATATGGATAAATCAAATAATCAAAAGAATTACAAACACGATAACGAATAATATCTAAACAAAATTGATTAGTAATTGTCGAGTTTGAATAACGGATATATCCTCGGAAAGCCTGTATTTATGGGTTTTCTGAGGATTTTTTTTGCTTTCTACGGGACAAATATGGGACACGTTCTTTTAATATTCGTTCATGGGACACTAGAAGCGTTATCGCAGTAAGATTTCATGCCAAATTATTTAAGAACGGTTTTATAAAAGAACATGTAAAAATGATAAATTCATAAAGTCCGGTCTTGATTATTCTTATTTCTAAAACCCAAAAACCCAATAAAAAGTAGATAAGATTGTTCATGGGGTATCTTATTATATTCAAAACCCAAAAACCCATAAAATTGATATATGTATTGAGTCATTTTTGATATAATTAATTTCAGAAAAGGAAATTGTAAGTTAAACCCAAAAACCAAAAGAAAAGAGGATATGTATATGTATCAATTTACAGATGCCATTGGCAAGGTAAAATTCGATGAAGAATTTTCAGATGTGGTAGACAATATTAAAAATGATTGTAAGCAGTTAGAATGCATGAGTTTTTCTGATGCTGTCATTAAAATAAATGAGTGGATAGACAAGGTTTTTAGTCCATGTAAATGTTCCATAATAGATTATCCAGAGTGGTTCAAGATTGTAGTATGGAGAATTATATACAATGAGCTTAAAACTAATCCACAGGCTAGGCAGACAGAACTTATAGAGGATAATATTAATTTGCCCAAGGATGTATTTGGAAAAAAATACTGGAATATGTATTCACCTGACATGAAACTTCAACAAGAAGAGTATGATAATTTATTCTTGCCATTTAATTATGCACAGGTCGAGTGTAATCATATATACAGGGCGATGATTCATCATATTATATGTAGTGCAGTTGTTCCTACGGATACTATTGTAGATGTGTTTGGAAAACTTGGACTTGTGCCTGCATTATGTGCAAATGGATATAAGAATAAGAAAGTTTGTGTTAATGAGAGAGAGTATATGATTTTAACTAAAATACAGCCTGCATTTAAAAGAAAACTGCGTATATACAAATATATAGAGAGGGTACAAAAGTTTTTAAAGAGCAGTTATCCAGATGAACAGAAAGAAAAGGTGTCAGAAATTATAGGGTTAGCTGGTGTATTGTTTAGCTCATATATAGACAAAAAGAAAATAGAAAAATATGATATCTATTTTTTATCGGCATATTTTATAATGTATAAATGTCTTTTGCCAGAATATTGGATTGATTCTAATTTGGAAGTGTGGAAAACAGAAAGGCTAAAAAAAGATGATGTGGAAAGCAAAAAAGAGAATTCTAGTAACCAAGAGTATGAATTAACTAATAATAAAAAGTTCATGTATGATACATGGATATCTCATTGGATAGATGAGGGAAGAGGATATAAGGATAGGGTTGAAGGATTTATAAATTTATCTAAAAGTGATTTGTTTACATTTATGGATAGATTTTTAAAACTTGAATTTTGTTGTGAAAATGTTGTTGAAGAAGTGAATACAGCAATTGAGTTTAGGGTTGATAATCTAAAAAATATTAAAGAATTTTTATATATTGATGTGCCAAAATATATTACAGAATATGAACGTTTTAATTTTGACACAAAAAAGATGGGAGACGTATTTGAAATGCTTAGCGAATATGAGGGCGAGTGGATTCTACCATGGAAAACTTATGTTGAAAAAGACATAAGGTTAAATGAAGAAAAACGTAATAAAAAAGATACAGAAATAAGTTCTGTCAGAGACAGAATGTACACGAAAAAAAGGGAGTTGACAGACAGTGCATATTGTACAGATATTTTATCAGCAGTAGAAGAAGATATAAATATTAAAGATATATATGATACGATGAAGATTATTGATGAGCGACATAATCTGTTTGTGTTTGATTATAGAGATAAGGATAAGAATAAACCGCAGAGCATCGTGTTTATTACGAACATTGATTTTGAAAAAGTAGATGATATACAATTTCAAACAAAATACAATTTAGATTTTGAGTACAATGGTCGTTTGAGAAAACGTACATTTAAAGAGTTTTACGAAGAAATGACCAAATGGATTCCATCGTAAAAATTGTATATGATAATTTTAGTAAGAGCCGAGAGGCTCTTATTTTTATGCGATTACCCCCAAAAATATTTTTGCAAGACAGCATAGTTTCAATAGAAAAAGGTAAAAGATAGGCTGATAGAAAACTGAAATTTTTTATATTACACTTACGCTGAAAGCAACACTGAAGGTGCACAGGGTTGTGAGTAAATGATTTGAAAATCAAAAATGAGTTGGTTATGCGATAGCTGAAAAAATATATTAGTAAGACAGTATAAATCCAGCAACAAAATCATTAAATTAAGCTGACTTACAAAAAATGCTCTTTATAGTATATTCAAATCATCGAAGGGAACAAGTGCACATGTTCAGTTAGATAACAATTATCATTTAAGAAAAGGAGACATTCATTATGAACAACAGAGAAACGATTCAAGAATTGGCAGACTTATTTATAGGAGGAGGTTTTGAGTGTGAGACACCAGAAGAAGAGCAGATGCTCATTTGGGTTAAGGAACAGATGAACATTTTGAATGAGAAAATGGCAGGCTAAACTATTTATTAAAAAACAAATTAAGAAATCGGAGGAAAAGATTATGTACACAAAATTTAGTGTTAAGGCTGGCAAGGTATCATGGAATAAGGAAAAGGGAAAAAGAGTAATCTCTACCTTTATTGGGGATGATTTTAATATTGCGGGATATAAGATAAATACTGATACATCTCAGATTACTACCAAATTACAAGTATTCTCTATTATGGCAGGAAAGATGGTTGATATTGAAGTCGACAGAGCAACTGTGAATGCAAAACAACTGGCAGAGAAATTGAAAGCAAATTTCTGTACAGTTCTAGATGCAAATGCTATGTATAATTTTTTTTTGGAAAAAGAGGCATGTCTGTTGAGGTGCCAAAAATTGCTGGAAAGAGAAAACTCACATCCTAAAATTTTTGATATATTCAGGGAATTATATGGCAATAAGATGGATGATGTATATAATATCACTGAAAGTTGTGGTAATAGAGAGTTTGTTCATACACATATGGGATGGAAAAAACTAGACGGTAAATTGACATTTCATGGGGCTAAAAGTTATTGTGAGGATAATTTATCTACATATGTTGGGGATAAAAAAATTGAACCTGTAGGTGATTTTAACAAGATAAAAAAACTGTTTGCAGATATTGTATCGAAAAATCCTAAATTGCAATTAGCCTCAGCTATGGGGGCATCTGCTACTGTTTTGGGATTTATTAATAGCAGATGGGGAATGGCAATTGCTAATCCAATTTATAGTTTAGCAGGTGATACATCCATGGGAAAATCAACAGCACTTGAACTGGCAGTTTCTCAAGGTGGTTGTCCAGATGGAAGAAAAATTGGCTCAATGTTTCATGATTTTCAGGGAACAGAGAATGCTGTTATAAAAGATATGGGTAACAATACAGGATTTCCTATAGCAGTAGATGATACAAAATTGGCAGATGAATCAGTAAGAAAGGCTATGCAGAAATTATTATACGCATTGGCAAATGGTACTGATAAAAAAAGAGTAGGGGCATATGGATGTGGGCTTCAAGAAAGGGATGTATTTGAAACTGCAATATTGATTAGTGGAGAAAAAAGCATATTCACTTATACGAAGGAAATTGGTGGATTAGCAGTAAGAGTTCTTGAATTTCCAGACATTTTTTGGACTAAAGATGATAAAGAGTCAGACAGGGTCAAAGCTACAGTAAGAGAAAATTATGGTCATATCACTCATAGAGTAGCGGAATTGTTGCTTGATAGTATAGATACTCAGGAAGAGACGACTCTAAAGAATTCATTTGAAAAGTGGGATAAGAAATTTATATCATATGCGAAGAAGAACCATTACTATACTCCTATTACCGACAGAGTATCACGAGTGCTGGCTTTATTGATGATTAGTCTTGAAGTGTTAGAGAAGGTTGTTGATGTGAAACTTAATGCAAAATCTGTTTATGAAATTTTATGCAAGACTATTTTAGAGCACTTATTTTTTGAGAGCGAACAGGATAATCTTGCTGATAAGGGATATGCATTGCTTAGAGAATTTTATATAAATAATAAGAAAAATTTGGATTGTGATGAAGCTCGTGGTATGTTTGGTGGACAGGCATCTGATTACAAAGGAAGTATTATTAATAAATCCAAGGAAGTAACATTTTCTATATCAGATGAGGAGATTACTACATCACGTTGCCTTGGCATTACAAAGTTACAGGCTGAAAGAATTCTGGTAAAAGAAGGACATTTATCAAGTGTTAAAGCAGTTATGACAGCATTACGTAAGAAAGGTGCATTATGTACCAAGTCAAGTGGTAATAATGTTAGGAATGATGCAAATCCATTTGTTATTGGAGATGAGAAGGTTATCAACGGCTATCAGATTTACATGCCGGAAGAAGTGTATCAGGATGTAATAGATATTGATAATGAAACAGATGAAGGTAAAATTAAAAAGTTATATGCATAAGTAACTGTAGTGGATAGCAGGATAGAGAGTTTTCTATCCTGCTATTTCATATATAACAGATAAAAACGCAGGGGTCTCATAATTTAAGACAGCTTCTGGCAGCATAAGATTTTTTTATGTTTAATATCCAACTCAAGTTGGAACATAAACATTGTCAGTAGAAGGCTGACAATATAAGCTGGAAAATCAAGATGGGATAATCCTAGATAAAGATTCCATTTTGGTGTAACAGATGATTCGTATATAGCCAGTCATCTCCAGCAGTAACAGATAACTTTTTATATCAGGAGGCAAATTATGTTAGTAGAAGCAAACTTAAAGACAACATTAATAGCATTAGGTATCAAGACAACAGAAACAGTTAAACAGTTAACTGAGGGCAACGCAGTTGCTGTTTATGAAGGAACAAGAAAAGCAGAAAATGACGCTCAGGTTATGGAGCGTTACGAAAAGGCAGTCGAGGCATGTAGAGTATGGCTTCGAGCTGTCGTAGGAACACAGGTCATTGCTAATCGGAGAGATGATATCTGTGTAGAGGCAGAACTGCTGATGCCAGATAGACTGGTAGAAGTAGCAGTCTATTCTGCACAGTATCCATTTGGCGGTGGATGTAATGGAGATGTAGTTGAAAAACTGCATACACCTATCGGTAATTTTGGATATCAGGTGTACCGAGCAATACTGGATACACCAATCAATCCAGTAAAAGAGATGTATAGATATTTTCAGGATTTGATTCATCAAATCCACAATATAATAGTCATGCCAATTCATTGTGATGGCATGGACGATATCCTCAATAAATATATTGTTGAGGATGAGGGTATTGTGGATGTCCTTGGGGTATCTAGATACGATGCCCTTTGGAGCAATGTCATGAATTTTATGGCAGATGCTTATTCAGAGGGGGTGATGTAAGTGGAGGAACTGAAGAGAGTACACCTCAGACCTCTTGTAAGTGGTGATTTTATCATTGATGGCATTGCAAAGATTATGGGGTGCAGTGTTTCTACTACAAAGTCAAGATTTCGATTAGGTGTAAATCAGTTAAAAAAGTTAATGGAGAATGATTATGAGAGATAGCGAAATAAAGACTCTTTTTGCAAAGGCAGATGAGCAAGTTCATGTTGATGAAATAAGAAAACAAAAGACTTATTATGCAATGATTGAGGAAATGGAAAAGCAGAGAACGCCGATGATGTCTACAAAAAATATTTTGTTTCATCAATTTTGGTACATGGATAAATTGTTTTTTGCTGTTTATGGTGTCCTTATTTGTTTAGGAATTATTTTTATTACAGCATTGCAATATACCGGATTGAATCAAAATGGGATGATTACTGTATGTATGGTTGGAGCAGGTATTCTTAGCATAACGTCTATTAGTGTGATTGATAAATTGTTTTTTGGAAAAATGGCAGAGTTAGGAGAAAGCTGCTATTTCAATACAAAACAGTGTGTTGCTGCATGGCTGGTATTGTCGGGGATGATAAATGTTATGATATTGTTTTTGATAGCTGGCTATTTGAACTATCATTGGAGCGTTGGATTATTACAGGTGGGGCTGTACATTTTAACTCCATATCTAGTATCAAGTATAACTGCATTAGGAATTTTATCAATGGAAACAAGAGGAAAGAATTCATCTTTATTTGGCATGAGTGCCATCTTTTTATCAATAAGTTATGGAGTAATAGGTTCGATTCCGAGAGCACTTTTTGTAACAACTCTTTGGATATGGGCAGTAGCTTTTCTTGTGTCGGGACTTTTATTTGTAATGCAGATAAAAAAATTGCTTAGCAAAATGGAAAAAGGAGAAGTATTATGCACGAATTAAAGTTGATGGATGTACAAAAAAAATACAAGGATAAAGAAGCAGTCAGAAAATTCAATTATACATTTACAAATGGTGTGTATGGAATGTTGGGAGAAAATGGTGCGGGAAAAACAACATTAATGAGATTGATTTGTGGTGTTTTGCAGCCAACGGGGGGAAGTATTTATTGTGATGATATTGAGATAGACAGTATGGGAGCAGAGTATCGTAGGTTATTGGGCTATTTACCACAGGATTTTGGATATTATGGCGATTTTACTGCAGAACGCTTCCTGCGATATATGGCGGCATTGAAAGCACTACCGGAAGACTATGCCGATAGTCGTATTGACGAACTTTTAGATATGGTAGAGTTAAAAAATGTGAAAAAGAAAAAGCTGAAGACTTTTTCAGGAGGTATGATACGAAGAATAGGAATTGCACAGGCACTTCTAAATAATCCTGAAATTTTGATTTTAGATGAACCTACGGCAGGGCTTGATCCAAAGGAGAGAGTACGCTTTCGTAATGTGATTAGTTCACTTGGAAAAAATAGGATGGTTTTACTGTCTACACATATCGTATCTGATATAGATTATATTGCAGACCGTATTTTGATTATGAAGAATGGAGAACTGATTCAAGAAGGAACGGAGAAAGAGATTACTGACAAAGTAGAAGGATGTGTCTGGAAGTGTATTGTTTCTGAAAAAGAAGCAGGGCAGATAACCAGTAGCTTCATTGTAAGCAATATGAGAAGTAGTGGAGAAAATGTTGAACTAAGAATTGTTTCAGAAAGACAGCCGGTTGCAGGTGCAGAAAATGTGGAAAGTACACTGGAAGATGCATATCTTTATCATACACAAATAACAGGGGGAGAAAAAAATGCGACTTTATAAGATGGAGCTTTTTAAACTATTTCAAAATAAAATATTTAAAATAGGAATGTTGGCTGCGACAGGATTGCTGTTTCTGTATTTTTGGTTTGCAGTGGTCGGTGGAGAAATAGCGACAGTAGATGGGAAGTTTTATTCCGGTTATGAAGCAGTGCAGATGAATCGGAAGATTACGGAAGAATTTGAAGGTGATTTGACCGATGTAAAAGTGAATCAAATAATTGAAAAATATGGTTTGCCTACAAAATTTGAGGAAAATATGCCAGGGTGGAGAGATGGAAACTTTTTAAATGATTTTGTTACAAGATATTTTACCAATGGTGCATGGGAAAATGGTGTACTTCCAACGGAAAGGTATTTTCTGTGGGAAACAGAATTGGGAAAAGCTTATGATGAAATTGGGAAAACACCTTATTTGGCATATACAACGGGATGGAAGGTATTCGTTGAAATGCTTCAGTTTGGATTGATTTTAGGAAGCATATTGATTATTTGCGGGGTGTCGACCATCTTCGCAGATGAAAGCCAGACGAAAATGCTGCCATTAATTTTTAGCACGGAAGAAGGAAGAAGAAAAGATGTTCATGCTAAAATTTTGGCTTCTTTTACATTCACTATTTTCATTTTTATGTGGTTTGTGTTAGTCAATTTAGTCTTATGCTGGATGATATATGGTTTGAAGGGATTTGAAAATATATCCTGGATGGTGCTTTCTCAACATATGCTTCAACCTGTATTATTTTTGAAATATCTTGGCATTTTATTAGGATTAGCTTTTCAGGCGCTTTTATCGTTATGCGCCATTACACTATGCGTTTCTGCATATCAGAATAGCTCTTTTGGCGCAGTAATTATTGCGGCTGTATGTTGGGGACTTCCTGTATTGATAAGGATGTTTTTCGGGGGAATCATATGGCTTATAGTAGATTCTATGCCGATTTTTCTTGTCATGACGGGAATTGTAAATGACATATATGAGATATGGTATATTGTACTGGGAATAAATATTTGTTTTGCCATAGGGTGTTTGGTAAAAGGATTGGTATCTTATAAGACAAAACAATTTGCATAAAAATAATTGGCTTGTACAGGATGTGAAATGGGGTGATCATTTGGGAAGATATTAATTCTATCATTTGAGGATGGAGAAGAGCATATTATCAACCGTATTATATCGTGTGTGAGTGAAGATATAGAGGTTTTGAAACATAAAGCTGTCCATAAAGGGGAACTTTGTTTTGAGGGACTTTATATTGATAAGCGTAAGTGCATTGTAGTTCGTAAAAAAAATGAAATTGACTTGACATATACAGAATTTGAAATTTTATTGTTGTTGGCTCAAAATGCCGGAATAGTATTTAGTAAAGAGCAGATCCGATAACAAGGTGCAGGCACCTTGTTGAACAAAAGGCAAGCCTTTTGTTATAAGGGAGCTACACTCCCTTCGGCGGTAAAAAGAACCGCCTACCCTAGTGAACTTTGCGTTCAGATGAAATCACAAAAAGACGTGCTTTCATCTGCCCACAAAGTCTGCTGGTGCAACCCACTACGTTAGCTGATGATTACCGGACTTATGTGGAGATTGAACTGACCAAAGGCAGACGTGACGGAAGATGATGAGAGAGAAGCGGATGCCCTGTGCAAACGGTATCTGGAACGTTGGAGGGAGGAACTGGAATGAAGATCTTGAAATGCCTGCTGATGGTTGTAACTGCACCGGTCATTTTGGCGTTGACGCTTTTGGTCTGGCTCTGCACGGGGCTGATCTACAATATCCGGTCTGGTGCTTGGCCTACTCAGCACGGTAATTGCGCTGCTTGGCGAGGCTGTGCTTATTACCTATTCCCCGCAGAATGGTGCGATTTTGCTGGTTATAGCTTTTTGATTAGCCCGATGGGATTGCCGCTTGCGGCAATCTGGCTGTTGGGTAAGGTGCAGGATTTGAAATTTGCGATCCAGGATTGGATGTATGGGTAAATGATGTGAATATAATCTGGAATGAAAAGAAGCAGGACAATGGGAGATGAGACCTAATGCCCTGCTTCTGGGTTATTTGGAATGAACGGTAGTGTATTTCTGGTTTTTGCTTTTGGGTTTGTCAGGAAACATCATTTCAAGTTTACCAGAAGATAATAAAGGCTTGAGGTAATATTTGCTGAAGTGAGAACGGCTGGAAACATCAATATATGCTTGCATTTCATCTCGACTTTTAGGGTCTGCACAAAATTCCAATAGCAAGTTTTGCTTGCTGATCACAGATGTATCATGTGCGGCATCATGTGCTGTATCATGTGCGGAAGCACCGCACATGATGTAGTTTACATTTTTCAAGATGACTCTGAAATCTGTCGCTGTTGAGGAAAATTC
>OGQG01002147.1_pt1 | contig 12444 bp, 10 predicted proteins | sample 1553201 | NCBI WGS metagenome assembly OGQG01 (sample SAMEA2579925, study PRJEB22360) | human gut metagenome | biome: human gut; feature: human-associated habitat; material: faeces | place: Denmark | collected 2008/2010
AAGCCGGGGCTAATACTTCAATTATTTTAGGACATTTTCAAAAACGCTTGACACCCCTCCTGGTTTCTTTCTGGCTTTTCCAGCAAAGTTTGGTAATTTTATCCACTTAACCCGATTTTCCCACTGGTTTTTTCCACTACTTTTTCATAAAGTGTTTGATAAACAAATACATGAGAATCACCATTGCCCCAAAGTATCCCAGCACTCCAAAGGCCGGAATTCCCATTATCTTCGGTGTCATGTCCGTGGTGCAGATAATACTGGAGCTGATCAGAAGTGCCATTACCCAAAGACCAAGCACGATGTTCCGGATCAGGCGGCGCATCAGCCACGCCAGGTCATCGGAGGCGTGAAGGTCCAGATTGATCTTGGTCTGGCCTTTCATACAGCCCTGCAGGAAATCTGCTGCCAGCGCAGGGATATCCACAGCGCGGAGCATGGAGCGATACAGCTTTTTCCCGGTGCCCTTCATCTGCTTCTTCAAGTTTCCTTCATCCAGAAGGTTCCCCTTCAGACGGGCAGCTGCAATCTGTACCATATTGATCTCCGGGCTGATATCTGCCAATACCCCTTCCATATGGGTCAGTCCTCTTGCAAGCATGGTAAGACCATGGGGCATGACGATCTTGTTCTCCTTCATTACGTCCATCAGATCTGTAAGGATTTCTACGATATCGATTTCGCCAAAATCTGCGGTGCCGTATTTCGCCATAAGGTCGCGGATATCTGTGTAAAGGCGGCTCTGATTGGGTTTTCCCTTGAATTCTCCAAGAGCCAGCACTGCATCCTGGATTTTTCCAATGTCATTCAGTGCCACGCCTTCGATAGCCTGCCCGATCAGCTCGCGGTCACGATCATTCAGCCGTCCCATCATTCCCATGTCGATCCACACGATCTTGCCGCCCTGGATCATCACATTTCCCGGATGGGGGTCTGCGTGGAAAAAGCCGTCGTCCATAACCTGCTTGATAAAATTATCCACAAATTTGCTGCCGATCTCATCAAGGTCATAGCCGCCTGCAAGAAGCTCTTCCTTATGATCAATGGGAATACCGTCGATGTATTCCATAACAAGGACGCTGGCTGTGGTATATTCTCTGTAAAGAATGGGCGTTTTTACAAATGCTACATTTTTATTTTTCCTGGAAAATTCTTCCATGTTGGCAGCTTCTGTCAGGAAATTCATCTCTTCCTGGGTGACGCGCCACAGCTCTTCCAGCACAAGATTCAGATCTACCGCTTCCTTGATGCTTACCGGGGGAAGGAGCTTCACCGCCTTTTTCATCAGGCCGATATCGCGGGCCATGATCTCGTAGATGCCCTTTCGCTGAACCTTTATCACAACTTCTTCGTCGGTTTTCAGGACGGCGCGGTGTACTTGGGCGATAGAGGCTGAGCCAAGGGGCTTCTCCTGGATTTCCTGAAATTCTTCCTGCCAGGGACAGCCGAAGGCTTCCCGGAGGACTTCTTCTACTTCTGCAAATGGCATAGGGTCTACATCAGAGCAAAGCTTCATCAGCTCGTCGCAGTAACGCTTGGGCAAAATGTCGGAGCGCATGGACATGATCTGTCCCAGCTTAATGAAGGTGGGGCCAAGATCTGTGAGAATGAGGCGGAGCTTCTCCGGGGAGACGCCTCGGGTGATAGCATGCTTATGGAGGACGGCTGTAATTTCTTTTAGCCTTTCTTTATACGTGCCGGTGTCTTTGCCATTTGACTTCTTACCAGCTGTGCTGTTTTTCTCATTTTTATCCTGTTGGTTTTCCACTTCCAGATTTTTTCTTTGTGCCTGATCTGCTTCTGACTTCATCGTACTGTCATTCTTTGTCACACCCATGTCTGTTCCCCTTACTGAAAAGGCAGGATTCGGGTATTCTTTCTCCTCATCCTGCCTTCATAAATTTCTTTATTTTGTTCCGCAATGCCGTTCAGGATTTCCTGCTACACTTCTTAAACAAGGCAATACTATTTCTTTTTCGGAAAATGTTATTGCTTATTCCTGAGGATCGTCCTCGTATTCTTCCTTGGCTTCCTCAACTTCTTCTGCCTCTTCCTCTTCTTCGGCAGTCTCCTCTGCGTCTACGTCTTTCGCCTGCATCTTGCTGATCTGCTCTTTCAGGGCGGCCAGCTGATCCGGGGTCATTTTGCCAAGAACTTCCTTCAGCTCGTCTGGATTGGACGGCTTCAGGGTTACGTTTACGTTCTTCTTCACGCTCTCTTTGATATTGTGCTTCAGTTCCTGATTGAGAACCTTGCCCTGTTCTACAGTGAGCTCACCTTTCTTTACCAGTTCATCCAGAACTTCTTTGGATTTCTCTGCGGTCACTGCTGCAGTGCCGATTCCTGCAAGTAATAATTTTTTGATGCCTTCTCCAAGTTCCATAGTGTGTGCTCCTTTCTTATTTACAGCTGTATCTGCCAACTCCCTGTGGAATTTTCGTTTTCAGCAGATCGGACTTCTCATAAAAGTCCAAGAAATACCAGCCCTTTAGGTACGAAAATGATCAGTCCGGCGATGGCGGCCATGATGGCGGCGATCAGGACGGCGCCTGCAGCGGTGTCCTTAGCGATTTTCGCCAAGGGCTTGTACTCGCTGGTCACCAGGTCTACCACGGATTCTACGGCGGTATTCACCAGCTCCAGTGCCATCACCAGTCCGAAAAGGCCAAGACAGATGCACCATTCCACTGGGGAAAGCTTCAGGATGATGCCTGCGATCACTACCAGGACTGCCATGACGCAGTGGATCTTCATATTCCGTTCCTTGCGGATGCAGGTGAAAATTCCTTCAAATGCGTATCCGAAACTTTTCGTAATTGGTGGTTTCTTGGGTGCTGTCATTTCGTACACTTCCTGTCTGTTGGTTTGGGGATAGTATAGCATATTTTGTGCTAAATTACTATAAATTTAGATAATTTTTACATTTTTCTCATTATTACTGTACGAATTTCAAAAAGGGCAAGCTGCAAAACAGGCCTGCCCTTACATACATTTTCTAAATATCCAGTTTACTAAAATCAATCACCAGGTTCTCATAAATTCCTGCTTTTACCGAATCCTGCAGTGTATATTGTTCTGCATCTCCTTTTTCAAAATTATATACAAATATCTGATTCTTATCCGCATCTATGATCCAGTATTCTCTTACACCTGCTGTTCTGTATTTAAAAAGCTTCGTATAATAGTCCATTCGTTTACTTGCAGGAGAAACAATCTCAATAATCCAGTCTGGTGCACCATTGCAGCCTTGATCATCCAGTTTATCCAGGTCACAAATCACTGAAATGTCTGGCTCTACATAAGTACTAGTCGTGTCATCCAGATATACTGCAAATGGAGCAGCATAGACTTCGCATTTCCACTTATGGGAACGGATGTACTCAAGAATTCTGGCTGACAGTTCCATGGATATTTTCTGGTGTGTTCTGTTAGGTGGTTCCATATAGTATATATGTCCATCAATAAGCTCCGCTCTCTCCCCTTCTGGAAAAACATATATATCATCTATTGTATAAACTTTTTCTTCAAGTAATGGCATGTAATCACTCCTTTTCGATGATTTCTATTACTTCTAAGTATATCGAAAGAACTTCTTCAAATCAGCCATTTGAAAATGAATTTTCATTGAAATAAATCAAAAAGCAGTTTATAACTTTATATCTTTCTGCCGTTCTTTTAGTTTCTCCATAACCGTAGGATACCGCTTATAATCTGTATGGGGCAAAGCCTGGGCTGCTATCATTAATTCCAGGAAATCCTCCACTTCGGCGAACTGAATATAAACCATTTCTTCCAGGATCTGGTCAATATCTGTGAGGAGACTTCGGTTTAAAAGAAGCTTCTGAGCTCCTTCCAGTGAGGAGTTTCCAGCGTTGATAATGTGGTCGCGATCCATATCGGGGTACATGCCGATGGTGATGGCGGATTCTTTGGATACATGTTTGCCAAAGGCTCCTGCCACGTAGAATCGGTCTGCCTGGTTTAAGTCAAGACCGGATTCACGGAGCATAATTTCTACCATGGTGTGAGCGGCGGATTTGGTGCGGATAAATTCGTCGATGTCCTTCTGGTAGAAGTACAGACCGGGGGCATATTCCACACAGAGCTGGTTGTCTCTCTCCTGGATAAGAGGGCTTTTTTCTGGGGAAAGCTTGCCGCGGATGTCGATCCAGCCTTCCAGGAAAAGCTCTGCGATCAGATCAATGATGCCGGAACCGCAGATTCCCTGAGGCGGAGTTTCTCTCTTTCCATTACTGTCTTTGCATTTCTCATCTGATACATCTTCTGACAATAAATTTGTCATTTTTTCAGTGTTAGATTGTACTGAATCTGTGATATTTTTCTGTTTTTTTCTCTCTCCATGCATAACTTCAAAGCATTCTGCCTGTTTTCCAATTACATGCACAAAGATGTTTCCATCCCTTATCTTCACTTCATCTACTGCCCCTACGTCTGCCCGCATTCCAGTGCGCACCACGCCTCCCTCCAGCGCTGGTCCTGCTGCGCCTGCGCCGCAGAGAAGAAATTCTTTATTTCCGATCACCAGCTCGCCGTTGGTTCCGATATCGAAGAAAACACTGATCTCGTTTTTCTTGTATAATTCAGTGTCAATCATGCCACTGATAATATCGCCGCCAAGGTAGTTTGACTTGGCAGGATAACAATAAACGTAGCCTTTCAGCGGAATGTCCAGATCGCGTGCCAGCTGGAAGCCGGGGCGGTCGGCGTGGACTGCGTGTGGGGTGTAGAAGACGCAAAAGGCGTCCATTCCCAGAAGGAAGTGAATCATGGTGGTGTTGCCTGCGACTACCAGGAAGAGCGCGCTACGTGAAATACTTCTTGCTTTTGGGGCAGCATTTTTCGCCCCTCTGTCGTCACACGATTCGCTCACACCGTTATTTTCTGTCTTTTGTTCAGAAGGTGTACCTTGCATTTCCAGACTTGCATCCAGCTTATCCAAACATTCACATATGGATTCCACCGTAGCCCGCCGCACTTCTTCCAGCTTTTCCCTATTATCTTTACAGTAAAAAATCCTGGACAGAATATCAGTCCCCCACTGGATCTGCTTATTGAAGCAGCTGACCTCTTTCAAAATCTCTCCACTGTTGCAGTCCAGAAGTCTCGCCACCACAGTGGTACTTCCCAGATCCACCGCCAGCCCATAATGCTGCGCGGTGGTATCTCCTTCCTCAATCTTCACCATTTCCCAGTTTTCCCCATTCCAGGCAAGGGAAACCGTTATTTTCCACTTTGCGTTGTCCAGCAAAGGGTATAACTTCCGCAAAATGTGGACAGGCATATGAACTCTCTCTTCCACACCTGCTGCCGCCAGGCTATCCAGGATCCGCTGCTGGTCTGAGCGGGGATCGTCTTCGGTTGGGAGGGGGAGTTCGAGATATATTTTTCGGCTGAGACCGTTCATCGTTTTTCAGCTCCTTATTATTTACTCATTTTGAGTGTATTTATATATTCTATTCCTTTTTGGGTATTTTTTATTGACGTAATTCGAATTATTCTATATAATAAATATATGTATTTCAAATTTAATATATTTTCCCGAGCAGTTGGGGGACGTGCTCTCACCCATCCGAGTTTTTATGGAGGAGGTGATACTTATGTCAACCTATGAAGAATTTATGGTTATTTTAACCGCAGGTATTTTACTTGTTTCTATTCTGGAATTCGCCATACATAAGAAATAGCCGTCCTAACCCTGGAAAAGTTGCGGAACGGCTATCTCAATAGTCAACACCCAATATAACAGGATCAGGTAGAGAGCATCTACCTTCCAACTGTTCTGGTGAGTATATTATATCTATTCTATATGATTTTGTCAATCAATAATAGAAAATGGAGGGATTTTTATCATGACTTTTGGAAAAAGACTTATGCAGCTGCGTAAAGAACATGGTTATCGCAATCGCGACACTTTCGCGGCTGAGCTTGGCATTCCTGCCAACACTTTGCGCAATTACGAAATGGACATTCGGGAACCTGGCTTTCCATTTCTTATAAAGATATCGCAGTTTTTTCACGTCTCTACCGATTACCTGTTAGGATTAACAGAAGAAAGAGCGACTACAGCTGTCGATGTTCAATCCCTCTCCGAACAGCAGCTTATCGAGAAATATCGTCTTCTCGACAGCACTGGAAAAGAACTTGTAGATTACGCAATTGCCATTGAATTAAAGCGAACCACCTTATTGGAAAATCAAAAAAACCGCATTCTCCATTATGAGCAGGCGTTTAATTTCTTAAAACAGTCATAATCGTTTTATGCATTTTCTATATACTTCTATAGCCAGCAGTGGACTATCTCAAAAAACTCCCCACCAGTCATTCAGTGGGGAGTTTCTCTATTCCAGTAATCTTTATTTCGCAACAAAGTTTACGATCTTATTCGGTACATAAATCTCTTTTACAAGAGTCTTGCCTTCCAGGAAGGAAGCTACTCTCTCGTCCTTCTTCGCCAGTTCAAGAGCTTCCTCTTTCGCACAGCCGTTCGGGATTACGATGGTTCCACGAACCTTACCGTTGACCTGGACACCGATTTCTATGGAGTCCTCTACGGTCTTGCTCTCTTCATATTCCGGCCACTGGGAAAGGGAAAGTAAGCCTTCTCCGCCGATGGTCTCCCAGATTTCCTCGCAAAGATGAGGTGCAAACGGGCAAAGGAGCTTGATGAAGATCACAAGGTCATCCTTGCTGATCTTGCCAACTGCATAAATCTCATTGATGAGAGTCATCAGGCAGGCAATTGCAGTGTTGAACTTCATAGCCTCGATATCGGAGGATACTTTCTTGATTGCCTTATGGATCTTAACCTCCATATCCTTGGCTGCCGGCTCCTCTGTCATGATATCGGTCAGTCCTGCAACTCTCTCAAGGAAACGCTTGCAGCCTCTTACGGAGCTGTCGTTCCACGGAGCAGCTGCGCCGTAGTCACCCATGAAGAGAACGTAAGTACGAAGTGCATCTGCACCATACTCATTTACAATGTCAAGCGGGTCAACAACGTTGCCCTTGGATTTACTCATCTTGTCACCGTCTGAGCCAAGGATCATACCCTGTGCAGAACGTTTCGCATATGGCTCCGGAGTATTGACAATTCCCATGTCATACAGGAAATGATGCCAGAATCTGGAGTAGATCATATGTCTGGTTACATGCTCCATACCGCCGTTGTACCAGTCAACCGGCATCCAGTATTCCATCTTCTTGCGGTCTGCAAGAGCTTCTGTATTATGTGGATCCACATAACGAAGGAAATACCAGGAAGATCCAGCCCACTGTGGCATGGTATCCGTCTCTCTCTTGGCATCGCCGCCGCATTTCGGGCATTTGCAGTTTACGAAGGAATCGATCTTTGCAAGTGGAGACTGTCCGTCCTCACCTGGCTGGAAATCCTTAATCTTCGGCAGACGAAGCGGAAGCTCCTCATATGGAACCGCTACATCACCGCACTTCGGACAATGAACGATCGGGATTGGCTCGCCCCAGTATCTCTGACGGTTAAATGCCCAGTCTTTCATCTTATACTGAACACCAGCTTTACCAATGCCTTTCTTCTCAAGCTCTTCCAGCATGCGCTTGATGGAATCCTTCTTATTTGTATAGCCATTCAGGAAATCGGAGTTGATCATCTCGCCGTCACCTGTGTAGGCTTCTTTCTCAATATCGCCGCCCTTGATAACCTGGATAATGTCAATACCAAACTTCTTGGCGAAATCATAGTCTCTCTGGTCATGTGCCGGTACCGCCATGATCGCGCCGGTACCATATCCCATCATTACATAGTCTGCAATGTAGATCGGGATCTTCTTGCCATTTACAGGGTTTACGCCCTCAAGTCCCTGGATGCATACACCTGTTTTCTCTTTTACAAGCTGGGTTCTCTCGAACTCAGTCTTCTTCGCACACTCTTCACGGTAAGCCTTGATCGCATCCATGTTTGTGATGCGGTCAGCATATTTGTCGATCAGCGGATGCTCCGGTGCGATAACCATGAAGGTTACACCGAACAGGGTATCTGGTCTGGTGGTGTAAATCTGCAGTGTCTCATCAATTCCGTCAACTGCGAAATTTACGAAAGCACCTGTGGATTTACCGATCCAGTTTACCTGCTGCTGCTTGATGTTCGCCGGATAGTCCACATCCTCCAGTCCCTCAAGAAGCTTGTCTGCATACTGGGTGATTCTTAAATACCAGACATCCTTGGACTTCTGGATAACGTCGCTGTGGCAGATATCGCATTTGCCGCCCTGACTATCCTCATTGGAAAGAACAACCTTACAGGATGGGCAATAGTTAACTAATGTCTTATCACGGAAAACAAGTCCGTTCTCAAACATTTTCAGGAAAATCCACTGGGTCCATTTATAGAAATCTTCCTGTGTGGTATCGATCACACGGCTCCAGTCAAAGGAGAATCCAACACTCTTCAGCTGATTGGTGAATTTCGCAATGTTCTGGTCTGTGATCTCACGAGGATGTGTATTCGTCTTAATCGCATAATTCTCAGTAGGAAGTCCGAATGCATCGAATCCGATGGGGAACAGTACATTGTATCCCTGCATTCTTCTCTTTCTGGAAAGTACCTCGATACTGGAATATGCCTTAATATGTCCGACGTGCATTCCCGCACCACTTGGGTATGGGAACTCTACAAGGCCGTAGAATTTCGGTTTATCACTTCCGTCAACAGCTTTAAATGCCTGCTGCTCTTCCCACTTTTTCTGCCATTTCGGCTCGATTTTCTTAAAATTGTGTTTCATTGATGGTTCCTCCACATTTATTGTGCCTGTCATAACTGTTCAATGCCTTCACAGTTATTGCCTATCATAACTGTTTAATGCTTTCACAGCTATTGCCTGTCATAACTTTTTAATACTTCCACAGCTATTGCCTGTCAACAAAATAACCATCGGATGATCTGCCTGTTTATCGCGCAGATCAGGCGCGTTATTTTGCAAAAATCCTTTTACCATTCTAATCCAACATAGTGGTTTTGTCAACGAGAAACCGCCTCTATTGCGGCCTGAAGCTGATTATCCTCGTCATGGGTATAATCCGTCCGGTTCAAAAGACTGGCATCCAGTTTCACCTCCACATCCGGTGTGATTCCCACCTTGTGGATATCATTGCCCTTGGGGGTAAAATATTTCGCCGTAGTCAGCTTCACCGCACTTCCATCAGAGAGCTGGCGGATGCTCTGAACGATTCCCTTTCCATAAGTGGTGGTTCCCACAATCGTTCCAATCTCATAATCCTTCACTGCCCCGGCGAAAATCTCCGATGCACTGGCGCTGTTCTCATTTACCAGCACTGCCAGCGGAATGTCGATCGGGGTGTCGCCGTCACACTTCATCTCCTGTTTTTCCCCATATTTGTCCTCTGTATACACGATCAGTCCTTCGGGCAAAATCTGGCGCAGCACATCGCACACAGAAGAAAGCACCCCACCTGGATTGTCACGAAGATCCACGATCAGCTTCTCCATGCCTTTTTCCTGAAGATCTTTGTACGCATCCTCAAACTGCTGGGGTGTCACCATGGTAAACTCTGTAATTCGCAAATATCCTATAGAATCCTCCAGCATTTCATAAGAAACAGTGGGCAGTTCCACATCGCTCAAAGTCACTGTAATTTCTTCCGGTTCATCTGCCTCCTGGTGATAGACGGTCAGGATAGAAGTACCGTTCTCATTTTCCCGGATCATCTTTGAGACCTCAGCTGGCGTCATTTCCGTTACATCCGTTCCGTTCACAGCCGTGATCACATCATTCGCCTTCAGTCCGGCCTCATCCGCCGGACTGCCCTCATAACAGTCCACTACCAGAATTCCGCCCTCTGTATTCTGGGTAATGCTCACGCCGATTCCAGAGTAAGAGCCCTCCGTATCTCTCATCTCCTCCTCGTATTCTTCCTCCGTATAATATCTGGAATACGGATCCCCCAGCCCATACAGAAGCCCGGTATAAATCCCCTCTTTCAGCGAATCCTCATCCACATCTTCCAGATAATTCTGATCTATAATATCTTCCAGATACTTAATCTTCTGGGTAACCGCCACATCCGACAGCACATTACTTCCCGCACGTCCCGCTTTCTGAAGACCCACATATCCCCCGCCCAGCACCAGGGATGCGCAAAGCACACCAGTTATGGCTCCCTTTATAAATTGTTTATCTGCCATTTATAGTTCTCCTCATTATACAAGTTACAAATTTTATCCAATTACCAGCATTGGGGCAAATGATATTCCTAAACAAGTCATTTCAGGTGCGCCCTTAGTGCAGGTGAGATCCACAGCTTACGAAGACTTAACATCGAAGGCTCTCCTGAGATGTTTAGTCGTAGTTAGCTGTTAGCTCGCCGGAGCGTTGCACCGACTTGCGTGGAATATCATTTGACCCAATGCGTCCGCCTTGAAACATCTTACTTGTTTTTATACAAAAGGACTGCCAGATTTCTCCAGCAGCCCCCATATCCTCTTCTCATATTCTGGCGGAATGCGAATAACCGCCCTTATTGTAAAACAGAACTCTCACACCTTCAAGTGTTTTCTTGTAGTAATAAAGCTTCCCACAAGACCAATTCCAATTCCCAGTGCCAGTGCCACCGGAACCAGTGTCTGGTAGATCTGTCCAACCGGAATGAAATCTACAACACCCAGAAGTACGCTGAACTTGGTATATACATAGGTTACCACATTATTGTAACAGAAATACAAAATGATCAGTGGAATTCCCGCACCGATCAGTCCCAGGATCATACCCTCCAGAAGGAACGGCGCACGTACAAAACTATCGGTAGCACCAATATATTTCATAATTCCGATTTCGTCCTTACGAACTGTAATACCAACGGAAATGGTATTGCTAATCAAGAAAATAGCGATCAGCAGCAGGATCACGATCACAGCCACAGATACATAGGAAACAATACGGTTAATGGAACCAAGAGTCTTGGCAGCCTGTTCAGACTGATTGACCTCTCGTACATTATCCAGTGTCTTGATGTAGGCAACCAGCTCAGACTGTTTCTCAATGTTGTTCATGTACACACGGTAGTTGGATGAGTTTGCCAGCGGGTTATCATCCTTGAAACCGTCTGCTGCCTCAGAGTCATCACCGAAATATTCCTGCTTCATCTTCTCCCAGGCTTCATCACCGGACTCAAATTCAATCTTGGAAACCTCCGGGCGCTGCCTGATCAGTTCTCCAACTGCATCCATCTGCTCCTGCGTGGTTCCTTCATTAAAAAGCACTGTGATCGGCACATCTTCCTCAACCTTATGCGCCAGCGTATTCACATTATTTACAATGGAAAAGAAAATTCCGAAAAGAAAAATACATGCTGCCATCGTAATAATAGAAGCAATGGAAAACATGAAATTTCTCTTGATGTTCTTGATACCCTGCTTCAGAGTATACCAGATGGTACTAGGCCTCATAATATTCTCCCTCTTTCTCGTCGCTGATGATCACTCCATTATGCATGGTCAGTACACGCTTCTTCATGGAATTGACAATCTCTTTATTGTGGGTTACTACCAGAACGGTGGTTCCACGCTGATTGATCTCCTCAAGGAGCTTCATGATCTCCTCGGATGTCTTCGGATCAAGATTACCAGTGGGCTCGTCTGCAAGAAGGATGTCCGGACGGTTTACAATCGCCCTGGCAAGGGCAACTCTCTGCTGCTCTCCACCTGACAGCTCGTCCGGGTATGCCTTGTATTTCCCTGCAAGTCCAACCTCCTGAAGTACCTCCGGAACTCTCTTGCGGATAACTCTGGTAGGACGGTTCACAACACGCTGGGCAAAAGCTACATTCTCATACACATCCCTGTCCTTCAGAAGACGGAAGTCCTGGAATACAACACCAAGCTTACGGCGGTACTTGGCCACACGACGGTGCTTCATTCCCTCAAGCTTCTCTCCGCTTACGATAATCGTACCGGATGTGGAATCCAGTTCCTTCAAAAGCAGCTTAATCAAGGTTGATTTTCCTGAGCCGCTGTTTCCTACGATAAACACAAATTCACCCTTCTCCACGTGAAGATTCATATGGTCAATGGCTGGCTGGCCCTTGCTGTATGATTTGCTCACGTCTTTTAAATCAATCATAATAACCTCCTGTTTTCCTATTGAGCACAGACGCGCCGCGCTCTTTAGTAATCAAGTGTTTCCATGTACTTCATATATTTTACTACCATGAGGGCAATCTTAAAGGTAATGGCATCTTCAAAAACACGCAAATCCAGTCCCGTACTTTTCTGCAGCTTATCCAGTCTGTATACCAGGGTATTTCTGTGGATATAAAGCTGTCTGGAAGTCTCAGACACATTCAGGCTGTTTTCAAAGAATTTATTAATGGTAGTAAGTGTTTCCTCGTCAAAGTCATCCGGAGAATGATGGTCAAAAATCTCCCGGATGAACA
>OGQG01002153.1_pt1 | contig 12427 bp, 10 predicted proteins | sample 1553201 | NCBI WGS metagenome assembly OGQG01 (sample SAMEA2579925, study PRJEB22360) | human gut metagenome | biome: human gut; feature: human-associated habitat; material: faeces | place: Denmark | collected 2008/2010
AAAGTAGCTTTAATGGATTTCGGCGCAAAGAAGAACATTGCCCGTTCCTTAAATGAAAGAGGCTGCGAAGTTACCGTATATCCGGCAGATACACCTGCAGAAGAAGTGCTGGCAGCAAATCCGGACGGCATCATGCTTTCCAATGGCCCTGGTGATCCAAAGGAAAATGTTGAGATCATCAAAGAGATCAAAAAAATGTATGACTCCAATGTACCGATCTTTGCAATCTGCCTGGGACATCAGTTAATGGCACTGGCAAACGGTATGGATACCTACAAATTAAAATACGGCCACAGAGGCGGAAATCATCCTGTAAAAGATCTGGAGACCGGAAGAGTTTACATTTCTTCCCAGAACCATGGTTACGCAGTAGATACCAACACTGTAAAGCCTGAGATCGCAGTTCCTGCATTTGTCAATGTAAATGACGGAACCAACGAAGGTTTAAAATACACAGGAAAGAACATTTTCACGGTACAGTATCACCCGGAAGCATGCCCTGGACCACAGGACTCCGGATACTTATTTGACCGTTTCCTTAAAATGATGGAGGTAAATGACTGATGCCAAAGAATCCTGAAATTAAAAAAGTACTGGTTTTAGGCTCCGGCCCGATCGTAATCGGACAGGCAGCAGAATTTGACTATGCAGGTACACAGGCCTGCCGTTCTTTAAAAGAAGAAGGGATCGAAGTTGTCCTTTTAAACTCCAACCCGGCTACCATCATGACCGACAAGGACATTGCAGACCGTGTATACATTGAGCCATTAACCGTAGAAGTAGTAGAACAGCTGATCTTAAAAGAAAAGCCGGACAGCATTCTGCCAACCCTTGGCGGACAGGCCGGATTAAACCTTGCAATGGAACTGGAAGACGCAGGATTCTTAGAGAAGCACAATGTGCGCCTCATCGGTACCACTGCTCTTACCATTAAAAAAGCAGAAGACCGTGAGATGTTCAAGGAGACCATGGAAAAGATCGGTGAGCCGGTTGCACCTTCTGACATTGTAGAAGATGTAAAACATGGTCTGGAAGTAGCAGCACAGATCGGTTACCCGGTAGTTCTTCGTCCTGCTTATACACTGGGCGGTTCCGGCGGCGGTATTGCACAGAATCCGGAGCAGTGTGCTGAGATCCTGGAAAATGGTCTCCGTTTATCCCGTGTAGGACAGGTTTTAGTAGAGCGCTGCATCGCAGGCTGGAAAGAGATCGAATACGAAGTAATGCGTGACGGTGCAGGCAATGTGATCACCGTCTGCAACATGGAGAATATCGACCCTGTGGGCGTACATACCGGTGACAGTATCGTTGTCGCTCCGTCCCAGACATTAGGAGATAAAGAGTACCAGATGCTCCGTACCTCCGCGTTAAAGATCATCACAGAGCTTGGTATCACCGGTGGCTGCAACGTACAGTACGCACTTCACCCGGAGAGCTTCGAGTACTGTGTAATTGAGGTAAACCCGCGTGTAAGCCGTTCTTCTGCACTGGCTTCCAAAGCGACAGGATACCCGATCGCAAAAGTTGCTGCAAAGATTGCCCTTGGATATACACTGGACGAGATCAAGAATGCAGTTACAAAGAAAACTTATGCAAGCTTCGAGCCAATGCTTGACTACTGTGTTGTTAAGATGCCGAGACTTCCATTCGATAAATTTATCAGTGCAAAGAGAACATTGACGACACAGATGAAAGCTACCGGAGAAGTTATGAGTATTTGCGATAACTTTGAAGGAGCTCTTATGAAAGCGATCCGTTCTCTGGAGCAGCATGTAGACTGCCTGCTTTCTTATGATTTTTCAGCGCTTTCCAAAGAAGAAATTTTGGAAAAACTGGAAATCGTAGATGACCGCAGAATCTGGATGATCGCAGAAGCAGTCCGTAAAGGAATTTCATATGATGAGATCCATGCAATCACAAAGATCGACAAATGGTTCATCGACAAGATTGCGATCCTTGTTGAGATGGAACAGGCTCTGAAGACACAGGAACTCACGCCGGAACTTCTGAAAGAAGCAAAACGTATTGAATTTCCGGATAATGTTATTGCACGCCTGACTGGAAAAGATGAGAGAGAAATCCACAATATGCGTCATGCGAACGGAATCGTTGCAGCATACAAGATGGTTGATACCTGTGCGGCTGAGTTCGCGGCAGAGACCCCATATTATTATTCTGTATTCGGAAGCCAGAACGAAGTAGAAGAGACTTCCGGCAAAAAGAAAGTTCTAGTACTTGGATCAGGACCGATCCGTATCGGACAGGGTATCGAGTTCGACTTCTGTTCTGTACATTGTACATGGGCATTTGCCAAAGAAGGATACGAGACGATTATTGTAAATAACAACCCTGAGACAGTAAGTACAGACTTCGATATCGCTGACAAGCTGTATTTCGAGCCTCTGACACCGGAAGATGTAGAAAGTATTGTAGATTTGGAAAAACCGGACGGAGCAGTGGTACAGTTCGGTGGACAGACAGCAATCAAGCTTACAGAATCCCTGATGAAGATGGGAGTTCCGATTCTTGGAACATCTGCAGAAAATGTAGACGCAGCCGAAGACCGTGAACTGTTTGATGAGATTCTTGAGCAGTGCGAGATTCCAAGACCGACAGGAGGAACTGTATTTACAGCAGAAGAAGCAAAGAAAGTTGCAAACAGACTGGGATATCCGGTACTGGTAAGACCTTCTTACGTACTTGGCGGACAGGGAATGCAGATTGCGATCAACGATCACGATATTGATGAGTTTATCGGAATCATCAACCGTATCGCACAGGATCACCCAATTCTGGTTGATAAGTATTTACAGGGTAAAGAGATCGAGGTTGATGCCGTATGTGACGGAGAAGATATCCTGATTCCTGGTATCATGGAGCATATCGAGCGTGCCGGAATCCATTCAGGAGACAGTATTTCTGTATATCCTGCACAGAGCATCTCTCAGAAGACAAAAGAGACAATTGCCGAATATACAAGAAGACTTGCAAAATCTTTACATGTAATCGGACTGATCAATATCCAGTTCATCGTGTGTGGAGAAGATGTATATGTAATCGAAGTAAACCCTCGTTCAAGCCGTACTGTTCCATACATCAGTAAGGTAACAGGTATCCCGATTGTACCACTTGCAACAAAAGTGATCATCGGACACAAGATCAAAGAGCTTGGTTACACACCTGGATTACAGCCGGAAGCAGATTATTTTGCAATCAAGATGCCGGTATTCTCATTCGAGAAGATCCGCGGTGCTGATATCAGCCTTGGACCTGAGATGAAATCTACCGGAGAGTGTCTGGGAATTGCCAAGACATTTGATGAAGCTCTTTATAAAGCATTCATCGGTGCCGGAGTCAAACTTCCAAAACACAAGAACATGATCATGACAGTTCGTGATGAAGATAAGGAAGAAGCCGTTGAGATCGGACGCAGATTCGAGAAGATTGGTTACAAGATCTTTGCTACAGAAGGAACTGCCAAGGTTCTGACAGATGCAGGCGTAAAAGCAATGACAGTTAATAAGATCGAGCAGGAATCACCGAACCTTATGGACCTGATCCTCGGACATAAGATCGACCTGGTTATCGACACACCTCCGCAGGGAGCTGATCACTCAAGAGACGGATTCGTGATCCGTAGAAATGCGATCGAGACAGGTGTCAATGTACTGACAGCGATCGATACAGCAAAGGCTCTGATCACCAGTCTGGAGAATACAGATATCCAGAAGCTGACACTGATTGACATTGCTAAGATCAAATAGAGTTTGGACAATCGAATTTTGTGTAAATGAATTTTGTGCAACAGAATTTGAAAAATTGATATTTGTAAAAACATAAATAAGAAGTGGCATACAGCATGATTATTTTGCGGTATGCTGCTTTTTTGTTGCCAGATATTCGAAAGAATCTGCCAGTATCAAGTACTTCCAGTGGCAGATTCAGTAGATACTAAAGTAAAAAATATAAAATATGTGATCATTTACAACATGTAATACGTTCTATATACAGGGGACGCCCTCAGGAGGAAGAATTTTGACGCGTGAAAATGAATTACTTAAAAAGATAGCAAAAGGTGAAACAGAATACTGGGAAGAACTGATCGGGATGTATTACGAGGATATTCTCCGCTACTGTATCTACCATGCCCCGGACAAGACGGCGGCAGAAGATGCGGTACAGGAGACATTTCTGAAGGTGATCCGGTATATGCCGGACTACAGACATCGTGGGAAATTCCGGGCATTCTTATACAAGGTGGCCGCAAACACCTGCAAAGACCAGTGGAGGAAATGCACAAAAGAAGAATGGTTTGATACAGATACCGAAGCATCGGATGGTGAGAAAAAACTGCCAGAAGAAATGATCTATCTGGAAACCGGTTATGCAAAGACAGAAGGTGATATCAATTTCCTGAGACTGATCCGGAAGCTTCCGGAAGATCAGAGAGAAGTCGTATATCTGAAGTATGCACAGGAACTTTCGTTTCGTGAAATTGCGGAGATACTCGGGATTCCGGCAAGAACGGTTCAGTCGAGACTCAGGATCGCATTAAAGAAATTAAGAAAAAAGGAGGGAAAGCCGGATGTATAACAGACAGGGAAGAAAGGAAGAAGCGTATTTATATAAAGCATTGAAGTTAAGCGGATCATTGCAGATTGGCGAAGAAGAAAAGTCAGAACAGATCAGAAAAATCATGGAGATCAGTAAGGTCGACTGGCTGACCGGGAAGAAGAGAGAACGGACAGACTTTACAGCATTCCTGATCCGTCAGATTCCGTTCATCGGATGGAAGATGTGGAGCATACAGGCGCTGGTTATGATAAGTGCGGTCGTATTCTTTTATGGAACGGACGCAGGAACTGTGGATGTAACATGGCTGTTGGCGGGAAGAAGACTTGCGTTTCTGGTCGGAGCACTGGGAACTGTCATGGCAATGATCGGGATTCCTTATGTGATGCAGTCTTTCCGATACCGGATGTATGAGATGGAAAAAGCCACAAAGCATGGATTGGCGGGGATGCTTTTAAGCCGGATGATCGTATTGTCGGCCGGAGATCTGGTAACCGTTCTGTTGTGTATGTTTGTGATCAGCAGTAAGAATTATGCATCGGCAGGTATGGTTCTTTTGTGGTATCTGGCACCGCTATTCCTGACAGGAAGCTTCTGTGCGGGATGGATGCAGAAGATAGAAGCAAAACTTGATATGGAAGATCAGGCCTCCGGATGTATCCGGATCTGTGAAGGTGCCTGTGTGGGACTTTTGATTTTGCAATATCTTTTATACCTGAAACTTCCATCTGTGTATGGAAATGCAGGATGGTGGACTGTTATTCTGGTGATTGCAGCTGGAACTATGGTGTATAAGGGAAGGAAGATAATTGCTGTACAATTTTAGAAGTAAAATGGGATAAAATTTTAAAATGACAGTATATCTAAAAGAGATAAATAAAAAAGGATAATGATAAACGATCTGAATGAAACAGATAAATATGGATAAGAAATGAATCCAAGGTACTTACTATAGAACCTTATCATAAGACTTAACCTAGAAACTTTTGTGAAAGAAAGAGGAACAAAATATGAAACTTGAAATATGTGATGTCAGCAAACAATACAAAGACAAATGTGCTGTCGATCATGCAAGCCTGACACTGACACCGGGAGTCTGGGGACTTCTGGGAGCAAATGGTGCGGGTAAGACGACACTTATGCGGATGATCGCTGGGATTATGAAGCCGACTGGCGGAGAGATCCGTTACGACGGGATCGAGATCGGCACAATGGGAGAAAAATACAGAGATATCTTCGGATATCTGCCGCAGGAATTCGGATTCTATCCGGGATTCTCGGTACAGGATTATCTGGAATATATGGCTGCATTAAAAGGAATCGGCAAAAGAGAGACAAAAGAAAAGATACAGGAACTTCTGGAATTGGTATCACTTACGGATGTCAGAAAGAAGAAAATCAGCAAATTATCCGGCGGAATGAAACGCCGTGTGGGAATCGCACAGGCATTGTTGAATGAGCCGAAAGTACTGATCTTAGATGAGCCGACCAGCGGGCTGGATCCGGGAGAGAGAATGCGTTTTCGGAATCTGTTATCGGAATTCGGAAGGAACAGGATCGTACTGATCTCGACGCATATTGTGTCGGATGTGGAGTACATTGCCACTTGCAATGCAGTTATGAAAAATGGAAAGATTGCAGCGGTTGGAGAGACAGAAGAACTGGTAAAAGAAGTCGAGGGAAAAGTATGGAATGTAGTCCTTGATATGGCAGAAGTGATGACATACGAGACAAAAATCCCAGTGGTGAACATTTACAACCGCGAAGATGGAAAAACGGTGCTGCGTTATCTGGCAGAGCGGCCGGTTATTCCGGGATCGGAACCGGCAGATGCAAGAATGGAAGATCTGTATCTGTGGATGTTTCCGGAACAGGGAAGGGAGGAAGTACGATGAGACTATATGTATTAGAATTAAAACGTCTGTTGAAGACAAGAAGTGTCAGTTTCCTATTGATCGCGGCACTTGTACTTTCGGCAGTAATGGCATATGTACCGGTAACATATATTCAGGCATATAAGACAGATAAGTCCGGGAATATCGAGGCAGTAAGCGGAAGAGAAGCAATAAAGGTGAAAAGGGCGGATAAAAAAGCACTGCAAGGTGAAATGACGGAAGCAAAGATCCGCGAGACAATCACTGATATAAAAGAAGTATTAAAAGAATATGGCTCACTGAGCCGGCAGGATATTCCTCTGGAAGTATATGTGCAAAAAGTATATCCGCATTTAGATATCATAGCAGTGCTGGAACAGACAGTCGTTCCGGACGGAAAGAATCTTTATACCATGAAATATTCGGATATCAGTGAAGAGGATGCAAAGAATGTATATGTAGCTTACAGGAAAAATGTTTGTAATCTGAACCAAAATCCCGGAATTCAAAAGAAGATCGATCAGATGACAGCACAGATACGGACCCCATTTAGTTATTATCCGGAGATTACGACGGATCAGCTGGATTATTATGAAATCTATCTGTTCCTGGTCATGATTTTCTTTATGGTGATCATAACACCGGTATTTGCAACCGAGTATCAGACCGGATCAGACCAGATCCTGCGCTGTACGAAACATGGAAAATTCCGCCTTGCGGTTACAAAAATCGCAGTGGTATTCACATTGATTTTTGCAGTATTTGCGGCAGGAACGGCAGTCTTTTCCATCATAATGCGTCTACTATATGGCGCAGAAGTATTTAAAAATCCGTTGCAGATGCTTGGATATCTGTACTATATTCCTGCATTTACAGTAGGAAAAATGTATAAGGTCATGGTTGCGGGAGCGCTGCTTTCACTTGTGGCAGTTGGATCGAGTACACTGTTCTTTTCGGCAAAATGCAAGACGGTACAGTCGGCACTGATCTGTGCATTTGCGGGTGCATTTGTACCGATGGTGATATTTACAATATCAAACAGCCGGAATATTTTGGATATTTTAAGATGTATCTTCCCGACCAGTGGACTTGCCTTTATGAACAGCCTGGAGGGAGAATTGCTTGCCAGAAACTTTGTACAGATCGGCAGCGGATATTACTGGACGCCATATATTATTGCAATTGCAGCAGGAATCTGGATTCCGGTATGTCTGGTCGTAACAGTGGTGAGCTATTGTAAAAAAGAGGCTTAAAAAGCGGTGAAATAACAGAGAAAAATAAGTAATAAAAGCAGAAAAAAGAGCAGTGTAATCTGTGTGTTTGAAAAAAGTAAATAAAAAAGTTGACAAAATACAGCGTACATGATATGATACCAATTGTTGCTTGTAACAAATCTGTAATATTTGTAATAAAGTTGCAAAAAGTGAATATACTTTATTAAAAGAAATGTAAATCATTGCAACAAAATCAGGAGGGTATTTATATTATGTTAAAAGCGAAGAGACTGAAATCGATGTTCGTGCTGTATTCAGCATGCGCAGTAATGGCAACTGGTTTTACCAGTCAGGCAGCCTCTGAACAGCCGGAAGTAACAACAATCACAGAAACAAAAGGGGAAAATACGAATACACACACTGCTGTACAGGCGATATCACAGAATATCGTAGCATCTGCACAGGAGATGACAGATGTAAGTCAGCAGGTAATCGCAGATAATATAGCAAAAAAAGAAGAGGAAGAACGCCTCGCAAAAGAAAAGGCAGAGCAGGAAGCACAAGAAAAAGCAGAACGCGAAGCAAGAGAAGCATACGTAAGAGCGAATCAGGAACTGATGGCATCCATCATCTACTGTGAAGCGGGAAATCAGCCGTATGAAGGACAGGTTGCTGTCGGTGCGGTGATCATGAACCGTGTCAAGAGTGGATGCTATCCGAATTCTATCGAAGAAGTCATCTATCAGTCCGGACAGTTTGGACCGGCTGCGACCGGATGGCTGAACAGAGTCAGAAGTTCAAAGGGATATTCACAGACGGCTCTGCAAGCCGCTGTAGATGCGCTGAATGGCTCGAATCCGATCGGAAGCTGCCTGTATTTTGACCAGGGCGGTGCCGGAATGAAGATCGGAGCGCATTATTTCCACTAATATTTGCAGAAACAATATAGAAAGAAATGCATACAGGGTGGAGTCGGAGTTCTTCAGAAATTCGAAAGAAATCTTAAGAAAGCCGGAATTGACAATTGCATTACGAATGTATTACGATAAGAGGGCAAAAGTTTTTAACTTTTGTCCTTTTGCTATTGCCATGCATTCGTAAGGAGCTGCCAGTTGCCAAAGCATCCGTAAGAAGTTGCCAGTGGCAAGTTCTGTAGGTGGCAAGTTCTGTAGGTGGCAGGTCATGTAGATATCAGGTACACATCTGAGAGGTGTTACATACAGGGACAAAAGCTGAATATATGGGGAGAAGAAAGATTGTATAAGATTTTAATCGTGGAAGATGATGAGACAATAGCAGGTGGTCTGAAAAACCATTTGGAAAAATGGAATTATCAGGCAGAGTGTATGACAGATTTTAAAGACGTGATGGGAAAATTTGTGGACTTTGAGCCGCAGCTTGTGTTATTGGACATTGTACTTCCATTTTTTAATGGATTTCACTGGTGTCAGGAGATCCGGAAGATCTCGAAAGTGCCGATCATTTTCCTGTCATCGGCGAATGATAATATGAATATTGTGATGGCAATGAATATGGGCGGCGATGAATTCATCGAGAAACCATTTGACCTGAATGTGGTGACGGCAAAGGTGCAGGCCGTGTTAAGAAGAACCTATGAATTCCGTGGAAGGGCAGATATCATGGAGTGGAATGGTGCGATCCTGAATCTGGCAGATGCGACAGTTTTGTATCAGGATCAGAAACAGGAACTGACGAAGAACGAATTTAAGATCTTGCAGATGCTTCTGGAAAATACGGGGAAGATCGTAAGCCGTGAAAGTATTATGACAAGACTCTGGGACAGCAATGAATTTATTGATGACAATACATTGACGGTCAATGTGGCAAGACTCCGTAAAAAAATGGAACAGATTGGCCTTGGCGGAAAAATTATCACAAAAAAGGGAATAGGATATATGGTGGAGGCATGAAACTTTTAATAGCATTTTTAAAAGATAAAACAAGAGAGATCAGCCTTTATGCCGGAACGGTCGGAATATTTATTGTTGTAGCATTTCTTTATAATATCAGGATGGATGCGTTGAAATATGCACTGCTGCTGGTGATATTGTGGCTGCTTTATGTAATAACGGAATATCATCGCTTCCGGAAGAAGCATCTTCTGCTGGAACGGTTTAAGAAGAGCACGCAGGAGTGCACAAAAGAACTTCCAGAGTGCAGGAATCTTCTGGAATTGGATTATCAGGAATTACTGGGGATCTTTGACGAAAAGATTCTGGAGTTGAAATCAGAGGCAAGAATCAAAGGCCAGGACTTAAGTGATTATTATGGTATGTGGGTGCATCAGATCAAGACACCTATCGCTGCGATGCACATATTGCTGCAATCGGTGGAAGATGAAAACCCGGCACTGCCGGAATTAAAAGAGATGAAGATGGAACTTTTTAAAATGGAACAGTATGTGGAGATGGTGCTGACGTATCTCCGCATGGAAGATATGTCCGGGGATCTGCAGTTTGAGAAGGTATCTTTAGATAAGATTCTGAAACAATCTGTCCGGAAATATTCTCAGATGTTTATTCTTCAGAAGATCCGTCTGGATTACCGGCCGGTGGAACGAATAGTTCTTACAGATGAAAAATGGCTGGAGTTTGTGACAGAACAGATTCTGTCTAATGCTTTGAAATACACAAAGAATGACGGCGAGATCAGAATCTGTCTGGAAGAAAAAAGAGGACGGGAGTGTCTGGTGATCGAGGATAATGGAATCGGTATTCAGGCAGAAGATCTTCCTAGAGTATTTGAAAAAGGGTTTACCGGATATAATGGAAGAGCAGATAAGAAGTCTACCGGGATTGGACTGTATCTTTGCAAAAAGATCATGGATAAGATGGGACATAAGATATGGATTGATTCAGAGGTGGGAAAAGGAACCCGTGTATATCTGGAATTGACAAGGCAAGAATGGAATCCGGAATAACGATCAGACAAAAAGAGAAAACCTTACAGGAATGTAAGATTAAACAGGGGAAATGTCACATGCTTCGATGGCAGGATATTTCCTCTTTTTTTATAATAGATACCGTAAAGAAGAAATCTTAAAAAGAAAGGAAGAAAAACTTATGTCATTACTGGAAGTAAAAAATGTGAAGAAGATATATACGACTCGTTTTGGGAGCAATCAGGTAGAGGCTTTAAGAGATGTGAATTTTACGGTAGAACGCGGGGAATATGTTGCAATCATGGGAGAGTCTGGATCGGGAAAGACGACTTTGCTGAATATTCTGGCGGCACTTGATAAACCGACAGAAGGAAAGGTTTATTTAAAAGACAGGGATCTGGGGAAATTAAAAGAAAAAGAGATCGCAACGTTCAGACGTCAGAATCTCGGCTTTGTATTTCAGGATTTTAACCTGTTAGATACATTTTCATTAAAGGATAATATATTCCTGCCACTGGTATTATCCGGAAAGAAATATCCGGAGATGGAAAAGAGATTAAAACCGATTGCAGAAAAACTTGGAATTGAAAAACTACTGGAGAAATATCCATATGAGGTGTCCGGTGGGCAGAAACAAAGAGCTGCAATTGCAAGAGCGCTGATCACGAAACCACAGCTGATTCTTGCCGATGAACCTTCGGGAGCACTGGATTCGAAAGCGGCAGACAGTCTGATGAATCTTTTTACAACGATTAACCAGGAAGGTCAGACGATTGTTATGGTGACACATAGTGTGAAAGCGGCGAGTAGTGCGAAAAGGGTGCTTTTTATCAAGGACGGAAAAGTATTCCATCAGCTTTACAGGGGGAATCTTACGAACGAAGAAATGTATGAAAGAATTTCGGATACACTGAAGGTTCTTACCACAGGAGGTGAGGAGGATGAATAATTTCATCTATGAAAAACTTGCTGTGACAAATCTTAAGAATAACCGTAAGACATATGTACCTTATATCTTTACCGGTGTTCTGACTGTCATGATGTTCTATATTATTGATGCGCTGAGCAGAGGGAAAGGTATTACACAGGATACATTAAAGATATGTCTGCAGTATGCAACGGGTGTGATTGTTGTATTTGCAGTGATTTTTCTGTTCTATACAAATAGTTTCTTGATCAAGCGACGAAAGAAGGAGATCGGGGTATACAATATTCTGGGAATGGGAAAACGGCATATTGCACGAATGATGGCGGTTGAGACGATCCTGACGGCTGGAATCAGTATACTTGGCGGTCTGGTGTTTGGAATAATATTTGGAAAACTGATGTATCTGCTGCTCCTTAAGATTCTGCACAACAGTGTGGATATGCAGTTTTCAGTCAATGGGACTGCAATTGTACAGACTGTCATATTATTTGCAGGAATTTTCCTTCTGACGTATTTATATAACATTTTACAGATACAGCTGGTGAATCCGGTGGAACTTCTACACGGAGGCAATCAGGGGGAGAAAGAGCCGAAGAGCAGATGGCTTCTTGTGATCATCGGTGTGGCGGCACTTGGCAATGGTTACTGGATTGCACTTACAACAGAGGCACCGTTAGAAGCACTTTTGAAATTCTTTGTTGCAGTGGTCTGTGTGATTATTGGAACTTATGCACTTTTTATTGCCGGAAGCATTGTGGTATTGAAAATACTCCGGAAAAATAAAGCTTATTATTATAATCCAAAGCATTTTACCAGTGTATCAGGCATGATCTATCGTATGAAACAAAACGGAGCGGGACTTGCGAACATCTGTGTGTTAAGTAGTGTCTGCTGAGCAAACTGAAAACACTTGATTTTACTGACTTTTGCCCCATTT
>OGQG01002160.1_pt1 | contig 12386 bp, 10 predicted proteins | sample 1553201 | NCBI WGS metagenome assembly OGQG01 (sample SAMEA2579925, study PRJEB22360) | human gut metagenome | biome: human gut; feature: human-associated habitat; material: faeces | place: Denmark | collected 2008/2010
AAAAATGCCCGCCGGGCTTTCCGATCACATCGGTCAGCCCGGCGGGCATTTTTGTGTTTTGAATTACTCTGCTTTGTCCTGCTCTGCGGCCTGAAGAAATACTTCGTGCCATGCGGGAAAATGCTTCTGCATACGGATCGGCTTTAACGCGGGTGTTGTGAAGCAGTGCTGCGAAGTACCGGTGCAACTCAAAAGCCCAGTCTCCTTGCTGTGCCCCTCATACGCCATTTCAAAGCGTACACCGTTGTAGTTTTGAATGCGCAGTGTAAGCACAAGCGTCTCATCAAAGCGAATTGGGTGCTTGTAGCTGCACGAAACATCCAGCACGGGGATCAGAATGCCGTTATCTTCCATTTTTTTGTACGGCAATCCCATAGCGCGTAGCATCTCCAAGCGGGCTTCCTCAAACCAACGAATGTAATTCGAGTGGTGCACGATGCCCATTTGGTCGGTCTCGTAGTAATTCGCTTTACGTTCAAAGGTGAACATGGCGCGGCCTCACAGGTGCATTTCGATGAGGTTTGCGTAAAAAGCCTTATCGTGTGCGCCGACTTCGGTGTGGATGGGGGCGCCGTCTTTAAAGAGGATGACGGTCGGAATGCTGGAGATGCCGTATTCGGCGGCGATTTCCTGCGCTTCGTCAACGTCGATCTTCGCGACGACGGCCTTGCCCTCGTATTCTTCTGCAACTTCCTCAATGAACGGTGCGATCATTTTGCACGGGCCGCACCATGTTGCAAAAAAGTCTACAAGAACAAGCTTGTTATCGCGGATCAATGCGTCGAAATTTTCAGCTGTGGGATGTACGATTGCCATGGAAACTTCCTCCTTAAAATGATTTGGGATTATACTAAATTTGTTTAAGAAATTTATTCGTAGGGTACGATTTCTGCGGAGAGAATGGTGACGTCTTCAAGCGGCTTATCGTTCGAGTCGGTCTCAACGCCCATGATGCTGCGCACCACGTCCATGCCGTCAAATACCTGTGCGAACACGGTGTGTCCGGTACCTGCGGTGGAATATGCACCGTCAAGGTGTGTGTTGCCGCCGTTTTTATCGTAAAGTTCTTTGTAGGCATCCGTTACCTTATCCATATCGAGCGTGCCGCCGTATATGGAGGTGAACTGTTCCGGTGCAGATTTATAGACCTGATAATACTGGTCGTAGGTATCCCAGTCTATTTTGCCCGGTTCCGTGCAGTTTATAAAAAACTGGCTGCCGTTTGTGTTGGCACCGCTGTTTGCGCAAGAGACCGCGCCGGTGATGTTGACGAGGTTTTCGTGAAATTCGTCGCCATAATTCTCGCCCCAAATGCTCTCGCCGCCGGTTCCGTTGCCAAGCGGGTCACCGCCCTGAATCATGAAATCATCGATGACGCGGTGGAAAGTGACGCCGTCATAGTATCCGGAAAGCGCCAGAGATTTAAAGCTGTACACGGCTTTCGGCGCGGCATCCGGGAAAAAGCGCATGCGAATGGTGCCGTAGTTCGTTGTCAGCACACAAATCTCCTCGCCTTTTTCCGGCATATCGAGCTGATAGCCGAGCTTTTCTTTGTCGGCCTTTGCCAAGGGCTTTAAAGTATCTGCCGCAACAACTTTATCCGTAGTGCCGATGACCTTTTCTGCGGCAGAAGAGGTGCTGCCGGAGCAAGCTGTGAGCAGCATGATTACGGTCAACGCCGCACACAGCAGTTTCATTTTCTTCATTTTTTCTGTTTCCTTTCTTTTGCAAAGACATACTTTGCATCTGTATATCTATTTTAATATACACGGTAAAAACATGCAAGCCCTTTTGTTTATCTTCATGAAAAGTTCAGAAACGCATAAATGAAAGTTTAGGTTCATATACTTCGGCGTAGTTAAGGCGCAGCCGAAAGCGTTTTTTGCGCGGCACGGCCTTAAAAAGGAGTGAAGTACATGAAATTTTACCCGGAAGGTCATTTGATCGACAAAGCGGAAAACAAAGCCAGTATGCAGACGCCTGCCGCCCTCTCCGACGCAATGCGCGACGGAAAAATCTTAGAGGCGCGCAGTATCATCTGCGACAACGAGCACAACCTCATTGTAGATCTCAAATGTATGCGGGGCATTATCCCGCGCGAAGAGGGCGCGCTCGGCATACGCGAGGGCACCGTGCGGGACATCGCCATCATTTCACGTGTGAATAAGCCCGTGTGCTTTATCATCACGGATTTTATTCGTGATGCGTTCGGCAGGATCACAGCGGTGTTGTCGCGCCGAAAAGCACAGGAGCGCTGCATGGCAGAGTACATAGCAGGGCTTACCTGCGGCGATGTGATCCCGGTGCGCATCACGCATTTGGAGCCGTTCGGTGCGTTTGCGGATATCGGCTGCGGTATTGTTTCCCTACTGCCCATCGATGCCATTTCTGTTTCGCGCATCGACCACCCGAAGGAGCGGTTCACGGTCGGCATGGATATTCGCGCCGTGGTGCGTATGAAGGACGAGAACCGCATCACGCTCAGCCACCGCGAGCTGCTCGGCACGTGGACGGAAAACGCGGAGCGCTTTCGTGTCGGCGAAACGGTCGCAGGTATCGTGCGCAGCGTGGAAAGCTACGGCATTTTTGTGGAGCTGACCCCAAACCTTGCAGGACTTGCCGAGCTGAAAGAAAACGTCCATGCCGGACAGCAGGCCAGCGTGTTCATCAAAAGTATTCTGCCGAACCGCATGAAGGTGAAGCTCGTGCTTGTGGAATGCTTTGATTACACCTATAAACCCGAGCCGCCTGTATATTTCTTTCAGGGCGACCATATTGATAAGTTCACGTATTCTCCGCCCGAGTGCGCAAAGCACATTGAGACGGTGTTTGCGTGATTTAGGACAGCAAAAGGCGGTCTGCACGGATATTTTTCTACCCGGCAGACCGCCTTTCTATGTGTCTTTAAAGGACATTTGCCTTAACGGGTGTGATTACTTTGCTTCGCTTTCGCTCGACTTTTCGTCGCCGCTCTTCTTTGCCTTGTCTTCAATGACGTACTTACCGTCTTTGAAGTCGCAGACATACGAGCCGCCCGCTTTCATGTTGCCCTCGAGCATCTCTTCGGAAATCGGGTCTTCCATCTTGCTGCGGATCGCTCTGCGCAGCGGTCTTGCACCGTAAACCGGGTCAAAACCGGCGTTTGCAACAGCTTCCACAGCAGCCGGGGTGAACTCGACCGCGATGTCCATATCGCGCAGCTGACCCTTAAGACCCTCGAGCATTTTGCCGGCGATTTTCTGAATGTCGTCGTGCAGGAGCTTACGGAACACAATAATGTCATCGACACGGTTGATGAATTCCGGACGGAACACCTTCTTCAGCTCACCCATGACGAGCTCTTTTGTGCGCTCGAAATCGGCGACTGCGCTGTCTTCTTCTGTCGACTTGTTGTCCGCAGTGGCAAAGCCGAGACGCTCTTGCTGCTTCTCTGTAATGAGACGCGCACCGATGTTGGAGGTCATGATGATGATGGTGTTCTTGAAGCTGACCACCTTGCCCTGCGAATCCGTCAGGCGGCCGTCATCGAGGATTTGCAGCAGCATGTTGAAGACATCCGGGTGTGCCTTTTCGATCTCATCAAACAGCACAACGGAATACGGCTTGCGGCGCACTGCCTCGGTCAGCTGACCGCCCTCATCAAAGCCTACATATCCCGGAGGCGAACCGACGAGACGAGACACCGTGTGCTTCTCCATGTACTCCGACATATCGAGACGGATCATGGCCTTTTCGTCACCAAACATCGCTTCCGCAAGCGCCTTGCACAGCTCGGTCTTGCCTACGCCGGTCGGACCGAGGAAAATGAACGAGCCGATGGGGCGATTCTTATCTTTCAGGCCGACTCTGCCGCGGCGGATGGCCTTTGCAATGGCTGTGACGGCTTCGTCCTGACCGATGACACGCTTGTGCAGCGTATCTTCAAGATGCAGCAGGCGCTCGCTTTCTTCCTGCGTCAGCTGTACGACCGGGATGCCGGTCCACATGGCGACGATCTCGGCGATGTCTTCCGCCTTCACAACGCTGTTGCTGCGCTCATTCTTTGCAGCCCACTCGTTCTTTTTCTGCTCCAGCTCATCTGTAAGGGCTTTCTGCTTGTCACGCAACTCGGCCGCGCGCTCGAAATCCTGCTCGTTGACGGCAGCCGCCTTATCAATCTCGACTTCCTTGATGCGCTTTTCCATCTCCTGCAGGTCTTCCGGCGCAGTAAATGTTCTGAGACGCACACGGGACGCCGCTTCATCGACGAGGTCGATGGCCTTATCCGGCAGGTAACGGTCTGCAATGTAGCGCGAGGAGAGCTTAACGGCGCTCTCAATGGCTTCATCGGTAATCTGTACTTTATGGTGCGCCTCGTAGCGATCTTTCAGACCTTCAAGGATTTGCACCGCTTCTTCTTCGGTCGGCTCACCGACATGTACCGGCTGGAAACGACGCTCCAACGCGGCGTCTTTTTCAATGTACTTTCTGTACTCGTTGATGGTCGTCGCACCGATGACCTGGAAGTCACCGCGCGCCAGAGCCGGCTTTAAGATATTGGCGGCATCGGCAGAGCCCTCTGCGGAGCCTGCACCAATGATGGTGTGCAGCTCATCGATGAACAAAATGACGTTGCCGTCCTTTTTCACTTCGTCGATGGCGGACTTGATACGCTCTTCAAAATCGCCACGGTACTTAGAGCCTGCGACCATACCGGTAAGATCAAGAGCCACCAGACGCTTGCCTTTCAGCAGCTCCGGCACCTCACCTTCATGAATCTTCAGCGCCAAGCCTTCCGCAACGGCGGTCTTGCCGACGCCCGGTTCACCGATGAGCACCGGATTATTCTTCGTACGACGAGACAAGATCTGAATGACACGTTCAATCTCGTTATGACGGCCGATGACCGGGTCAATCTTGCCTTCGGCTGCGAGCTTTGTCAGGTCGCGGCCAAACTTTTCAAGTGCACTGCCGCCTTCCTTTTCGCCGTTTTCGTCCTTCGGGTACGCGTTGCCGGAAGCTTTATCGACGGTATAACCGTCGGAAAGCGCCGAGGACAACGCATTTGCAACGCTCTGCGGGTCAACGCCGAGCATTTGCAGGAAACGCACCGCAAAGCTTTCACCGTCTTCAATGATGGCAATGAGCAGGTGCTCCGTGCCGACGTAGTTACTGCCGAGCTTGGAGGCCGCGAGCTTTGCCATCTGCAAAATGCGCTTTGTGCGCGGGGTGAAATATGCGGTGGTGAGGTTCGTCGGCGAAGAAGTGCCAATCTTTTCCTGCATCAGGCGTTCGTAATCGTCTGCCGTGATGCCGAGCTTATTCAGCACGTTGAACGCAACGCCGCTGCCCTCTGCAATCAAGCCGTAGAGCACGTGCTCACTGCCAATGTAATTGTGGCCAAGTTCCTCCGCCTTTTCGATGGCGCGGTTCATGGCATTGTTTGCTTTCTCTGTAAAACCTGTGAATCTATACATATAAATTCCCGTCCTTTCGATCACTGCCGTATCGCAGTTCTCTTTACTGATTTTCTATTATTGAAGCGCTTTGAGGGCTTTGCGCACCTCGTCTGCGCGGAGAATGTCTCTTTGTCCCGCCGAAAGGTTGCTGCCGTGTGCGGCTGCCATGGTGGCCGGCTGTACCGCTACGGTCAGTGTGTGAATATCTTCAAGCGTTATACCGCTTAAAAGCTTTTCCGCAATGCCGAAACGCACATTGGAGATAAGCTTCATATATTCATCGCAGGAAAGCAGCCGTGCATTTTTCAGCACGCCGGCGGAACGGCCTACTTTGTCCTGCACATTGATGTTCTTGCTGAGCGAAGCGCGCGTTTTGCGCTCTTCGGAAATAAGCTGCATCGTAATGTTCTGCAAGTTTTCCACAGCCTCTTTTTCGCTGAGACCCAGTGTAATCTGGTTTGAAAGCTGATACATGGCGCCGATGACATTGCTGCCTTCGCCGTATGTACCGCGAATCACAAGGCCGAGCTTCGAAAGATTCGTGGAGATTCTGGACATTGCGCCGTTTTCGGTGAGCGCCGGCAGATGCAGCATCACAGAGGCCCGCATGCCGGTGCCGAGGTTCGTCGGGCACTGGGTGAGGTAGCCGAGCTCGGAATCAAACGCAAAACGCAGCGATTCGTTTAAAAGCGTATCGATGCGGTCTGCCATTTCGGCAGCTTCGCTGAGCGCAAGACCCTCATGCAGCACTTGAATACGCACGTGGTCTTCTTCGTTCACCATAATGGAGATGCGCTCGTCCTTTGAGATGAGGAATCCGCGTCCCTTTGCGTTTGCGATGAACTCCGGGCTGACGATGTGACGTTCCACAAGTGACACCGCCTGCTCGTTGCTGAGGTCATCCATCTGCACGAAGTCGAAATCCGATGCGATGGCGCTGTTGCCGCTGAGGATCGCATCGCGCACGCGGCGCTCTACGGCTGCTTTCTGGTCAGGCGTCATGCGGTTTGGGAACGGCATATCTGCAAGGTTTCTCGCCAGACGCACACGCGTGCTGATGACAACGTCACTTTCTTTACCTGCTTTTTCATACCATTTCTTTTCTTCGTTAAGCATGATTCCCATCTCCTTTCTCCATTTCTTTGATTTCGTCACGCAGCTCAGCTGCATGCTCGAAGTCCTGCTTTTCGATTGCTTCTTTCAGTTCCGCACGTTTCTTTTCAATCGGCGTGGGTTCTTCTACAACGGCAATCTTACCTGCCGGTTCCACAATGCGCAGCGCATTGCTTCCGGGTACTTTGCCCTTGTGCTTTGCTGCACCGTGGATGCGGTGGATAGTCGGCATCAGGCGGTCACGGAACACATTGTAACACTCTGCGCAGCCGATCTTGCCGCTTTCTGCAATCTCCTCAAAGGAAGCACCGCATTTCGGGCAGCGCACCGCATTACTGCGCCCGGTCGGCGCACCGATGAAGCTGCCGAGCAGATTGTTGAAATCAAAGTCCATATCATCAAAGTTAAAAAAGCTCTTGTAGCCTTTTGCCCTTGCACATTCCGAGCAAAGGTCATATTCCGCCAACTTGCCGTTGACGATGGTTTTAATGTGGGTCGTTGCCGGATTCTTTCCGCAGTTCTGACACATCATAAGTCATCCCGTCCTTTCAAAATGGCTTTTATATATTTAGTACGAGCAACATGTTTTTGAAGATCGATGCCCGCAGTTGATCTCGAATTTCTTTTGGCGCCGGTGCAAGTGCCGAATCCGAAAGCCCTGCCATCATCAGGTGAGCGTCGGATTCGGACGCAACGCCCGTTTCCACAAGATTCCGCAGCATGGCGCGCATAGAAGCTGCGTCCAGCTTAGGCCCGATGGAATTGACAATGTGCATGATTAAATCGGATTTTGTCATGCTCCGGCGAATGATGCGAATGTAACCGCCGCCGCCTCGCCTGCTCTCTACGATATATCCCTGCTCCGGTGTGAAACGGGACGTGATGACGTAGTTGATTTGGCTCGGTACGCAGCCCAGCGTGTTTGCAAGCTCATTACGCTGGATCTCCGCGATGCCGTTTTCATCATTGAGCATTTGTAAGATGTAATTCGCAACGCTGTCGCTGATTCGCATTTCTGATCGCCTCTTATCCTTTCTTTGTCTTTGACTTTCTTTGACTTTAATTATAAGCAAAACGGATATATTGTCAAGCGTGATTTTAGATGATTTTCCGTAATTACATTAAATAATCTCTCTATTTCAAATTATTTCTCAATAATACTAACTGAAACGTATAAATTTAAAAAGTTTTTGAAGTTTTGTTTTGACCATCACACATTTCCCCCACTTTCATATTCTGTACTGTAAACGAAAGGAGGCGTTCAATTATGTGTAACGGTTTTGGCGGAGGTTGCTCTTGGATCATCATTATCATACTGATCCTCTTGTGCTGCGGCGGCTGTGGCTGCGGTAACGATTGCGGCTGCAACAACTGTGGTGGCTGCAACAACGGCTGCGGCGGCTGTGGCTGCTGATCGGTCGATCGCATAATATAAAAGCAAGCCGACTGTGTGAAAGCAGTCGGCTTGCCGTTTTATAAATAACACGTAAAGTGACAAAACTTTACACATTGCCGAGCATATAAAGAAAAGCTGTGCACTCCATTAAAATGCACAGCTTAATTTTAGAATTATGAAAAGTAATTTAGCTTTACAGACAGCTCGGGACTTTGTAACCGTATGTATTCTTCTTATAGTTGCCGTTAGAGGGCGATGCCTCGGCGTAGTTGCCGTAGGAGAATACCTTAGCTTCTGCAAGGCGTCTGTAATACAGGCCGATGTAGCAGTTGCCGCCTGCCACATGCCAATCCAGCAGATTGCTGCCGAATGTGTAGGCGTCCACATAGTTCAGGTCATGCGTGAGACCGGAGGTGCTGTTGAAAGCAACATCGCCCGCGCGCACCCAACCGCTCTTGCCGCTTGCAGAGACCTTGTACCAGCTCTGTTTCGTGCTTGAGTCGCGGTAATAATCGAGGATGTTCACACTTGAGTTGATCTTAAGCGTAGTAATCTGCGTGGAAGGAGCGCTGTGGTCCTGATACATGGGCAGTGTGGAAGCCGTTACCTTACCGCCGCACGGATTGGAAGAAGACAGATCCTGCGGCGGAACAACGGCGTTCATGATGACTGTACGCACGTAGCAGTTGCCGGAGCCGTTCCAGTAGCCTGCGCCGACATTGTAAGAGAAGCTTGCAAGCGCATCAAACTGGCACTGGCTCATCAAAAGGCCGTTGCTCGAGATGAAACGGTTGATCTCTGTGGTGTAAGAGCCGCGGTTGACGGTATCGGCCAGCATGGCCTTTGCTTCCGAGCGGGTCAGGTTATTGTAGAATGTGGTGTTCTTGGAAACAACGTAACCGTAGCCGACGGTCGGGATATTGCCGGCAAGCGTGTCCGGCGAAACCTGTGGGACATAGCCTTCATAAGAGGCGATGTTGTCGAGCATACTGTCACTTACGCGGCGGCTCTCGCCTGTTGTCGTATCGGAATCCGTTGTAGAGACAACGAGAATGGTGAACTCTCTGTAATCGGAGGAATAACCGCCGCCGGAAGACGAATACGCACGCACCGTGTAGGTGCCAGGTGTACTGATTGTAGCCGAAGCAGAGAAAATACGGACGTTGTTGTCGCCCTGACTTTCGGAATCGTAGGACGTGGTATCGTAGGTGCCGACGCCATCAATCTCAAAGCGCACGGCGGATTTCTGCGTATCCGTAACCGCCTTCAAATTGAAGGATGCACCGGCTGTGATAATATTCGGTGTTGTGTACGCAAAGCGGATAGCTTCCGGCGCGGAGACCGTGACGGAAACGGTGGCAAGTGCAGTGCCGTTTGCGCTCTTTGCGGTGATCTTGGCCGTGCCCGGCGCAGCGCCGTAAATGAAGAGCTGACCGGAAACACCGGCTTTTGCCGTTGCGACGGAAGCATCGCTGCTCTCCCACGTGACAGAGCCGGAAGCAGAAGCCTGAATGTAGATTGTCTTATACTGTGCGAGATCGACGGAAGAAACGGAGACCGATGCGCTGGACGAAGACGGGTCATATGCTGCGACATATTCTGCCGAGACATAGCCCTCTGCGCCGCCGGTCGTACGCACATGCACCCAGCCGCTCGTTTTGCGGTCAAGCACGTTCAGCACGGTGCCGGTGCTCAAAACAGTGAGTACTTTACAGCTCGTGTTCGGCTCGGAACGCAGGTTGAGGCCGACCGTAACGCGGACGTATTCGTCTGTTGCGGGTGCATTGGAGTTATTGCCGTTATTGGTGTTATCATCTCCACTATTACCGGGCTTTACGGAGTTGATATCGCCGGAGGTGATCTTCAAGTACTGCGCGGCAAGGTAGCCCTCTGTGCCGTCGGAAAGCTTCACTTTGTACCAGCTGCTGTTTGTGGCTTCCGTAATGGTAACGGTAACGTTCATATCGATAACCTTGATGATGCCATAGCTTGTGCCGGGGCCTTTGCGCACATTTAAATCGGATGTGGTCTTGGCCTGTACGGTTCCGTTGCTCGGCGCCGGGGTCGGCGTGGGCGTTGCGGAAGGCTTGGCAGAATCAATATTGCCGGAAATAACTTTCAGATATTCGGAGAACAGATAGCCCTCTGTGCCGTCCGAAAGCTTTACCTTGTACCACTGGCTGTTCGACGCGTCCGTGACCGTAACGGTGGTGCCGGTGCCGATGACCTTGATGACGCCGTAATTCGTACCTGCACCGCGGCGCAGGTTTACGTCTGCGGTGAGCTTAGCCTGCACAGTGCCATCATTGGACGGTGCCTGCGTAGGCGTTGCAGACGACGTGCCGGTGACCTTCAAATACTGTGCAAAGATGTAGCCCGTGGAGCCGTTTGCAAGGCGCACGGCATACCACTCGGAGTTGCTCCTATCTGTGACCGTGACGGTTGTGCCGGAAGCGATAACGCCTTTAGAACTGTAATTCGTGCCGGGTCCGGAACGGAAGTTTACGTATTCCGTCGTTTTCGCGCTTTGCTCGGAACCGCTCGGTGCCTGTGTCGGTGCGGGCGTTGCCGTTGCGGAGGAAGAACTGTTCAGCTTCAAGTATTGCGCAAATATGTAGCCCGTAGAGCCGTTCGAAAGGCGCACGGCGTACCACTCGGAATTGCTCGTGTCGGTGACCGTAACGGTGGTGCCCAATGCAATGACGCCTTTAGAACTGTAATTCGTACCGGGGCCGGAACGGAAATTTACGTATTCCGTCGTTTTCGCGCTTTGCTCGGAACCGTTGGATGGCGCCTGTGTCGGTGCTGCCGTAGCAGACGGCGGATTGCTGCCCGTGAAGCTGATGTATTCGGCAAAAATATAGCCCGTAGAGCCGTTAGAAAGACGCACGGCGTACCACTGGGCGTTGCTCGTGTCGGTGACCGTAACGGTGGTGCCTAATGCAATGACGCCTTTAGAGCTGTAATTTGTGCCCGGTCCGGAGCGAAAATTCACATATTCCGTCGTTTTGGCACTGCGTTCTTCCCCGTTGCTTGTGCTGCTGCCGGTAGACATGGAAATATACTCGGCGTAGATATAACCTGTAGAGCCGTTAGAAAGACGCACGGCGTACCACTCGGAATTGCTCGTATCCGTTACCGTGATGGTTGTGCCGGAAGCGATGATCCCCTGCGAGCTGTAATTCGTACCGGGGCCGGAGCGGAAGTTCACGTATTCGGTTGTTTTTGCGGAAACTTCTTCCGCATAGGCCGCAAGCGGCAGCGCAGAAGCCAATAGCAGCGCGGAAAGCAACAGAGCCGTGCCCTTCTTTCGGAGCATTCTTTTTCTGTATTGCATGTGTTTTCACCTATCCTTATCAAGGCATCGACCTGTAGAAGCAAAAGCCGGTTTCTGTCCTGTTGCGGCAAAATATGGTACAGATCGTTTTATACAGTTACAATCATAACACAATAGTTACAAATTTGCAACTATTTTTGCGGTTCAAAAGCCAAAAACAGAAAATAAATCCGCGATTTTCGCTTAAAATTTAAATATGAAAAATACCGGACCCGCAAAAACGAATCCGGTATCGAATTTCAGGTGAAATTACAGCTTTTCAACGATGGCTTTCGTATCGCGTGCAATGACAAGTTCTTCGTTGGTCGGGACGATGTAAACAGCGACCTTGCTGTCCGGCGCGGAGATTTTCTTCTCCTTGCCGCGAACGCCCTTGTTGGCTTCGTGATCGAACTTGATGCCGAGGTATTCCATGTTGGTGCAGATGCGCTCGCGCAGGGTATCCTGATTCTCGCCAAGACCTGCGGTGAAGACGATTGCGTCTACGCCGTTCAGCGCAGCGACATAGCTGCCGATGAACTTCTGAATCTGATAAACGAGCATCTCATGTGCGAGGTGTGCACGCTCGTCGCCCTCGTCCTCTGCCTTGCAGATGTCGCGGTCATCGCTGGAGATGCCGGAGATACCGAGCAGGCCGGACTTCTTGTTGAAAAGGTCGGAAAGCTGTGCCGGGGTGAGGTTCTCTTTCTCTGCGATGAACGTGACAACGGACGGATCAAGCGTGCCGGTACGGGTACCCATCATGAAGCCGTCAAGCGGGGTGAGACCCATGCTGGTGTCGATGACCTTGCCGTTCTTGATGGCGGTGATGGAGGAACCGTTGCCGATGTGGCAGGTGATAAGCTTCAGATCCTTGATGTCCTTGCCCATGAGCTCTGCAACGCGGTGGCTGACATAGCGGTGGGAGGTGCCGTGGAAGCCATAGCGGCGGATGCGCAGCTCTTCGTACAACGAGTAGGGCAGGGGATACAGATACGCTTCGGGAGCCAGGGTCATGCCGAATTCGGTATCGAAAACGCCCACATTGGGAACGCCGGGGAAGAGCTTTTCCGCAACGTCGATGCCCATCAGGTTGGCCGGGTTGTGCAGCGGTGCGATTTCG
>OGQG01002161.1_pt1 | contig 12385 bp, 5 predicted proteins | sample 1553201 | NCBI WGS metagenome assembly OGQG01 (sample SAMEA2579925, study PRJEB22360) | human gut metagenome | biome: human gut; feature: human-associated habitat; material: faeces | place: Denmark | collected 2008/2010
TAAGGATCGAATAGGGGGTCGTCGTACTCAACGTATACAGATAACGGAACGTGGCTCCCTGCTCGACATAGTTCGGAGTGGGCACGAAATAGATATAACCGTCGGCCACGGCGCCTCCGATGAACGGATAATTGACCGCATAGAGCGATTCGGGATCCTCCTCCGAGACGCAGCCGGCGATGATGTCCTCGCCGTTGATGACACCGATCGGGTCTTGCGAAAGCATCGGAGAGATCGCCCCGGTTATTCCTGCGAGCGGAGCTGCCGAAGGCACATAGACCGCAGGAATCTGACCGCCTTCGTCGAATGTGAGACCGGTAAGCCCAGTAATGGTCAGCAGATCGACCGAACTGCCTGCCGTCGGGTCGTCTTCAATGGTTACCGTACCGATCTTCCGGCGCATCTGCTTTTCATCCATGACGTTGATGGCATAATAGTTCCATTCGGTCGAAATGAGATACTCCTTCGAGGGTTGTTCTTTCTGCGGCAGGAAATCCGAGTAGAGGAACTCGCTCTCCAATCCCGGGTTGTATTTGCCGGTAGTCTTGATGGATGCCGTGACGAGTTTGCGGACATATCCGTTGTAAGCCAGTCCGGCGAACGTATACTCCGTATCGCCGTTCAGCCCCGTGAGCATGATGCTGTAATGTCCGCCGTTGATGGCATCGAGCTGCTCTTTGGTGAAATCCTTGCCCATCTGCTGGAGGAAAGCCGTCATGTCCAGTCCCTGGATGGCTTTCGTCTTGAAGACACCGTATTTGACGGATTCTATTTCCTCGCCGTAGGCCCAGAATTTCGCTGCATTGTCCGTCGTAATGCCTTGTCCCGCGAATTCGTTCGTGGCTTCGAGCCCGATGTTGAGAATGACGGAAACCTTGTCCTCGTCGCCCTTGGCGATATATCCGAACGAAATGGAGGCGTAGCCCTGCATTTTCAGATTCTGCGACGCCGTTTCGCCGCCCTCCGGATTCGCCTCTTCGTCCGAACCGTAGATGCAGCCTACAAGCGTGTACTTGCCGGTGCCGCCTTCCAGATCCTGAACGGAAATCGTCCCCGAAGCAGTGATCGTCTTGATGAGTTCCGCGGCGATCTTGCCATCGGCCATCTCCTGTGCCTTGAGGCTCGCCTCGCCGTCGCTCAAATTGCCCGTGAAGATCGCATAGCGGAACTCTCGGGTGTCCTCGGAGAGGGTGGCGCCGATTTCGACGACACCGTCTGCGGGTTCGCTTTTGGTGAGGGCCACCGAGTAATCGTAGACCCTGGCTCCGGGAAGCATGATCCGCTGCAGACCGTTTGCGTTGGCATAGAAGAATTTTCCGGCATATTCACCTTCGCTCGGTTCGAGCACGATACCCTGCGCCGGGAAGGTAATCACGCCGTTATTGAGCGTGCCATATTGTCCGGCTGATTCGTCCATGGCGAAATTTTCCGGTGTCTGCGATGCGATGTACCACTCACCCATATCGGAAAAGAGGGTCAGACCGGTCGATTGGTAGGGATAATAGACCTTGTTCGGATCCGAGGCATCGACATAGGTCCAGACGTTGCGGTTCTCGTGGTTTACCTGTCCTCCGGCGAAGATGTTCATCAGCTCCGGAGTGTAGGCTTTCATGCGGTAATAGCCCTTCTTGTCCGAACGCTCGTAGATTTCGAGTTCGATTTCGGGGTTCGGATTAGCATTGGGGTTGTCTATCGACGCGAAGTTGCCCAGAATGTCGTCGCGGTAGCGGCCTTTGGTCTCACCGGTCTTTTCGTCGGTGACCAATTCCCATTTGGCCAGCACGAGCGATATCGAAAGGTTCACCTTATCGGCACCGTAGATCGAAGCGTAGCGCGGATCTTCGATGTTGATATCGCAAGTGTAGGTCGTGCCCATTTGGGCCTTGGGGAAACTGATCGTAAAGGTCGTCTCGTCCTCTCCGGCATCGAATGCGATCGGCTCGACGACGAAAATATCCTCGACGTTGGACTTCACGACGACCGGAACGACGATCGGATCCACGGTGTTGCGCCGTTTGACCGTATAGGTCGCTTCGGTCTGGGTTCCCGGTTCGAACTCCAGATCGGTCCGGGTAGCCTGCTTCTTCGGGAAGTAGACACCGTAGCAATCGGGATTCTCCGCGGTTCCCTGCGTATAGTTCACGTCGTCCTCGCAGCCGGCAAGGACAAGAAGTGCCAGCAGGAACGGTAATATATGCTTGAATGTCTTCACGGTAATTTGCTTTTAGATTTGACAGCTTGATCGCAGATGGTCATCACCCGTTCCACGGCTTGACCGTTTGCGAAGGATCGGGATTGTTCTGCGTGGCGATGACGGGGTTGTTCTGCGTCTCACCGCGCGAGATCACGAAGTTCCAGTAGGGTGCACGGCCTTCCGTATTCAGCCGGTACGAGGCAGGAGAGTTGGTTCCCACATAGCCCCGTCGGGTGGACATGTCGAGCCGCTTCATGTCGAACATGACGATGCCTTCGCCCCAGAACTCGATGCGCTTCTGAAGCATCAGCTCGTTGGTGAAATTTTCAACCGACGACGACATGTTCGTACAGTCGTAACCTCCGCCCACAATGCGGTAGTTGTTCATGAACTCATTGAGTAGCCGAATTCCTTCGCCAAGATTTTCATGCGCCTTGGCCTCGGCCTCGATGAAGTACATCTCCTCGACGCGCATGTAGGGATGGTCTGCGGCTCCGCCGACCTTGAAATCCTCATAAGCGCCCTGCGCCGGACGGAACTTGATGTTCGCGTAATCGGGCAGTTCATTGAAGTATTCCTTCCCCTCTTTGCGGCAGCTTTTGTAGTCGTAGGACTCCTTCTCCGGGTCTTTGCGGTCGGGATCGAGCCACGAATGGCGGCGGAAGTCGCGCAGGTCGATACTGTTGTAAAGGTTGCTGTTGATGCAGCGGCAGGCGTCGTTTCCGTAGGCGCTCCACGCATTCTCCGTGCTCATGTGCGCCGTGAAGCAGAACAGGTTGGCAACGCTTTCGCTCGGCAGGGCGAGGCCCCAGATCCAGGCATTGTTCGCCGTGGCGCTGTTGAAGCCGTTCGAGGGGTCTTCCCACTGCTCCTGCGTCAGGGGCGTACAGCCGCTGGCGTTAATGGCCAAGCGGGCGTACTCGGCGGCGGAAACATAGGCTTCGGCGTCGTTCTTGGCCGTACCGCGCTCAAGCCAGGCCCGGGCTTTCAGGCCGTAGACCAGCGCCGGACTGATCGTATACTTGTCGGGAGCAGTAAAGCCGCTCAATAGTTCTTCGGCCTTGTCCAGGTCGGGGAAGATCACTTGATCGTAGATGTCGTCGACCTTGGCACGGGGGTTGTTCTTGGCCTCGGCCTCGGTAGTCTCGGGCAGTACGATGGGCACGCCCAGCCCGAGAACCCCGGGCGCTTCAGTGTAATTGTTCTCCTTGAACTCGTACAGACGCACCAGATCGAGGTAGAACATGGCCCGATAGGCGTAGGCGAAGCCCAGATAGGACTTCTGCGTGGCGTCGAGCGTCGCGAAATCCGAGGCGTCGATCTGTTTGATGACGTTGTTGGCCGCCATGATCCACGCATAGTAGTTGTTCCACGTGAGCGCACCCACGGCATAGTCGGCGCCGAGCGCTTCGTTGGTTCCCCACTGTGCGAACCAGTCGTAGCCGATATTGCCGCCAATGGCGACGTCGCCCGTCATGGATTCCGTGGCGATATGGATGGCCGGCAGGGCAAAATCCCAGGCTTGGCCTTCGCTTGCATAGCCTGCGGAACCGGCCTGTACGAGCGAGGCCGGAATGCCTTCTATCAGCGTTTCGAGGGTGACCTGATCCTCGGTAGCTATTTCATAGGGGTCGGCTTCTTTGATGCAGCTGCTTGCCAGCAAAGCTGCCGCCAGCGTCGCGAGCGTTATGTTTGTCGCTTTTTTCATATGCATGTCGTTTGTCGTAAAGTGTTTGAGGCCGATTAGAATTGAATGTTGATGCCGCCCGAAATCGTCCTTACAGGCGAATAGGTGGCCTGGCTCGTCGATCCCGAATAAGAGTAGCGGGGATCGAATCCCTGACGTTTGGACCAGTACCAGACATTCTCGCAGGCAAGGTAGACGCGCACCTTCTCGATTCCGACCTTCTTGGTGAAATTCGACGGCAGCGTGTAGCCGAAGTTGATGTTCTGTAGGTTCAGGTAGCTGGCGTCCGTAAGGAAACGATCAGACATACCGTTCTGATCCTTGTCTTCATACTGCAGGCGCGGGATGTTCGACGACGCATTGTCCGCCGACCATGCATTGAGGATGTCCTTGTGCCAGTTCATACCCGTCGTCTTGTTGGCCGGCGAGTACATCGCCGCGGAGTATCCCGAGTCGTAAGCCAGACCGCCGATCTGGTAGGTGAAGGCCACGCTCAGGTCGAAGCCCCGGAAATTGACACTCGTGCCGAAACCGCCGTAGAGATCGGGAATCGGGTCGCCGCAGAGATAGTCCGACGCCTTGGCATATTCAGTCGTCGTAACGCGCTTGCCCGTCGGGTTGCCCTTGTCGTCGGTTTCGTTCATGTACCACATCGAAAGGCCCTCGTCCGAAACACCGGCATATTTCCTCATGTAGAAAGTGTACATCGGAAGCCCTTCTCCGAAGAAAGTGGAGCCGCTCACGTAACCGGAGTAGCCATCGACCTGTTTGGTCCGTCGTTCAGAAGGCAGCATGGTGATCTTGTTGCGCAGGTGCGTCATGTTGAGGTTGATGTCCCACTGGACATGCTCCCGTCGGATCGGCGTAAAGTTCAGCTCGATTTCGACGCCGCTGTTGCGCATGTCGCCCACGTTGGCGTAGTAGGACGAATAGCCCAGCGACGGAGCTACCGGGAACGACAGCAGCATGTCGGTCGTCTTGCGGAGGAAATATTCGACGCCTCCGGAAACCGTACCGCGCAGGAAGCTGAACTCCACACCGGCGTTGAAGTTGGAGTTGGTCTCCCAGGTGATGTTCTCGGATCCTTTGGCGTTGAAGACGGTCGAGACCTTTCCGTTGGCGTTTTCGATCGTGTAGGTGTTCGTGTAGCGGAAGTTACCGATGTTGTCGTTACCCTGCGAGCCGATCGAGGCCTTCAGCTTGAGATTGTCGAGCCATTCATAGGTGCTCTCCATGAAATTTTCTTTCGAAATGATCCATGCGCCGCCCAGCGACCAGAAGTTGCCCCAGCGGTGGTCGGGGTGGAAGCGCGAAGAAGCGTCGCGGCGATAGGAGGCCGAGGCGAAATATTTGCCTGCGTAATCGTACATGACACGGGCGAAATAACCCTCGTTGTTGTACTCAACCCGGTAAGAGCCGGCTCCCTGTTTGTCGATGATCGCCCCGGCAAGCTCGTCGTTTTCCTGCGTCAGCATATTGCTTTTCGTGGCCGACAGCGTGTAAATGCGGTTCTGGTAGGACTCGTGGCCCAGCATCACGTTGATGTTGTGCGAGCCTATCTGCTTGGTGTAGTTGAGAATCTGCTGTAGGTTGAGGTCGAAATTCCGTTGATGGCCCTTCGAGACCATGCCTTTTTCGCTGGCGAACTGTCCGAACCAGGGATTCGTAACCGAGGTGGAGCGGGTTTCGTCGAGCGAAACGCCGGCGTTGAACGTGAATTTGAAATCCTTGAGGAAAGTGACGTCGATATATCCCGTACCGTTGAAAGCATTGCCTTCGGCTTCCTGTTTGTTGAGACGCGAATCCGAGAGGGCGTTGCTGTTGGGGAAGAGCGAACGCTCCATACCGGCATTGTCGCCGTTGCCGTAGTCGTAGAGCTTGATGCCGTCCTCGTTGTACATGACATTACCCTCGCCGTCGCGGATGTAGAGCGGATAGATCGGACCGACGGCCGTCGTATAAGCGAAAACGTTGCCCGACGAGTTACCGGCGCCGCTGTCGTCGATCTGGTTGTAGCGGAAATGCGTGTAGTTGGCATTGGCGCCGAACTTGAGCCACTTCTTGGCCTGATAGTCCACGCGCAGACGGGCCGTATAACGATCCATGTCCGAGTTGTAGGCGATACCTTCGTTGTTCAAATAGCCGAACGATCCGTAGATCGAGGCGTTCCCGGTCTGGCCGGAGATCGAAGCGTTGTACTCCTGACGCAGGGACGAGCGGAAAGCCGCATCGGTCCAGTCGTCGGGACGGATGTAGTACTCCTTGCCCTCATAGACGAGACGGCGGCCGAGAGTCGCAGCGGGATTGACCTTACCGTTGATGCCGATGAACTCCTGCCCGGAAGGAACCGTATAGACCATATAGCCCAGACCTCCGTCATTCGCATTGGCCGTCAAATTCGTATTGGCGCGCAAATGGGCCTCGCCGATACTCATTCCCGAATTGACATAGTAGTTTTTCAGCGCACTGTAATGCAGTTCGTAGAATTGTGCCGGGTTGGTGATGTACGCATAATCCTGGACGGCGCGCGAATTGACGCCCCACTTGGCGTCGATTGTCACGTGAGCCTCCTGCGACTTGGCCTTTTTGGTGGTGATCATCACCACGCCGTTGGCGCCGCGGGCGCCGTACAGCGAGTTCGAGGCGGCGTCCTTCAGCACGGTCATCGACTCGATGTCGCTCGGATTGAGGTTGTTCAGGTCACCCGAGTAGGGCATGCCGTCCACGATCCAGAGCGGATCGTTGCCGGCGTTGAGCGAGCTGAAGCCGCGGATGCGGATTTTCGGACTCTCTCCCGGCTGTCCCGAGGTGTTGGTCAGCTGCACGCCCGCGACCTTTCCGGCCAGAGCCTGCGCTACGTTCGACTGCTGCGACTTGACGATGTCGTCCGATTTGATGACGGTCGCCGAACCGGTGAAAGCCTCCTTTTTTGCCGTACCGAACGCTACGACGATCACGTCGTCGATAGCCTGTGTGTTCTCTTTCAGCACGACGTCGATCCGGGTTTGCGTCCCCACCTTGATCGTGTGGGACTGATAACCCATGAACGACACGACCAGCACATTGTCCGGTGCGGCTTTGATCGAAAAACTGCCGTCCGCACCGGAGGTCGTACCCTTTGTAGTGCCTTCGACCAGAATGGTGGCGCCGACGATGCCGGCCCCCGCATGATCTTTGACCGAACCCGTAATTTCCCGTTCCTGCGCATGGGCGGACAGGAGCAGGCCGAGAACAGCCATCAATGATAGAAAGATTTTTTTGGTCATAAATGCGCCATTTTAACGCTGGTAAAAAAATTGATTATAGAAAATTTGCCGTCTTCGTGTTCCGGCCCGGAGCCGAAACATATCCCCTCCCCTTCCGGAAGCCCGGAGGGAGGGGGGGGGAGGCTGTCATCCGCCTGTCCGGTCACCGAACCGGCCGGATCGCAGCCTATTTGTAGAAATCGTCTGCAAGGTCGTTCGGCTTCGAGCCCGAATACTTGGCAGCCTTGCCCCGGAATTCGATGATCAAGGTGTTTCCGGTTCCGGTCGGATCAGGGTTCCATGTACTGAATACTCCCCAATCGACCATCGAGAATTTGAAGATCCACTCCTTGTTCTCCTGCTTGACGGTCACTGCCGCCTTCTCGGGACACCGCATGCAGTACTTATCCTTGTCGGAATATCCGTACCCGTTATATGAGGACAGATACATATACTGGAACCTGAGGTTCCATTTGCAATTCGTGCCTTCCGCATGCAGGTCGATCTCTCCTTCATGGTCGAGGTAGCTGTCCGGCAGGAAAAACATCGGAGTAGTATTATCCGCATCGATACTCTCGGTGAAAGCATTCCGGAAATAGAAGCAATATCCCGATACCTTCTCGCCGGTATAACTATCCCGATAAGCCGGGTCGTGCCGCACCTCCATCGCCGTAACGGGCCAATACAGCATGTCCTTGTTATCCTTGTCCAGGAATTTGATATAGGGCTCGAACGGTTTGACGGGCTTCAATGTTTCTTCATCCATTGCGTCGGCCGTCGCAGCCGTCGGCACACCGTAGTATTCGGCTTCGACCCCGATGCCGTTTTTCAGCGTCAGATTTACCCGCAGATAAATCTCCTTGCCGCCAGCGGGATTGGGATGGGTCTCGATCGTACCGGTCAGTCCCGCATCCTCGCCGTAGTAGGTCTGATAGGTCTTGTGGTCGTAGAGCCGGAACCAGTAATCGGAGGTCTGCGCCGCAACGTCGATCACGCCGTCGAACTTGGCCGCCAGCACCCGCACATACGCAGCCCAATGACCTTTGGCGAGATCGGCCGGGGCTGCGGCCGTTTCGGCATCGCCCAAAGCGAATACGTAGCTGCCGACCTGCGGCTCCTGCGAGAAGAGCGCGGCGATCGGGGCCTCGGCTGCGGCCGCAGCCTCGCCTCCGACCACCCTGCCGGCTCCGTCACCTTGATCGTATTGGTGGCCGCATAGCCTCCGGCGAACGTGCCTTCGTAGGCGGCACGCAGGCGCTTCCCGTCTTTCGAAGCGTCAAGCGCGACGATGAGCCCCTCGATCGTGCCGAATTTATCCGTCAGGTACTTCGCCGTCAGCGTTCCGGTCGTCCCGGCGCCCGTTGCGAATTCACCGCAGCGAATCTGCACCTTCGCGGGATCAGCCGTCGCGAGGTCGATTTCCGCCGTTCCGAACAGCTCCTCGGCAAGCAGAATCTCCACGCCCGCAGCCCCCTCCTCGGGAGCGGCCAGGCCCTCTTGCTCGTAGAGGCAGAAGCGGCGGTTGCCTTCGCGGACATTGCGCCACTCGACGACGCTTCCGACGGCGGCGATCCGATTGTCGATCTCGTATTGGTTCGTCAGTTCGACGTCACGCTCTTCCGTACAGGTATTCTGGTAACGGGCGATCAGCGTCTTGCCGCTCTTCAATTCGACGTAGGTATAGAGATTGAGCCGGGTTTCCGTCACCAGATCGGCGGAGAGTTCTACGCTCGCGACGTCGTTCATCGTCGTCTTTTTCACCGAAATATCCTTGTATTCGATTTCGAACGGATCGGAGGCCGTGTTCACGGTGCCCTTGGGGCTCTCCACCATCACGCGCAGATAATCGTCGGCCTGTTTCATCTGCTCGGCATTGATCAGCCCCTCGGTCGGCGAGAGATAAAAGGTGTGGCTGCCGTCTTCTTCAGCGACATAGATTGCCGACTTGATGCCGACGAGATCGCCTCCGTCGTACTGGATTTGATCGGTCAGAGTTACAGGAGGCTTCTTCCCGGGGTCGGGATCGTCGTTGGGATCGTCGTCATCGCATGCACCCAGCATGGCTGCCGATGCGAGCAACGCGCACGCCAGCGCGCGCAGTCTGTAATGGGTCGAGTTTTTCATAACGATTGTTTTTAATAGCGCGGGGTTCGGGAAAACCCCGCGCTATCCGGTTTTTCTGTTGTCATTCGGTCATTCCGGCCTTGCGGAACATGATGCCCGGCAGTTCTTCGGCCAGACGGCTCATCGGAACCGACGGAGCCGGCAGGCGGCGAAGCAGTCTGGGCGGTTCGAGATGATCCTTCTCTGCCGCAGCACGCCCCGTTTGGCTTACGACAGGGCCTTCCCACGTTCCGCGCACATGATGCTTGCGCACGCAGATGCCGTCGACCTCGAACCGGTACCAGTTCTCCTTGCCTTCGCCCTCGACCTTGGTGATCGTAACCTGACCGTCGTAGAGCAGGGCGTGTCCGTCCATGTATTCGAAGATCTTGTTGTCATCTCCCCACATCGAATAAGTCTGGTGCATCCACCGGCTGCCATGCAGACCGCCGTCCAGCATAATGCCGCGCATCATGACGCCGGGTTTGATGTATGCCGGCCAGCGCTGTTCGGTCACCTCGTAGGTTCCCGGAGTGATTTCGTTCTCCTTGCCCGGCTCGGTGGTAAGTTCCACACGGACGATGTCACCGCCCGGCTCGCGATCCACGAAGTCTTCGAGATGGTCTCCTACCCATTCGATACCGATATTGATGAATTGCAGACCGCATCCGTAGGAACTGATCGGTTTGTAGCCGATGCCTTGGATATAGACCTGATCCGAAGTATAGTAATGCGCCTTTTTGATCTTCGACAGATCCATGTCGTAGTCACGCTCGAGCGTCGAGGTGCCGTCGTCATCGGACTTGTCGTCGGATGCGTCGGTGATCGGAATGACTCCGGTGTACGAGCCCTTGAGGGTAAAGCCGTCCTTCGAGGTAAGGTTGAACTCGATCTTGTATACCGGTTCTATTTTGCCGTCTTCGCCTTGGGCCGTACCGGCGGCCTCGATCTTGATGATGCCCTCCTTTCCGTAGGAAAATTGTCCGAAAGAGGTTCCGTCGTCCAACTGGACATAAGTGCCGAGCGGGAATACCAGCCCCTCCATCGGAATTTCCACGGCGGGCATCCACGACCCCCATTGGAACGAGGTGTTGGCCAGATATTCGTGGGGCTTGATCACGGCTTCCTTCGGATTGCCGAACAGGTCGTTGAATACGACGAGCGCAGCGGCGAGACCGCCCTGCCCCTCCTCCGTGTCGTAGGTTTCGTCGTAAATGTTGATCTGCATCATGCCGGTACCTGCTTCGAGCATGTTGCCGTAATAGGTCGCGGTGGCGCTGAATCCGACCACTTCCACGTCGCGTCCGATCTGCGGCAGGTAGAAGCCGCCGTCCTCCGGCTGATCGACGATCTGGAGCTGTCCCTCGTAGACGATGCTCTTTTCGGAACCGTCCGTATCGACGAAACGAAGCGAAACGCTCCAGACGTCACCCTCGTGGGAGACTTTCAACGGCTCTCCCGAAACCAGCGACAACTGGGTCTTATTGCCTTCGGCGTCGATATACTGAACACCGGTATATTGGGACGTGAACGTGTGATCCTCGTTGAGCTGGCTGGCCATATATTCACCCTCGGGAAGCGTGTAGGCATCTTCGCCCGGAACCGCATAGAGGTCGGCCACGAAAAGGTAACCCGCCTCTTTGAGCGTCACCCGCCCTTTGGATACGGTATGCTCGGCATCCGTGAAGGCCATATAATAGTTGTGCGACTCCACGCCCTTGACCGGGCCGAGGTACCACGACAGCGGAACTTTATCCAGCAACACCTTGTCTGCGTCATCTCCCACCTCCGAAGCGTCGGAATTCTTGCACAGTCCGTAATAGGCAACCGTCAGCGTTTTTCCGCCGGTTTCGATTTCGGCGGAAATACGAGCGACGCGGGCCGAGAGGAACTCGACCGAGAGATCCGCTTTCGAGGCTTCTCCGACGTTCGAGGAGTTTACGTCGATCTCCCCATAGGCGATTCCGTTGCCGGCAACCGCAAAATCGACGGCTCCGGAAGGTTGTTTGACGGTAATTTTGACGGCATCGTCGGCGATCAGCATGCCGTCCACATCCACAAGCCCTGCCGTCGGCGAGAGATAGATCGTATAGACGGAGGCAGCTTCCGAAGCATCTGCCTTTTCGCCGTTTCCGGGAGTCTCGACCGTGTAGACGGCGGATTTGATTTCCCGCACGACACCGTTGCAGATCAGGGCATTCCCGCTTTCTGGCATATCGGGGTTGCCGGATGGAGTGGAATCGTCGTCCGAACATGAATTCAGTACGGACGCTCCTGCCATGCAGAGCATGGCCAGAAAGAATAGGTACAACTTTTTCATAGGATGAGATTTAATGAACCGGCTTCCCGGTTTGGCTTTCGGATGTGATAAGCATAATGAAATGCCATACTTAAAACAGTCGATACAATCTACATAATGAAACCCTGGACGGATTCCAAAAAATTACTTATTCGAGTTTCGGGATTTTATCGACTTGGCACGAGAACGGTGCTAAGGAAAAATCCCCCCCCCCTCGCGATTTGACGAGGAAAGAGGATTCTCTCTGTTGCAAAAATAATAAAAAGATTTTATCCTAATTAATTTTTCGCAAAAAAATCATCAGCAATTACGCTCCAAATGCATAAAAAAGTCTTGCAAAATGCGCATTTTAAGAACAGATTCGCACTTCAGACCGACGGCGAAATCGGGCAGATCGACCGCTTCGAAACTGCTCCGCCAAACCAAAAACAAGGATGGAATAAAATATACTATATATAAATATGATCTCTTTCCAGATGAGTGGATATACCACGCCCGCGTCCTGCAAACCTCACATTACCTTATCCCGATAGTCGGGGTGAAATATACACAGTGACAACCGTCTGGCTGCCACATCCGAGCACCACACCCTCCGAGCTGAAATCAATCGTTGTTATTCCAGCTTGGCCAACAGTTTCCGGACGAGAGTTTCGTCGGCATCGGTCACGGAGTATTCCGGAACACCGGCACACCCGCCCATCGAAACCTGCGGATTGCGGAAGCGCATCGCGCCCTCACGTTCCCGGCGGGCGCTGAAGTGCAGGGCATCGACCCCTGTGGCGGCCAGCAGGCGGGCGTTCGACGGATTGACGCCGCTTCCGGCCATGATTTCGATGCGGCCGGCCGCCTGCGCCGCC
>OGQG01002178.1_pt1 | contig 12308 bp, 12 predicted proteins | sample 1553201 | NCBI WGS metagenome assembly OGQG01 (sample SAMEA2579925, study PRJEB22360) | human gut metagenome | biome: human gut; feature: human-associated habitat; material: faeces | place: Denmark | collected 2008/2010
AATAGTTGCAATAAAGAAAATGTCGATTTTTACAATGCTCAGTACGGTGAAGATCACTTCTCGATTCTTCACAAAGGGGTACAATTAATAGGCATTAATAGTTGTCTTATTAAAGACAATGCTCCTCAGCAGGAACATCAGCTCCAATGGCTTTGTAAAGAGCTAAAACAAGAATGTAAAATAGAACAACGTATTATTTTCGGTCATCATCCGTTTTTCCTCTCCAACATATCCGAGAAGGAAAGCTATTCGAATATGCCTATAAAAATACGTACAATCTATAATGCCATTTTCCTAAAGTACCATGTATCACATTACTTTGCGGGACATTTGCATAATAATGCAACTGCCGAAAACAATGGGATTAAGTACATAACTACTTCTGCATTAGGAAAACAATTAGGTAACACCCGTTCAGGTATTCGCATCATACAAATTAAAAATAAGAAAATAAGTCACCTTTATGTTCCCATAGAAGAAATTCCGACATCTCAGACAGAATTAGACCAACTATTTAACAATTCATTTAATCACACATATTAATTTAAAGGAGATATAATAATGAAAAAGCTAAATTTATTATTTGTAACACTGTTTACACTTATCCAATGTAACTTGGCAATTCATGCTCAAGAAACAAATAACCTCAAGTATAAAAATCAAGACTATCATCAAGCATATATTCCCAAAGGAGATGATGTTCTTAAGAATAATCCGGTAAAAAACGTAATTTTAATGATTGGAGATGGAATGGGACTGGCCCATCTTGCTTCAGGCATGTATGCCAACCACAATGAACTATCTATTACCAATATTCCAACAATCGGTCTAATAAAGACACAGTCCGGTGATAAATTCACAACAGATTCTGCTGCATCAGGAACTGCCTATGCAACTGGACAAAAAACACATAATGGAGCTATTGGCGTGGACATGAATGATGCCTCAATAGAGAATATTCCAGAAATTGTGCTGGTATTGATTGCCAATTACATTGTGACAAAGACAAGAAAAGGAAGATATTTCACTGCTGTGGGTGACAATATCTCCGGTGCTACCCCATCTGCCTTCTTCGCTCACCAAAAAGACAGAGGCATGTCCAAAGAAATTCTGACAGACTTACCTAAAAGTAAATTGTCTTTTATTGCCGGTGGTTCAGATGAACATTTCACGAAAGTTTGTCCTCAGTATAAGCAGATATTAGCGGCTCAGGACTTTATCATCCTTAACGATTATAAAAAGATAAGCAACAACCTAAAAAATGCAAAAATAGCATTAGTAGCATTTCAAAAAGATGTGGACAGCAAACATAATGGAAGAGGTGAATTCTTACCTGAAACAACCAAAAATGCAATAGAATTCCTAAACAATAAAAAAGCAGCAGGTTTTTTTCTTATGGTAGAAGGGGCACAAATAGATAAAAGAGCACATGAGAATAATTTTGCAGGTGTAATACAGGAAGTATTAGATTTCGATAAAGCTGTAGCAGAAGCCGTTGCTTTTGCTGACAAAGATAAAAACACTTTGGTCATTGTTACCGCTGACCATGAAACGGGAGGACTCAGTATCAAAAAAGGAGATATCCCCCAATCAGCCTTAGAAGGAAATTTCAGCAGTAAAGGACATACACCAATTATGGTTCCTATTTTTGCATATGGACCTTCTTCTGATAATTTTAAAGGCGTGATGGAAAACAACGAAGTTATGAAGAAAATTATTTCCGTACTTATCAAACAGAAATAATTCCTTTACTGATCTCTCCATCCACCATATGCACCGTGCGATCCGTGATCCGCGCCAGCCCTTCATCGTGAGTGACAATGACAAACGTTTGTCCGAAACGACTGCGAAGGTCAAAGAAAAGCTGATGCAACTCTTCCTTATTATGAGTGTCCAAGCTACCTGAAGGTTCATCTGCCAATACCACAGTCGGATGATTAATAAGGGCGCGGGCTACGGCCACACGTTGTTTTTCTCCGCCGGACAGTTTATTGACCGGCACCCACTGCAGCTCGGAAGGAAATAAAAACCGTTCCAGCATCTGTGCGGCAGTAATCCTTGTCCCATCGTTTGTTTCGATGTGATCGCTCACATCGCGGATATATTCCAGCACGCGCTGTTCGCTGTCCGGAAATTCGCTGTGCTGAGAAAAATAACCGATCCTGACCGTCTGTCCGATCTGAACATTGCCACGGTCAGGCACTAATTTTCCCGCCAGAATATCCATCAGCGTCGTTTTGCCGCTGCCGTTAGGGCCAACAATACCCACGCGGTCATTACGCAGCAGGATATAGCTGAAATCTTTGATATAGGTCACACCGTTGTAGTCAAGTCCCAGATGCTCGCACTCGACCACAGTTTTCCCCAATCGGCTGCCGGCAGATGACATTTCCAGTTCTCCCGATGCAGAAATATTTTTCACTTCCTGCTCCAGCTCGTTAAAACGTTCGATGCGTTCCCTGCTTTTTGTCCGCCGTGCTTCCGCACCGCGGCTGATCCAGGCCAGTTCACGCCGGTAAACATTGCGCAGCCGCTGAGCAGCAGCAGCTTCCGACTGGCGTCTTTCTTCACGCTTTTGTAAAAAAAGGCTGTAATTTCCTGTATATAAATAGCATTGCCCGCCATCTAATTCCAATGTCCGGTTGACCACTCTGTCAAAAAAATACCGGTCATGGGTCACCATCAGCAGAGCGCCTTTTCGCTTCAAAAGCAGCTGTTCCAGCCAGGCCACAGTTTCATTATCCATATGGTTGGTAGGTTCGTCCAAAATCAGAAGATCGGAAGGACGCACCAAAACTCCGGCCAGTGCTACACGCTTGCGCTGCCCGCCGGAAAGTTCCGCCATCGGCTGATTAAAATCACTGATCCCCAGCTGATCAAGCACCGCTTTAGCTTCGCTCTCCAGCTGCCAGGCATATGCGCTGTCCATTTGCTGCTGCAGTTCCAGCAGCCTGCTCTGTAACGCACTGTTCTCAGGATCAGCAGCCGCCAGCGCTGCCGCCCGTTCATAACGCCGCAGTAATTCCAGCTGCGGCGAATCGCCCTGAAATACCTGTTCCAATACCGTTGCCTGTGGATCATGATCAGGATTCTGCGGCAGATATTCGATCACGCAGCTGCCATTTGCCGTAATCCGGCCGCCGTCACCGGCTTCACCGCGTGCAATATCGCGCAGCAGCGTGCTTTTACCGGTGCCGTTGACGCCGATAATACCGATTTTATCGCCCATTTCAATATTAAAAGTTACATCTTTAAACAAAGTTCTGACGCCATAGCTGTGCGACAGCTTCTCTACACTTAAAATCATTCTTTTCGCCCTCTGTAAAACAGAATAAAAGCAGCCTGCCGCTTGAGCAGACTGCATATATTTTAAATAAGCTCTACTTGAAGATTAGGATTTGCAGCGGCGGCATCCTGTACAACTGTAAGCAGTCTTGCGCCATCCCAACCTAATTCTGACCCTGCGGCTACCGCCTGCGGTATTTTTAGTATAACAGGCTCGCAGACTTCCGTCAAACAATCATACAATGCGTCCAGATTTTCACCGTAATAATCCGGCAGCTCAAGCTCCGCACGCAGATATTTATGCAGCTGCCTGATCGACTGCATCCTGGCCAGTGCCAAAGTTACTGTTTTCATCAGCCGCCTCCTTAATACAATTTTTCAAAGCTTTTATAATGATCGTCCGTATAATAGATCAGTCCGTCATTAGAATACACCAGACGTTTAGCATTCCTGTTACCGGTTTTGTAATCAATATCGCATTCTTTCCAGCTGCGTCCTGATTTCTGCGGCAGTAATCCTTCGTAGTTGCCATACCTGTCGCCGCCTATACTTTTACCTGGCGCCACTTCATTCAGCATTCCCTTATGCTTCCAGCCCAGGCGCTCGGCTTCACGTTTAGTAATAAAATTTCCCGGCAATTTATGAAAGGTATGGATATACAAAGCTACCTCAGCCTTACCGGTATAAGCGCGCCCTTCTTCGACTTTGAACTGCGCCTGCTTGCCCTGCAGCTGCGCCAGTCCACTTTTGGCGGTTTTGGCCACCTGCTCTGCAGCCTGCTGTTTAGCCTGATTCAGCTCTGTCTGAGGCGTTTTGCCGCAGCCAAGCACAGCACCGGTTATAAATAATACAGCCAGTAATGCTGCAAAAATCTTTTTCATTTCAAGCACCTTTAAAACCATTTTTTCATTTGATTAAAAATACCGCGTACTATAGTGTCTACAGCTTTATTTTCCATTCGCGTCATCGTTTTGCTGATCAGCTTTTCAGCGACCGTAGGCGGTTCTTTTTTAGAAGCCGCGCTGCGGCTGCGCAGCTCTTTCTGCAGCGCCGCTTCTTCCTGTTCCCTAGCTGCTGCTTCCGCATCCTGCTGGGCTTTGACGCTCAAAATCTCATAAGCAGACTCACGGTCTACAGCTTCAGCATATTTACTATACAGCGGGCTGGAGGCTATCAGCTGGTTGCGCAGCGTGTCGTCAGCTACGCCAAGATAGCTGCGCGGCGGCATGACATAAGCACGCTCCACCATTGTCGGCACTCCGTCAGCATCCAATAGTGATACCAGCACTTCGCCGGTGCCAAGCTCCGGTAGCACTTTTGCCGCGTCAAAACCAGGATTGGCTCTAAAGGCCTGCGCCGCAGCCTTCAGCCCCTTCTGGTCTTTAGGTGTGTAAGCTCGCAGCGCATGCTGCAGCTTGTTTCCCAGCTGTGACAAAACAGTATCGGGAATATCAGAAGGCTGCTGGGTGATAAAATAAATGCCGACGCCTTTGGAACGGATCAAACGCACGATCTGTTCAACTTTATCGAGCAGAGATTTCGGCGCGTCTTTGAAAATCAGATGCGCTTCATCAAAGAAAAAGACGATTTTAGGTTTTTCCGGATCGCCTGCTTCCGGCAGCAGGTCATACAACTCCGACAGCATCCATAATAAAAATGTAGAATATAACAGCGGAGTCTGAAACAGCTCTACGCAATGCAGAAGATTGATATAACCGCGTCCGTCATCTGCCACTGCCAGCCAGTCCCTGATGTCCAGTGCCGGCTCGCCGAAAAACACATCTCCGCCCTGTTCTTCCAGGCGCAGCAGAGCCCGCTGGATCGCGCCGACACTCTGAGCCGACACATTGCCATAGGCAGTTTTGAACTGAGCCGCATTATCACCGACGTACTGCACCATCGAACGCAGATCCTTAAGATCCAGCAGCAGCAGTCCCTGATCATCGGCAATCTTGAAAATGATCGTCATAATACCGCTCTGCGTGGTATTCAATTCCAAAAGCCGACTCAGCAGATCCGGCCCCATCTCGGAAATAGTCGTCCGGACAGGATGCCCTTTTTTACCGAAAACATCAAAAAAACGTACAGGAAAGCCTTTGAACTCAAAATTTTCTATGCCTAATTTATGCAGACGTTTCTGAAACCCTTCACTGCTTTCACCAGCCTTGCACATACCGGAAACGTCGCCTTTGATATCGGCCAGGAATACCGGCACGCCCATCTCGCTGAAGGATTCTGCCAGCACCTTTAAAGTAACGGTCTTGCCCGTACCCGTTGCCCCGGCGATCAGACCGTGACGGTTTGCCATTTTCGGCAGCATGCAGATCTTATCCTCGCCTTTACAGACCCAAATCTTGTGTTCATCAGCTAAATACATGGTATTCCCTCCCGCATTTTTATAAAATAAACTACATCTTTATATTAATTTTTATTATACGTTATTTAAGGGTAAGAGTAAACAAGCTGGGCAGGTTCTGTTTTTATACTGCTGTTTTTTTATTTTTCCTTGCTTGACATTATCGTAATTCTTGCTATAATGAGAACATAAATCAAATAGACCTCGCAGGACTGACGGATAAAGTGGAATCAACCACGTGTACTGCGATGCCATAGAAACAGCCGACCGTCTGGGCAGAGAGAACTGATCCCGGATGGTTTTTTTATTTTCCGGCTTTGGCCCTCTCGGATTTTTTCTAGTGTGAAAAGGAGATGTTTACCTATGAAAAACAGATGGCTCATTGCTCTGTCGGCTATCGGCATCCATATCTGCATCGGCAGTGTTTACGCCTGGAGCGTACTGACAAAGCCTATTATGCAGGCTATGGGTTTTACCCTGAAAGAAACGACCTGGACTTTTTCGATCGCAATTTTATTTCTCGGACTGTCAGCGGGATTTTTGGGCGATTACGTTGAAAAATACGGCCCGCGTAAAAGCGGTCTCACCTCGACCTGCTTCTTTGGTCTGGGTATGTTCGGTACAGCGCTGGCACTGCATCTCAACAGTCTGCCGCTCTTATATCTTTTTTACGGCGTTATCGGCGGTATCGGTCTTGGGACCGGTTATATCACCCCTGTTTCGACGCTGGTCAAATGGTTTCCCAACAACCGCGGCTTTGCCACCGGTCTTGCTATCATGGGTTTCGGTTTTGCCAGCCTGATCGCAGGTCCGCTGATGCAGATCCTGGTTGCCAAATACGGACTGGTACAGAACTTTATCATTCTCGGCTGCGTGTACATGGTTATCATGGCCGCCTCCGCCTTATATCTTGAACCACCTAAAGCAAGCAACGGCGGGCCGTCCGGCATTAACGTCAAAAGTATCCTCCCGGATACTCAGTTCACAGCCAAAGAAGCACGCAAAACCTGGCAATTTTACGCACTGTGGTGGATTTTTTTCACCAATATTACCTGCGGTATCGGACTTTTAGCAGTAGCTTCACCGATGGCACAGGAAGTAGTAAAAATGACACCGATGGCTGCCGCCTCCATGGTCGGTATCATCGGTCTGATCAACGGTCTGGGACGCATTTTCTGGTCTACTATTTCCGACTATCTCGGGCGCAGTACAGTTTATGTAGTCTTCTTCCTGATCCAGATCTTTGCCTTCTACGCACTTGCAGAAACAAGCAGTGCCTTCATCTTCCAGCTGATTGTCTTTGTCATCATTTCCTGCTACGGCGGCGGCTTCTCCTGTATGCCCGCCTTCCTCAGCGATCTGTTCGGCACGAAAGAACTCAGCGCCATCCACGGCAAGATCCTGACTGCCTGGGGCATGGCTGGTATTGCCGGTCCTCTGCTGCTGTCCTGGATCCGTGAAACGACCAACAGCTATTCAATTACCCTGTATTTCTTCTCCGCCTGCTTCGTTGTCAGCCTCATCATCGCTGGTATTTTGAAATGGCGTACTTCAGTAGGCGTGCTGATCGAAAAGAAACATCTCTGATTTGACCATAACCCCTTCGCTACAGCTGCGGAGGGGTTATTTTATGCCGTTTTAGACTCTGCCTATTCGTTAACGTCATAACTATCAGTACATTTTATCTACATCTGGTATTCATTTTACTTTCCATACTATATCTGGTTTTATTTGCCACAGCCGGTACCGCTGCCTGTTCCAACCAGACTTGTAATACTGGAGCAGATAACCGATAATAAAAATAACACCATTTATCAGACTGAAAAGAGGCGGTTATTATGGATACTTCGCGCCCGCGTTATCTTCATATGTTTCTTGTTTTTGTTAAGATCGGCCTGTTCACGATCGGCGGCGGGCCGGCAATGATACCGCTGATCCGTGACGAATTTGTTGAAAAACAAAAATGGATCAGGGATGAAGACATTACTGACGTTCTTGCGCTCTCGCAGTCTTTGCCCGGCGTTATTGCCGTCAATGCTTCTACCTTTCTTGGCTACAGGCTGGGGGGACTTAAAGGATCACTGGTAGCAACTATCGGCGTCGTCCTGCCTTCTTTCGTCATTATTTTCGTCATCGTCACGGCTTTCACCTCCAGTGGTTTTGACCAGTACCCCAATATATTGAAATTTTTTGACGGTATCAATTCTGCTATCACAGCTTTATTGATCGCAGCAACTCTGAAACTGATTCCCTATTCCATCAAAAACAATTTTGGCTGGTTCATTCTGGCCTTTTCACTGCTTGGGATCTATTTTTTCAGTCTCGACATTGCCATAATCGTTCTGCTGGCCTCAGCGCTTGGTTACTGCGCCACTAAATATCTGGGAAGTGATACAAAATGATGCTTTATTGGGAATTATTCACTGTCTTTTTCAAAATCGGGCTTTTTTCTTTCGGCGGCGGTCTGGCAATGATAAGTATCATTCAGCAGGAAGTCGTCGGACGCGGCTGGATCCCCGCAGCTGAATATGCACGGATCATCACTATTTCTCAGATCACCCCCGGCCCTATCGCTGTCAATACAGCTACATATGTAGGAGCCAGGGTCTGCGGCCCTGAATTCTGGCATGCCCTGCTTGGTTCTTTTGTAGCTACTTTCAGCGTCAGCCTGCCATCTTTCATTCTTGTCGCCATCGTTGCCCGTTCTCTCCAAAAGTTCAACTCTTCGCTGGCTGTACAAGGTATCCTCAATGGATTGCGGCCTTCGGTTATCGCCTTGATGCTGACCGCAGTTTTCTTTTTTATGCGGATAACATTTTTCCCCGCAGCCGGCACCGCCGCAATGGAAAATCTGCTGACCTATTTCAAATTCTGGCCGACATTGCTGACGGCTTTGCTTTTTTATCTGCATTACTACCGTAACCTGAGCGCTATTCCCTTGATGCTTTTAGCCGGCTGTGCTGGACTGTTGATGTAGAAAAAACACAAAATAACCTGCATACGGCAGGTTATTTTATTTCTTCTTTAATATTTGCAGCCCAGAGAAATGGCTTCGGTCGGGCAGGACTGTCTGCATTTACCGCAGACAATACATTCCCTGTCGCCTACCCGTTTACAATCCATCAAGCAACTGCGTACGCAGCGCTGGCAGGCGGTACATTTACGCGAATCTACCTGCATGCCAAAAACGGCGATCCTGTTAAACAGGCTGTAAAAAGCTCCCAACGGACAGAAAAAACGGCAAAAAGGCCGATAGATAAACAGCGCCGCAGCAGCCAAAAGTCCAATGATCCAACGCCAGTCCAGACCATGCAGATCAAAGAAATACAGATCGCAGGCAAACAGCAGCAGAACCACATATTTAAAATAACTTAAATAGTACGTAATTTTATTTTTAGACAGCTTCAACATCGGCAGCTTATCTAAAAGCTCCTGCACCCAGCCAAACGGACACAGCCAGCCACAGATCATCCGGCCCAAAAACAGAGCGCACAAGAAGAGCAGCCCCCAAACCCGCCAGCCCAAAGGTAAAGTAAAACCGGTCAGGGTATGCTGCGTCAGCCCCCAGGGACATCCGGCTTCTGCATAGCGGCAATAGCCGCAATTACCTCCGGGCAGACAAACATTTTTCCAGGTCATATCGGCCCCCAGCAGATTGGCGGCACCACGCCCATTATACAAAACCGTCGCCGCAAGCTGCGTCGTCCAGCGTTTAAAATCCTTAACCATTTTTACCGCTCCTTTCCTGTATTGCTTTCATTGTAAGGGCTGGAGTTGACTCACAGTCAAGCAGTTTGCAAAAAATCTACAAAAAACGCTTGACCTAGAGCAGACTCCAGCATATAAACTCACATATAGAAGCCGTATAAGCAACGGCAGACCCTATCTATTTGCAACTTACAAACAGAGAAACGGAGGAAATACCATGCTGAAAACTCTGGCCCTGACGCTTACTTTATTACTGAGCTTTACTATGGCTGCCTGCAGCAGCACGTCCGGCACCAATGCCAAAATCGACCAGACAACAACTAACGCAGCTCAGACCGCTCCAACAGACGCAGTCCAACGCATCAGGCTGACACTCGCCAACCAAGACGAGCTTATCGTCAAACTCAATGGCACCAGAGCTGCAGAGGATTTTTTGAGCCTGCTGCCACTGGAACTGACCTGCAAAGATTTTAATAATACCGAAAAGGTAGCTTATCTGCCGCGGCGCCTGGACACACAGGGCGCTCCTGCCGGTTTTGATCCTCAAACAGGCAGTTTTGCTTATTATGCACCTTGGGGTAATCTGGCATTTTTTTACCGTGATTACGGTTATGCCAACAGCCTCATTGAACTTGGTACTGTTGAAAGCGGTATTGAAAAACTGGCCGCTTTCGATAATGATTTCACTATCAAACTGGAACTCCTGCCCTAAAAAAACAGAGCTTGCATAAATGCAAGCTCTGTTTTTTTAGGCTTTCAGCGTTTCCTTCAATATCTCAACGATCTCTTCTTTAGTCAGCACTTTATAACCGCCATCAAGAATAAACGAACCCTGAGCGATCCCGTCAAGCATCGTTTCATCGACGCCAAGTTCCCTGCCGTTAAGTACAAGTCCCAGCTCCCTCATATAGCTTTCCATCGCCGCAAGGCCTGCCTGAGCTATCTGTTCATCAGTTTTCCCCTCAGGACGCACATCCCATACATTGATGGCAAAGCGTTTGAATTTCGCCAGTCCGTACGGCATGATGTGCCTGTAATAAGGCAGCGACACAGCGGCCAGAGTCATTCCGTGCGTAGCGTCAGTGTAAGCGCCGATCGACTGACCGATCATATGCACCATCCAGTCTGTCGACTTTCCCTTAGCTACCAGAGTATTCAAGGCCCATGTAGCGATCCACATAATATTGCTTCTCGCTTCATAATCTTCAGGGCTTTGCACAGCGATCCTGGAACTGTGGATCAGCGAACGCAACAAGCCTTCCATAAGATAGTCGGAAGTATTGTCGTCAGTTCCGGAAAAATACTGTTCCAAAATATGCGACATGATATCAAAAAATCCGGCAACCATTTGATAACGCGGCAGCGTAAAAGTATACGTCGGATCAAGTATCGAAAATCTGGGGAACACATTATCACCAAACACCCGCCCGATTTTAGCTTTAGCCGCATGATTGGTAATAACTGAGCCGCCGTTCATCTCCGAACCTGTACCAACCATAGTCAGAACACAGCCAACCGGAATAATCTTATTATCCACCGCTTCCATCCGCAGATAATATTTTTCCCATGGATCAGTTTCGCAGTAAGCGGAAACTGAAACAGCCTTGGCATAATCACAGACAGAACCGCCGCCGACTGCCAGGATCAAATCGACCTTGTTTTCTTTGGCTATCCTGCAGCCTTCATATAATTTTTCCAGTGTGGGATTAGGCATTACACCTGCATCCTCAAAAACTGTTTTGCCGCTGGCTCTCAAAAGCTTGACCACGTTTTCATAAATACCGTTTTTCTTAATCGAACCGCCGCCATATACCAGCATGACATTTTTACCATAGCATGCCAATTCCTGCGGCAGATTTTCTAATGAATTTTCGCCAAAATACAATTTGGTAGGATTGGAATAAACAAATTTACCCAGCATTATTTTTGCTCCTTTATTTCAAATTTCCATATTCTGCATCTGTTACCGGTTCCAGCCATTCATTGGACACCCCCGCGGCGGGCACTTCGACTGCAAGGTGTGCAAACCAGCTGTCAGGAGCCGCTCCATGCCAGTGTTTCACTTCAGGCGGGATATTAACCACATCACCCGCGTTCAGCTCCCGGGCCGGTTTCCCCCACTCCTGATAATAACCTCGTCCGCCTGTGACAAGCAGTATCTGCCCGCCTTGATGATGGATATGCCAATTATTGCGACAGCCGGGCTCAAAAGTAACATTGCCAATAACTACTCCTTCTGTTGTCAGCATCTTCAAATAGCTCTGCCCCACAAAATACCGGGCATAGGCATCATTTTTTTCACCCATGGGAAACACGCTTAATTTTTCTTCCAACATTCTCACCACACTCCTTTTCTATCACATTCTCACATCGTTCTGCGCTCAAATCCGTTGTAGCTGAAAACGCAGTCCGCACTGATGCAGAACCGCCAAATCACCTGTTTTTTATTGCGCCCACTCATAACTAAAATGCCGGAACTTCCGTTCCTTATCTGTATCATATCCAATGGAGTTAACTCCAAGTCAAGCAGCTTTTTCAAAAAATTAATACCGGCTGTCTGACAACAAAACCGATATTTAAAAAAGCTCTGCCTGCAGTGACCGCAGCGCCCGCAAGTTTCTTTCCGTAACCTTATCCGCAGGCTCCAGCTCACTGCACAGCAGCGGCGAACTGCTATTTCCAGCCGTAATCTGCTGCAGCTGTCTGCGGCTGTCATTGGCATAACAATAAATACAGCCATGCAGACAGGTGTTATAGGCGCCGATATCGATACTGGCGGCACAGCCACATTCACCGCGCTGATTTTTATCTTTGACTGTATCAAGACGGCACCCGCCCACACGGCCAAGCAGCTCTGCGTCGATGCAACTGGCATGCCCAATCCCCAGATCAGCTAATTCTATAGCTTCCGCACAGGTTTCCAGCTGCAGATCATATTGCCGGGCTGTTTGGGACAATA
>OGQG01002185.1_pt1 | contig 12279 bp, 8 predicted proteins | sample 1553201 | NCBI WGS metagenome assembly OGQG01 (sample SAMEA2579925, study PRJEB22360) | human gut metagenome | biome: human gut; feature: human-associated habitat; material: faeces | place: Denmark | collected 2008/2010
TCCTTTATGGCATGAAAATAATGAGCGAGGGCTTACAAAAAGTCGCAGGTGACAGGCTACGAAGTATCCTGACAGCTATGACCACCAATCGGGTAACGGGGGTATTAACAGGAGTGTTGATCACAGCCCTTATCCAGTCCTCCTCGGCGACAACAGTAATGGTCGTCAGTTTCGTCAACGCCGGTTTGCTTACACTGGCCGAGTCCATCAGCGTCATCATGGGTGCCAATATCGGTACGACGGTTACGGCATGGATTATTTCAATTTTCGGATTTAAGGTTGACATGGCCGCTTTCGCTCTTCCACTTCTGGCCATCGCCCTTCCGCTCATCTTCTCCGGCAAGAGCAACCGCAAGTCCATCGGTGAATTCATTTTCGGTTTTTCCTTCCTCTTCATGGGACTTTCTTACCTGAAAGCAAATGCTCCCGACCTGAACGCCAATCCGGAAATGCTCGCCTTCGTACAGAACTACACGGATATGGGATTCTTCTCCATTCTCCTGTTCTTATTCATCGGTACCATACTGACTATGATCGTACAGGCCTCAGCCGCCACGATGGCAATCACATTAATTATGTGCGCCAACGGCTGGATCAGTCTGGAACTGGGAGCAGCGCTCGTACTGGGCGAAAACATCGGAACTACCATCACGGCCAATCTTGCCGCATTAACAGCCAACACACAGGCTAAGCGGGCAGCATTGGCCCATTTTGTTTTTAATGTGTTCGGTGTGATCTGGGTATTGATCATCTTCCACCCTTTCATGGAACTGGTCAACTGGGTAGTGGACACCTTCTTCCAGAGCAATAATCCGGAAGTAGCCATTTCTTATAAACTGTCCGCTTTCCACTCTATCTTTAATATCTGTAACGTATGTATCCTGATATGGGGAGTGAAACTGATCGAACGCACGGTATGCGCACTAATCCGGCCAAAGGAGGAAGACGAAGAACCCCGCCTGCGGTTTATCACGGGTGGTATGCTTTCCACTGCAGAGCTTTCTATCCTGCAGGCACGCAAAGAAATCCACCTGTTTGCAGAACGCACCCACCGTATGTTCGGAATGGTGCAGGACTTGATGCACACCGAAAAGGACGATGACTTTAACAAGCTGTTCAGCCGTGTAGAAAAGTACGAGAACATCAGCGACAACATGGAACTTGAAATAGCCAATTATCTGAATCAGGTATCCGAAGGCCGTCTGAGTTCTGAAAGTAAGTTGCAGATACGTGCCATGCTACGCGAAGTGACGGAAATCGAAAGTATCGGCGACAGCTGTTACAACCTGGCACGCACCATCAACCGGAAACGCCAGACGAATCAGGACTTTACCGAAAAGCAATACGAGCACATCCACTTCATGATGAAGCTGACCGACGATGCCCTCGCGCAAATGATTGTAGTGGTAGAGAAACCGGAACACCAAAGCATTGATATCAACAAGTCTTTCAACATCGAAAACGAAATCAATAACTACCGTAACCAACTGAAAAATCAGAATATTCTGGATGTCAACAACAAGGAATATGATTATCAGATGGGAGTCTATTACATGGATATTATCGCCGAATGTGAGAAACTGGGCGACTATGTAGTGAATGTGGTAGAAGCCAGCAGTGATGTAAAAGAGAAGAAAGCCTCTTAAATAAAGAGGAACTCAATCAAAGAAATGGATAGTCAATTTTATGCTGTAACGCATAAATTGGCTATCCATTTCTTTTTTATTTCCACACAGACAAAACAACTCATGTCCGTTTACAAGGACACTCATACTTTACAAAGGCGTTACATTTTTTACAGACGTTAACGATTACATTTCTTTTCCGTGAAGTTCCCGTTAAGCTTTTACTGCGCCTATTGCAGGTCTTTTTTTTGCATATACATTTGCGCCAAAATACACAGGGGCCTATGTTTAGTACCATTTTCCAATGACTGGACAGAGGCATTCCAAAAGAAAACCAAATCTCTAATTTAAAGCAAAAAAAATGAAAATTAAAAAAGTATTGATGGGAGTTGCACTGGCAGCAATGTGTTTAATGAGCGCACAAGCGCAACGCCGCAATGAGATTCAAGTTCCCAATCTGAACGGGTACACTACTTTAAAATGTGACTTTCACATGCACAGTGTTTTTTCGGATGGTCTGGTATGGCCTACCGTACGTGTAGACGAAGCATATCGAGAAGGACTGGATGCCATTTCTCTGACAGAACATATAGAGTACCGCCCGCACAAAAAAGACATCATAGCAGATCATAACCGCTCTTATGAACTGTCTCAGAAGCAGGCGAAGAAGTTAGGAATACTTCTAATCAGAGGCAGTGAAATCACCCGTTCCATGCCTCCGGGACATTTTAATGCAATCTTCCTGAACGACTCCAATCCATTGGAACAAAAGGCATATAAAGACGCTTTCAATGAGGCAAAAAAACAAGGAGCCTTTATCTTCTGGAATCATCCGGGCTGGGCACGCCAGCAGCCGGACTCCACCCTGTGGTGGCCTGAGCATACACAACTCTACAATGACGGCTGCATGCACGGCATTGAAGTAGCCAATGGTGGTCTTTTCATGCCCGAAGCCATTCAATGGTGTCTGGACAAGAATCTGACCATGATAGGAACTTCCGATATCCACCAGCCTATCCAGACAGACTATGATTTTTCAAAAGGCGAACACCGCACGATGACGTTTGTCTTTGCCAAAGAACGTTCTCCGGAAGGTATCCGTGAAGCACTCGACAATCGCCGCACTGCCGTTTATTACCGCGAACTGGTGATCGGGCGTGAAGAAATCCTCCGTCCCTTCTTTGAAAAATGCGTAGACATAAAAGAAGTGAAACGCACCGAAAAAGAAGTGACATTTTCTGTCATGAACGCTACCGATCTGGTACTGAAACTGAAAAAGACCGCACATGATCCTTCTTTGGTCTATTTCCGCGAAATGACATTGAAACCACATACGCAGCATACAATCTCTGTGAAGTTGGAAAACGGTATCAAAAGAGGCGACTGCAATTTTGAAGTTACCAACTTCATCGTAGCCCCCGATAAAGGTTTGGATTACACCATCAAACTATAAAGTTCCAGCCATCAAAGCGTGTAATATCAAGATATCCGACGGACTACATGCGGATAATCGTTTAATTTTAAATTATTACTTTATGAATCGTTACTTATCCCTAGCCTGCTCGCTGGTAGCTTTCTTCTATTTATCAAGTTGCGAAAGCTACAGTGAGCCCACCGAAAAAAAACACCAATCCGATCAACCGATTGTACTGACCTCCTTCTATCCCAAAGAAGGCGGAGCACGTGACAAAATTCTTCTGGACGGAAAAAACTTCGGCACCGACGTGAGTAAAATCAAAGTATATTTCAACAATGCCAGGGCCTCCGTCGTTTCATCAAGCGGAAGCCGTATTTATGCCATTGTACCGCGCCTTCCGGGCGATAATCCCCGTATCTCCGTAGTGGTCGACACCGATTCCGTCGCTTACGAAGAAACATATGCTTATCATACACAGGCATTGGTCAGCACGGTCACCGGAAACGGTGAAACGAGCTTCCTTGCCGGAACACTCTCCACCGCTCAGGTGTATGGCAAATATCTTGATCTGGATGCCGAAGGCAATCTTTTCATGTCATGGCGTGACGGCGGTACATTTGGAATCGCCCGGATAAACGAACAGCAGAACATTGTGACTCCTCTCATTGAAGCAGATGCTGCCAACCGTATCTTATATGCCAACGGCTTAACGGTGGACCGTGCCACCGGAATGCTGACCGCCGCGCACGAATCGGTCAAAGAAGTGACGTTTACCTTCGACCCGCGTGAAGCCTGGTATCCCCGCCAGCGTAACATAAAATACTCACAGGCGGATCTGAACTCAATCGTAGATGCCGACAGATACAAGAATTTCGTCACCTTCTGCCCTTATGACGGCTATCTATATACACGATACCGTGATGGAAAGATCGCTAAAATAGACCCCGACACATTCGAAGGACACATTATCCATCAAGGTCCCAGCGGATCACAATACGGACAGGCGATTAATCCAGCGAAGCCCTGGCTTTTGTATATAACGCTTCACTCCAACGCCCCTACCGCATACAGACAAGGGATTTCGGTGCTCGACCTCCGCGATCCGGATGGAACAGGCGGATTTAAGCGTCTCAATGCTCCCGGCGGCAGCGCTTTCCGCGACGGTCCGATTGAAGATGCCCTCTTCAATTATCCCAAGGATATCAAGTTTGACAACGACGGCAATATGTTCGTTGCCGACTATGGCAACCATTGCATCCGCATGATATCTGCCGACAATATCGTCACGACAGTTGCCGGACAGCCCGGCGTCGCCGGATACAAGGACGGAGGACCGGTAGAGTCCTTATTCAAGAATCCCTGGGGAGTGGCTGTCAATGAACAGGGAGACATTTACATTGCAGACTGGGGTAATGCACGCATTCGCAAATTGGTTATCGAATAACAAAGTAAACTCACAATGAAAATCAAACAGATTTTATACTTAATGTCGTTCTGCTTATTGCTTTCGGCAACAACCTTTGCGCAGCAAGTTCAGGAATTTACCGTTTCAGGAACTGTCGTGGATAAGGACAAGCTATCCATGCCCGGCGTATCGGTATACATCAAAGACAAGCCCTCCAAAGGTACCACAACCGACAATGACGGTAATTTCAAGCTGAAAGTGGTTTATGGAGACAAAATGATATTTTCTTTTATCGGCTTCAAACCATCGGAGCACGTGGCCATCGAGCCCAAAACCGACTTAACGGTCACACTACTTGAAGACAACAATTCCCTTGATGAAGTGGTTGTCGTCGCACTGGGAAACGTTCAGCGGAAAATCAGTTCGGTAGGTGCCATTACGACGGTCAGCACTAAAGATATCCAGTCCCCCTCCCCTTCCATCAGTAACTTGCTGGGAGGCAGGGCAGCCGGTGTCATTTCCTTGCAGAGCAGTGGCGAGCCCGGTCAGAATATCGCCGATTTCTGGGTACGTGGTATCGGTACGTTCGGAGCCAACAGCAGTGCCCTTGTACTGATTGACGGTCTGGAAGGCGACCTCAACACCATCGACCCTGCCGATGTCGAAAGTTTCTCCATCCTGAAAGATGCGTCGGCAACTGCCGTGTACGGAGTAAGGGGAGCCAACGGAGTCGTATTGGTCAACACCAAGAAAGGGCTTTCGGGCAAAATTCAGATTACCGGACGTTTCAACACCACGCTGTCCGTCCTCAACCGTCTGCCGAAATATCTGGGAGCTTATGAGTATGCGCAGTTAGCAAACGAAGCCAGAGCAGTACGGAACGAAACACCTTTGTATGACGATACGGAAATGGGAATTATACGCGACGGTCTCGACCCTGATCTCTATCCCAACGTAAACTGGCAGGATGAGATACTCAACAAAACATTCTGGCGGCACACTTATTATGTAAGCGGACGTGGCGGCAGCGATGTGGCACGTTATTTCCTGAGCCTGGGCGGTAAAAACGAAAGTGCGGCCTATAAGGTAGACAAGAACAGTATATACAGTTCGAACGTCAGCTACAACACCTATAATTACCGTATCAATCTAGACGTGAACCTGACCAAATCAACGAAAGTTTATTTGGGTTCTGACGGATTCCTCTCCCAGTTGAATCAGCCCGGCGTAGCCAATACCGAATATATATGGGGAGCACAGTCGCGGCTTACTCCATTGTCCATCCCCACCCAATACTCCAATGGTATGCTGCCCGGACGCGGTGCCGGAGAGCTGTCATCGCCTTATGTCATGATCAACCATACGGGAAAGGCTGCCAACGAAGTGTACAAGGGCAAATCAACTTTGGCAATCAATCAGGACTTTTCCGAATTGATCAACGGGCTTAAACTACGTGTACAGGGAGCATACGATATCCACAGCTACTTCAATGAACGGAGAAGCGTGCAGCCCTCTACAATGCGCTGGGCAGAGCAAGCGACGGATCGCTCATCATGCAGGAGACCGTACAGGAGAAAAAAGCCTCGTACAGCAAGTCCACCCGCCAGTACCGCAAATACCACTTTGAGGCTACGCTCAATTATGACCGGCTTTTCGGTACAGATCACCGAACATCCGCACTGGTCTATTATTACATCAGCGATTCTAAAGACACGGACGACGCTACAAGCAACTTATCGGCCATTCCCTTGCGCTATCAGGGAGTATCCAGCCGGTTTACTTATGGCTACAAGGATACTTACCTGCTGGACGTCAACTTCGGATATACCGGTTCCGAAAACTTCCAGCCCGGCAGACAATACGGTTTCTTCCCGTCCGTCGCATTGGGCTGGGTACCTACCGGCTACAAGTTTATACAAGAGGCGCTCCCCTGGCTCGACTATCTTAAAATAAGGGCTTCGTATGGTTCGGTAGGTAACGACCGGATTACCGACGTCCGCTTCCCCTACCTTACAAAAGTGAACGAAGGCACCGGATCAGCTTGGGGTGTTCCCGACATCGAGATTATTGGCGAGACACGTATCGGAGCCGATAACCTGGCGTGGGAAAAGGCCATCAAGTCCAATGTGGGTATTGAAGGAAAGTTGTTTAATAACAAGATCGATTTCGTTGTCGATATTTTCCATGATCAGCGTAACGGTATTTTCCAGCAACGCGTACAGGTGCCCGAGTTCGTAGGAGTGGTCTCCAATCCATACGCGAATGTGGGTAAAATGAAAAGTTACGGTGCCGACGGAAACATCAGCTTCACGCAGGATTTCACTCCCGATTTCGGCTTCACCTTACGGGGCAATTTCACGTACTCCAAAAATAAAGTACAGAACTGGGAGCAGGCTTATCTGGAGTATCCCTATCTGGAATACAATAATTTCCCGTACAATTCCATCCGCGGATATCAGGCAGTCGGACTGTTTAAAGACGAAGATGACATCAAATACAGTCCCAAGCAGACTTTCGGGGAGGTAATGCCCGGTGACATCAAATATAAGGATATCAATGGAGACGGTATGGTGGACAAGCTGGACATGGTGCCGTTGACACACAGCACTTATCCGCTGCTGATGTACGGCCTGGGGGCAGAAATCCGCTACAAGAATCTGACTTTGGGTGTATTGTTCAAGGGAACCGGCAAGACCTCTTTTTTCTATGTAGGTCAAAAAACGACGGTGAACGACGAAACCCGTCTCAACGGAATGGGATATATGCCTTTCTTCGAAGGTAATACCGGAAATGTACTCACCCTGGCAGCCAATCCGGCCAACCGATGGATTCCCAAGGATTATGCCATCGCACACGGGATCGACCCATCCCTTGCCGAAAACAAGGACGCACGTTTCCCGCGCCTGCAATATGGAAATAACAGCAACAACAGCCAGTTGTCCACCTTTTGGCAGGGCGATTCACGCTACATACGCTTACAGGAAATCACCCTGAATTACCATCTTGCAACAGCATTTCTGAGACGCATAGGTGTTTCTTCACTGGATATCCAATTCGTAGGTAACAACCTCTATGTATGGGATAAAGTGAAACTCTTCGATCCGGAGCAGGCACGCTGGAACGGCCGTGTATATCCCATCCCTTCCACCTATTCCCTGCAATTATATGTCAATCTCTAATAAATACATCACCCGATAAACGATAAAATGAAAACATCCCTAATAAAAAAAACAGCAAGAACGTTCTTCTTGGTTCAGGCAGTCATGTTGGCTACATCCTGCAGCAACTTCTTAAACATAGACAATTACTTTGATGATGAATTCAACATCGACTCGGTTTTCACCAATGCCCGATATATGGAAGCGTATATGTGGGGAGCGGCAGCCATGTTCCCGGATGAGGCACAGACCATCCGTAACGGGTACACACCGGGACCGATGGCGACCGACGAAGGATTTAACGGACTGACCGGAAGCGGAACGGCCAATATCTATCACGGCATGGATTTCGCCAACGGAAAGATCACACAGGATTTCCTCGGAGACGGCTCCCCCAACCTGAACCAATGGGGCAAGTATTACAAAATCATCCGTAAGTGCAACAGCATCCTGCAAAACCTCGACCGCCCGAAAGACCTGACAAACTCGGAACGGCTCAGACTGGAAGGATACACACGTTTTATCCGTGCCTTCGCCTACTACAATCTTTTGGTCGATTACGGTCCGGCAATCTTGCTGGGAGACGAAGTAGTGAATACCAACGAACCTATCGAATACTACGACCGCCCCAGGGCCACCTATGACGAAACAATGAACTATACTTGTGAGGAGTTCGAAAAAGCGGCACGGCTGCTGCCCTCACCTCAGGATGTTTCTACGCTGGACTTCGGACGCCCCACCAAAGGAGCCGCACTCGGCCTGGTAGCCCGCCTGCGACTGATACATGCCAGCCCGCTATTCAACGGGGGGCCTGTTGCCAGCTCCTATTTCGGCAACTGGAAACGCAAGACCGACGGTGTGCATTATGTCTCCCAACAATATGACGAAAGCCGGTGGGCAGTAGCTGCCGCCGCCGCAAAACGGGTGATGGATATGGGAGCGTACAAGCTCTATACGTATGCAAAAGACGACAACACACCGGAACTTCCCGCCGGAGTCACTTCCGACCCCAATTTCTATGACACCTACCCGAACGGAGCCGACGGAATAGACCCTTTCAAATCTTATTCGGACATCTTTACCGGCGAAGCCGTAGCGTCCATCAACCCGGAATTGATCTGGGGAAGAAACACGACGTACCTCAACGAAACCATCAGCAAAGGTTCTTTCCCTCCCTCGATGGGTGGGTGGGGACGTTTCTGCGTCACTCAGAAAGTGGTAGACGCCTATCTGATGGACGACGGCCGTACGAAAGAAGAAGCCGCCGCCGACGGATATTACTCGGAGACAGGCTTCACTTCCGAACCGCGCAACTTTTCCGGCTATCCCCTCAACGCCGGTGTATATAAGATGTACGCCAATCGTGAAATGCGGTTCTACGCGTCTGTAGGATTCAATGAGGCAGTATGGCAGGCATTGTCCAGTTCGACTCTCAACAACCACACAGCCAAGTACTACTATCAGGATGAAGACGGTCGTGGCGGTGTTACCGCCACCTCACCCAACTATCCCATCACCGGATACGTAATCAAAAAGTACAATAACCCGATGGATGCCTGGACCGGCACCGGAGCCCGTCATATCCAGAAAGCCTATCCCATCATCCGCTACGCGGAAATCCTGCTATCGTATGCGGAGGCACTCAACAACCTGACCGGCCCCCACACCGTAGAACTGGACGGTCAGCCTTATACCATGAGCAGGGACAAAGAGGAAATTAAAAAAGCATTCAATCAAGTCCGCTACAGAGCCGGACTACCGGGGCTGACAGCCAATCAACTCAACAGTACGCCGGAAGTACAGAAACAGATAGAACGCGAACGTATGGTAGAGTTTTTATGGGAAAACAGACGTTTCTATGATGTCCGCCGCTGGGGTATTTATGAAGAGACAGAGCAGGAACCTATCCGTGGAATGAATCCCGACGGCGCAACCAAAGAGACTTACTACCAGCGTGTCATCCCTAGTTCTTCCTCATTCCTGACGAGGGTGGTTGACAAAAGGTCTGTCTGGGTGCCCATACCACGCAACGAAATGAGGAGACTGCCTTCCCTCGACCAGAATCCGGGTTATTAATCTAAATAACAAAAAAGAAAATGAAACGAGATTTTATAACGATACTCGCACTTATGACAGCGCTTTCGTCATGCAATGACGATGCGCTGTTTGAGAAAGAAATGTACAAGAATGTAGTGGCCCTAATCAGCAGTGACTACTATAACACGTTTGAAGAAGTGGTCACCTTGTCCCCTACCGGAGAAGAGGCGACAGGATATATCGCAGCCTGCACCGGAGGTACCCATGCCCCAAAACAAAACATGGTGATCGGGCTGGAAGAAGACCTGACTTCACTGGAATTCTACAATCGGTCTCTTTACGACGTCGATGAAGCCTGCTATGCCAAATTCCTGTCCAGTGACAAATACGAGATCGTAGATTACAAGATTCAGATCAATGCAGGCGAACGGACAGGCAGAACCATGATCAAGATACGTCCCGAAGGACTGTCGCCGGATTCTACCTACTTCGTAGGATTAAAAGCTACGGATATCTCCGGTGTCGAGATTAATGAAAGCAAAAACACCATTCTATATCAAATACTTATCAAGAACGATTATGCAACGCAGGGCGAAAACGTTTACTATTCAATGACCGGTCTGGCAGACGGGATGGCAACCGCAGGTAACAAGAAGATGTTTCCACTCACCCACAACAGCGTACGCGTGATAGCCGGAACGGAGTCTTTTGAAAGCAATGTGGATCACATCAACAAAACCGCCATCATACTGCAAGTGGAGGAAAACAATCATGTCACGATAAAGCCGTACAAGGATATTGAGGTAACTCAGATAGACGGTGACTCCAAATACCCCAATACATTCAAGGTAGAGGAATCTTTCGGTCATACTTATAATGTATTTCTGCTGTCGTACCGATACACAAAGGATGGGAAAAGCAAGGTGATGCAAGAGGAATTGCGGCTGGAAATAAATAATTAACGCAAAAACCTCGTAAGGTTAACCCTTTTCTCTTTAATATTAATAACTTTGTATGCAAATCTTCTTTCGTGCCACTATAGTGGTACGAAAGAAGAACTATAGTTCCCCTTGTGCCCCACTATAGTGGTACGCACGGGGAACTGTAGTAGAACGAATTAATATTTAAGCCGGATTCCTTAGTTTATAGGAACGGAAATATTAATAACACAACAAAATAACTTAAGTTATGAGCGCACAGTATGACCTTTACGAGACTCCCGATATCAAGCAGACAGGAGAAAAACAACCCCTTCATCCCCGCATTGTTCCCAAAGGGACTATCGGTCAGGACGAATTTCTGGACCGCGTGCACAAATTTACGGGAATCAGCCGTAGTTTACTGGCAGGAGCAATGCAGTCTTTTCAAAATGAGTTAAAAGATTTACTGGCTAACGGCTGGATTGTAGAATTAGGCGAGATCGGCTATTTCTCCGTATCGCTGCAAGGACCACCCGTAATGCACAAGAAAGATGTGCGTGCACAATCAATCAAACTAAAAAACATCAACTATCTACCGACCAAACAATTTAAGCGGGAAGTAGGGTATGACATGAGATTGGAACGTACCGAATCCCTCACCCGCCCCAAAGGTAACGGACGTAGCGAAGCGGAATGTCTGGCACTAATAACCGCCCACCTTGAAAAATATCCTTGCATGACTCGCACTGATTATTGCCATATGACCGGTCACGACAAAAAGCGTGCACTAAAAGAGCTGAACACTTTTATCGAAAAAGAGATACTGATGCGCTATGGAGCAGGAAAACAGGTGGTTTATGCGAAGAAAATGATTTGATGCATATAGCTTATGTCCCTAATTGAACTCATTAGATGAATAAGGAGAATATGTTTTATGGATAGCCAATATGTATGAAAACATACTGGATGGTATTAGGGAAGAAGACTTTTAGCAAAATACCTAGAGAAAATAACAGCGGAACATCAAATGACCGCTGTTAGCATAACGTTTAGGATCACAACAAAAGAATATCATTTTAACCAACAATTGTAAACTTATCTCCTATAATCCTATCTTATTCTAAGTGAACATTTATTCTTTGAGTCAGCAAAACATTCACCTTCTTTCCGTTACATATTCCTGGTTTCCATGCAGGCATAGAATTAAAAACTTTAATCATAGCATTATCAGCATTACTATATTCCTTTCTGTTTTTCTTGTGGATTCTAACCCCTTTCAATTTACCAGTTTTATCAACAACAAAAGTCAAATTGAATGTACTTTGCACATCATTTTCAGGTACGCGATAATGCTTTCCCACATACTGTAGCAAAGCACTTCCACCACCTGGATAACTAGGAAACTCATCAACAACTTGATAAACATCCATTTTTGTAACTGTATCACGCATAAGTGAAAAACCACACTGTGCTTTTACGGTTCTACATGATATTAATACTACAGATAAGATTGTGATAATTAATATTCTAAAACTATTCTTCATACTTATATGTTTTATGGATTATTCCAATAATTATTAAAATGCTCTATGTATCTCTGATGAATGATAGAAGGAGCAATAATATCAATTATACAAAGAGAAACTCAAAACCGTACTTTAGCAATAAATACCGGACAAAACCTGTTTCCAACCTTCTTCGGGCAGAGGCTGCAGGC
>OGQG01002186.1_pt1 | contig 12278 bp, 10 predicted proteins | sample 1553201 | NCBI WGS metagenome assembly OGQG01 (sample SAMEA2579925, study PRJEB22360) | human gut metagenome | biome: human gut; feature: human-associated habitat; material: faeces | place: Denmark | collected 2008/2010
AACGCAGCTATGAAAGCAGCTTCTAACGAATCCTTCGGATACAACGAAGACGAAATCGTATCCAGTGATATCGTTGGTATGAGATTTGGTTCTCTGTTTGATGCTACTCAGACAATGGTTCTGCCACTTGAGAACGGCACAACAGAAGTACAGGTTGTTTCATGGTATGACAATGAAAACTCCTACACAAGCCAGATGGTTCGTACAATCAAACACTTTGGAAAACTTCTGAACGCTTAATTAAGTCCATAAGTTAAAGTGTGGAGTAAGTTGTTGCATTTTGCAATGACACAAATAGACTCAGTCAGGGTCCGGTCTGATTTGGACCGGGCCCATTTTTTATGAATTTGGAGGAATATTAGCATGGGATTAAACAAAAAATCCGTTGATGATATCAATGTAAAAGGCCAGAGAGTTCTGGTAAGATGTGACTTTAATGTACCTCTGCAGGACGGCAAAATCACAGATGAGAACCGTCTGGTAGCAGCTCTTCCTACAATCAAGAAGCTGATCGCAGATGGCGGAAAGATCATTCTTTGCTCACACCTTGGCAAACCGAAGGGAGAGCCGAAACCGGAACTTTCTCTTGCACCTGTTGCAAAACGTCTCACAGAGCTTCTGGGACAGGAAGTTAAATTCGTTCCGAGCCCGGTTGTTGTTGATGATACCGTAAAAGCAGCAGTAGCTGACATGAAAGACGGAGAAGTTATTCTTCTTGAAAATACACGTTATCGTGCAGAAGAAACCAAAAACGGTGATGAGTTCAGTAAAGAACTTGCTTCCCTTTGCGATGTATTCGTAAATGATGCATTTGGTACTGCTCACAGAGCACACTGCTCCAACGTTGGTGTTACCAAATATGTAGATACCGCAGTTGTTGGATATCTGATGGAAAAAGAAATCGCATTCCTTGGAAATGCAGTAGAAAATCCGGAGAGACCATTTGTAGCTATCCTTGGTGGAGCGAAAGTTTCCAGCAAGATCTCTGTTATCAACAACCTTCTTGACAAAGTTGATACTCTGATCATCGGTGGTGGAATGTCCTATACATTCTCCAAAGCTCTTGGCGGACACATTGGTAATTCCCTCTGTGAGGATGATTATCTTCAGTATGCATTAGACATGCTTAAAAAAGCAGAAGAAAAAGGCGTTAAGCTTCTTCTTCCTGTTGACAACAGAATCGGTGATGACTTCTCTAACGACTGCAATATCCAGGTTGTAAAACGTGGATGCATTCCGGACGGCTGGGAAGGAATGGACATCGGACCAGAAACAGAAAAGATTTTCTGTGACGCTGTAAAAGATGCTAAGACAGTTGTATGGAACGGACCAATGGGTTGCTTCGAAATGCCGAATTTTGCTCATGGTACAGAAGCAGTTGCTAAAGCTCTTGCAGATACAGAAGCTACAACTATCATCGGTGGTGGTGACTCCGCAGCAGCAGTAAATATCCTTGGCTATGGTGATAAGATGACTCACATCTCTACTGGTGGTGGAGCATCTCTGGAATTCCTTGAAGGTAAGGAACTGCCAGGCGTAGCAGCAGCTAATGATAAATAAAAAAGGAGATAATAAAAATGGCAAGAAAGAAAATTATCGCTGGAAACTGGAAAATGAACATGACTCCAAGCGAAGCAGTTAAATTAGTAGAAACTCTGAAACCACTTGTACAGAACGATGAAGTAGACGTAGTATTCGGTGTTCCGGCAATCGACATCGTTCCAGTTGTTGAAGCCTGCAAAGGTACAAATATTGCTGTAGCAGCAGAGAACATGTACTTCGAAGAAAAAGGTGCTTACACAGGTGAAATCGCTCCGGCTATGCTGGTTGACGCTGGTGTTAAATATGTTATCCTTGGACATTCCGAAAGAAGAGATTACTTCGGAGAAACAAGCGAAGACGTTAACAAGAAAGTACTTAAAGCTTTCGAACATGGCATTACACCAATCATGTGCTGTGGAGAATCTCTTGAGCAGAGAGAACAGGGCATCACTATGGACTGGATCCGTCAGCAGGTTAAAGTTGGTCTTCAGAACGTAACAGCTGACCAGGCTAAAACTATGGTTATCGCTTACGAACCAATCTGGGCTATCGGAACAGGTAAAACAGCTACAAGCGAACAGGCTCAGGAAATCTGCAAAGGTATCCGTGAGTGTGTTGCTGAAATCTATGACACAGATACAGCAGAAGCTATCCGTATCCAGTACGGCGGATCTGTAAATGCAGGAAATGCAGCAGAACTGTTTGCAATGGGTGATATCGATGGTGGACTTGTTGGTGGAGCTTCCCTGAAACCAGATTTCGGAAAGATCGTTAACTACAAATAATTATCAATAAGATGATTTTAAGAGTCAGATACTTCAAACCGGCCAGGTAAGAGGTATCTGGCTTTTTTTTGTTTCCAGAGACGTACAAATGTCCGCGCTTGACAAAATCCGCTTTATACAATACTATTAAACACAAGTGGTAAAATATTCACTGTTCACTTCGTTCACAGTAGCTTGGTCAAAATGCATTCCACATCACCTTCGGTGATAGCATTTTGCCCCGTATGTCTCGGGATTTTGCCATATTCATGGAAAAACACCTCGCGGGATATTACCTGTGAACAGTAATATAAGAATAAAGAGATAAGGGACGAGGAGAAAGGAGCCTATTTCAAAATGGATAAAAAAGTCATTCGTGCTGCCCTTCTGGGCTTTGGTACAGTAGGAACAGGTGTATATAAGGTATTACAGAAGCAGAAAGAAGACATGATTCCGAAGCTTGGAAGTCAGATCGAAATCAAGAAGATCCTGGTACGTAATCTGGAAAAAGCTGCTGCAAAGGTTGAAGATCCGGCCGTTCTGACCAACAATTGGGATGAAATCGTAAATGATCCGGAAATTGATATTGTGATCGAGTTGATCGGTGGAATTGAACCGGCAAGAAGCTACATACTGGCAGCAATAAATGCAGGAAAACATGTCGTAACGGCAAATAAAGATCTGATTGCGGTACATGGTAAAGAACTTCTTGATGCAGCAGAAGCACATCATGTAGATTTTTTGTTTGAAGCAGCTGTAGCAGGTGGAATTCCGATCATTCGTCCATTGAAAGAATGTCTTGCCGGTAATCATATGGCAGAAGTTATGGGTATTGTCAATGGTACAACAAACTTTATTCTTACAAAGATGACCCAGGATGGAATGGAATTCAAAGATGCACTGGCACTTGCAACAGAACTTGGCTATGCAGAAGCCGATCCGACAGCAGATATTGAAGGACTGGATGCAGGAAGAAAAGTGGCAATTCTCGCGTCTGTAGCATTTAATTCCAGAGTTGTTTTTGATGACGTTTATATTGAAGGAATTACCAAGATTACAGCAAAAGATATCAAATATGCCAAAGAAATGGGATGTGACATAAAACTTCTTGGAGTTGCAAAGAATACAGAAGAGGGAATTGAAGCATATGTTTGCCCAATGCTGATTCCAAGCAGTCATCCGCTTGCATCTGTAAATGATTCTTATAATGCTGTATTTGTCAATGGTGATGCAGTAGAAAATGCCATGTTCTATGGTCGTGGCGCAGGTGAGCTTCCGACAGCAAGCGCTGTTGTAGGAGATCTTTTTGATATTGCAAGAAATATTAAGGCAAACTGCTGTGCCAGAATCGGATGTACCTGTTATAAAGAACTTCCGGTAAAGAAGATGGCAGATACTTATAATCGTTATTTTATGAGATTGATTGTAGAGGATCGTTGTGGTGTACTTGCTGAAATGACTGCTGTCTTTGCAAAATATGGAGTCAGCGTAGCACAGATCATTCAGAAAGCTGCCTGTGCAGAAGAAAGTGCCGAAGTTGTTGTCATCACAGCCAAAGTTCGCGAAGGTGATTTCCGTACGGCAATGGAAGAACTGAGTGGAAGAAGCTCAGTACGTAAAGTAAGCAGCATGCTTCGTGTATATGGAGAATAAGATCGTATAGATCAGAGATACCTTAAGTTGCTTTGTGGACGGAGTATAAAATTTCACAAAAGGGGTTGCTTATGGGAAATATTATGGATTACATCAGTTGGAGAGGGGATCTTTCCTTTGAACAGTCGCAGTTTAACGAAGTGGACAATTTGATTCTTGCATGTTTTTCATATGTGAATCTGGATGGAATTTCGGCAGTGACAAAACAGAAGGGAATCGGACTGAAAAAGCTGACGAAAGAATTTATGAAACTTCATACGATGAAAGAACTGGAGGCGGATAAATCTTTTATCCGCCTGGCTCCGTTTATGATGATGAAAATGGCGAAGTCTGTCAGATTTGGAAAGTGTGTGGTAAGAAATTATGTGAATGATATTGTAACGGAAGCTGAGCAGCAGTTTGCTGCAATGGAAATTGTTCTGGAGGACGGCACTTCCTATGTCTCTTTTCGCGGAACGGATGATACGATCATAGGATGGAAAGAAGATTTTAATCTCAGCACAGGTGTAGTTCCGGCACAAAAAAGAGCCATAGAGTATTTGCAGAAAATCTCGGAACATACAGATGGAATGCTCAGAGTCGGAGGACATTCTAAAGGTGGAAACCTTGCGATTTATGGCTCGGTGATGTGCAAAAGTGCTCATGAAAAGATACTTGAAATCTATTCTAATGACGGGCCCGGATTCTCCAGAGAATTTCAAGAGCTGCCGGAAATGAAAGAAATGATGCCGAAGATTATTCGTATTATTCCGGAGTATTCTATTATAGGGACGCTTCTGGAGCATGAAAAAGAACCAGTTATTGTTGCAAGCTCCAGTAAGGGACTTCTCCAGCATGATGGATTTTCCTGGGAGGTGCAGGGACCGGCGCTGGTACGGCGAGACAGTCTGAACAAAACGGCACTCCGATTTATTGAAATCCTGCACAAATGGATCGATGGTATGGATACGGAACAGAAGAGACTTCTGATTGAAGATCTTTTTGCAACATTACAGGCATCAGGTTACGAGAATCTGAGTGAAGTACAGTCCGGAGGACTGAAAAGTCTGGCTGCGATGGTGAAACGTGTGGAAAAATTTGCTCCGGAATCCCGCGGAATGATGATGGAACTTCTGACAGCAATCTGCGGAGGCTGGCTTGAACAGCTCCAGGCAGATACGAAAGACAAACTATCCGTACTTTCGTTAAGCTTTTCTGATAAAATCCTTGAAAAATTCTAAATTTTTGGTACTATATAATAGGAAAAGATACCAGTAATACTGCGCTAAAATGCAGAACAAATATACAATAAAAGGAGAATATTATGAGTAAGAAACCAACCGTTTTAATGATCCTGGATGGTTATGGACTGAATGACAGACATGAGGGAAATGCAATTTATGAAGCAAAAACCCCTGTTATGGATAAATTAATGACAGAATATCCATTTGTAAAAGGAAACGCCAGTGGACTGGCAGTAGGTCTTCCGGATGGACAGATGGGTAACTCCGAGGTAGGACATATGAATATGGGAGCAGGCCGTATCGTATATCAGGAGCTTACCAGAATCACAAAAGAAATCAACGATGGAGATTTCTTCAAGAATGAAGCACTTCTTGCAGCAATGAAAAATGCAAAAGAAAATGATTCTGCTATTCATTTTATGGGACTTCTTTCTGATGGTGGTGTACACAGCCACAATACACATCTCTATGCACTGCTTGAGATGGCAAAGAGAGAAGGACTTAAGAAAGTTTATGTACACTGCTTCCTTGACGGACGTGATACACCGCCGGCATCAGGAAAAGAATTCATTGAACAGCTGGAAGCCAAGATGAAAGAAATCGGTGTTGGACAGATCGGTGTTGTTTCCGGACGTTACTATGCAATGGACAGAGATAATCGCTGGGATCGTGTAGAACTTGCATACAAAGCCTTGACAGAAGGTGAAGGTGTCAAAGGTACAGACGCTGCAGCAGCAGTTCAGGATTCCTATGATAATGATAAGACAGATGAATTCGTCCTTCCGACAGTTATTGAGAAAGACGGACAGCCGGTTGCAAAGATCCAGGACAAAGATTCTGTAGTATTCTTTAACTTCCGTCCAGACCGTGCACGTGAGATCACAAGAGCATTCTGTGATGATGAATTCAAAGGTTTCGAAAGAGCTAAGAAACTGGATCTTACTTATGTCTGCTTTACAGATTATGATGAAACAATTCAGAACAAACAGGTTGCGTTCCACAAAGTACTTCTTAAGAATACATTTGGTGAATATCTTGCGGCTCATGATATGACACAGGTTCGTATTGCTGAGACAGAGAAATATGCACATGTTACTTTCTTCTTTAACGGTGGAGTAGAAGAACCAAACAAAGGAGAAGACAGAATCCTCGTTAAATCTCCGAAGGTTGCAACTTATGACCTTCAGCCGGAGATGAGCGCACCGGAAGTTTGTGACAAGCTGGTGGATGCAATCAAATCTGGTAAATATGATGTGATCATTATCAATTTTGCAAACCCGGATATGGTAGGTCATACTGGTGTACAGGCAGCAGCTGTCAAAGCAATCGAAACAGTTGATGGATGTGTGGGAAGAGCAGTAGAAGCTCTCAAAGAAGTTGACGGACAGATGTTTATCTGTGCTGACCACGGAAATGCAGAGCAGCTGATTGATTATGAGACAGGAGAGCCATGGACTGCTCATACAACCAATCCGGTTCCGTTCATTCTTGTAAACGCTGATCCGAAATACACTCTGAGAGAGAACGGATGCCTCGCAGATATCATCCCGACTCTGATTCAGCTGATGGGAATGGAACAGCCTGCAGAAATGACGGGAGAAAGTCTTCTGGTTGAGAAATAATCACAATATCTAAAATAAACAGAACTTTGAACAAACCTCTGAGTCTTAAGATTCAGGGGTTTGTTACTATAATGCTCCAACCCTCGGAAAAAGAATATAAAAAAGCAATAAATTAAGGTGCAAAAATACAGAAGTATGTTATAATGGAAACGTTACAGGAAAAAACAGGATAAATAGATGGTTGTATTCAATTGTTTATATTCAGGGAGTATATTAAATGAGCAACAAAGAAATGAAGGACGGACTTCAGGAAGACACTTCTGGAGTGTCGGATGAGAATACAGGCATTGAAGAAGAAATCAATGCAACCATGGATAAAATCATAGCTCCACCGGAAATGGACGAAGATGAGATGGATGACCTTGGAGATTATGATGATTCTGCAGAGGAAGAACCAGATCCACAGCCGGTAAGACATCATCGCAAATCTGCCAGACCAGGTCCGGTTGTATATGTTCCGGTAGATGATATGGAAATGCCGGATCAGACAACTTCCAGGAAGAAAAAATCCAAAAAAACAAATACGCAAAAGAACAGATCAGCAAAACCAGAGTATCAGAATCCTAAACCTGTGAAGAAACACAAAGGGGCGCGGATTTTTGGCCTTATTATGTTGATGATCGTAGTTCTTGGTGGGTGTGCTTATGCGGCTGCAAGTTATTATTTTGCGGACAGATTCTTTGAAGGTACGTGGATCAATGGTGTGAACTGTTCTCAGATGACGGCAGCAGAGGTAGAAAATCTTTTCAAACAAAAGTTTGAGAATTATACCATTGAAGTTTCAGCCAGAGATCAGGCACCACAAACGATTTCCGGAGCGGATATCAGTTATCAGTACCTTTCTACAGGAGAGGTTCTGAAGCTTCTGAAACAGCAGAAGCCATATGAGTGGATCAGAGGACTCTATGAACAGAAAAGTTATACTGTATCCGAGAATACAGGGTATAACAGAACACAGTTGCAAGAACAGCTTAAGACACTCAGCTGTGCCCAGGCAGAGAATCAGACAGAACCGGAAAATGCATATGTTGCATATCAGAACGGACAGTTTGTGATCGTACCGGAAACAGTGGGAAGTAAACTGAATATCAAAGAAGCATATAAAGTACTGAATGCTGCTGTAGATGCAGGACAGACTTCGGTAAATTTCAGTGATACACCGGAGGCATATGTGAATGCAGATGTTACACAGGATGATCCGGCACTGCAGTCTGCACTGGAAGCATGTAATAATTATACAAAAGCAAGTATTACTTATACATTTGGCAGTCAGACAACAACTCTGAATGGTGACACGATCAAAGACTGGCTGCAGTTTGATGAGAAAGGTCAGCTGATCTGGGACGATAATTCCTTCCAGCAGCATGTTGCAGATTATGTTGCACAGCTTGCAGCTACTTATGATACGGTCGGTACGGAGCGTGAGTTCCAGACCACAAGTGGTAGAACCGTTTACGTTTCCAGCTCTGTATATGGCTGGAAAATCGATCAGGCTGCCGAGGCTGCTCAGCTGAGTCAGGAAATTCAGTCTGGTACACAGACGACCAGGGAGCCTGTTTATTCACAGACGGCCAATTCTTACGGAGTGAATGATCTGGGTGACACTTATATAGAAGTAGATTTAAGTGAACAGCATATGTATTATTATCAAAATGGTTCCGATATCTTTGAGTCAGATTTTGTATCTGGAAATATGAGTTATGCTGATCGTCAGACACATGCAGGTATCTTTACATTGTACTATAAGAAAAGTCCGGATGTACTGAGAGGAACCATGAAAGCAGACGGAACTTATGAATATGAATCAGAGGTACAGTACTGGATGCCATTTGATGGAGGTATTGGGTTCCATGATGCGTCGTGGAGAGATGAATTCGGTGGCGATATTTATCTTACGGACGGATCTCACGGATGTATCAATCTTCCACCGGATAATGCAGCGGTTCTGTATGATATCATACAGTATGGTGTGCCAATCGTATGCTTTTACTAATATATAATTACAGGAGATAAAAAATGGACAGATCATTTGATTTTATCCTTGCGGGAATAGCATTGATCGTTGGAATCATGCTTCTGACAGGACATGGCGATATTTTTCTGAAGGGTGGAAACACAAAACTTCGCAAAGAAAAGTATGATGAGAAAAAAATGACTAAGGGATCCGGAGTGACATTGATTCTGTTTGGTATCGTGACATTTATAGATTCTTACACAACAAGTCTTACTGCAAAGTTTATTTATATTCTTGCAATTCTTGCGATTCTTGTAGGATTTGTGGTATATCTGAAAAAGAAATGCATCAAGAAATAAATACAAAGATAAAACAAGGCATGGGAGATAAAAATCTTCCGTGCCTGTTTTGTTTGAGAGAATTTATAAAGAAATATTGACAAGATCCATTGGTTTGCAGATGCGTGCATCCGGTTTTGGAACTTCTCCGAATCCGTATTCAGCAAAGATAAAAGGAACATTTGCTTTCTGGCATGCCTGGTAATCGCCAAACGTATCACCGACATATACGGGGGATTTCAGATCATATGTGTCTGCAAGTTTACGGATATTGGAGCCTTTGTCCAGACCGGTATCTCCATTACAAAGATGACCTTTGAAATATTTTTCAAGACCTGATGTCTGAAGAAAAACTTCAATATAGCCACTCTGACTGTTACTGACAATATAGAGTGGACATTTCTTATACATGATCTGCAGCATTTTTTCAAGATCCTCATAAAGTGGGGCACATTTTTTTAAGAGAGCTTCATGTTCGGCCTGGCAGCATCCATCAATAAGGCGAAGCTGTTCTGCTTCTGAACAGTCAGGGAAAATCTGGCGTGCGATATCAGACAGAGTCTGTCCAAAAAGTGTCATCAGACGGGCTGATGTCAGGGTAATATCCATATGTTCTTTTTCCTGCAGATATGCGGTCCAGGACTGAGCAACACTTTCTGTTGAATCCCACAGAGTTCCATCAACATCAAAAATAATACTGTCCATAATAGGGTCCTTTCGTATCAAAAATAATATTAATTTTAGTAATGGGAGATAATTATTTACAGGTATAATCCCAAGTAATAACATTCTATCCGGTAAAATAAAAAAAATCAACTGGCATTTGGCTGAAATTATGTTATACTAAAACATACTGAGGGTAAAAGATGAAAAATGATCAGATAAAAGACAGAAGCATGCTGAATGAAATCGTACAACCTCTTACAGACTGGTACAGACAGAATAAACGGATTCTTCCCTGGAGAGATCAGAACAATGCCTACTATACGTGGGTATCGGAGATTATGCTTCAGCAGACAAGAGTTGAGGCCGTGAAGCCTTATTTTCAGCGTTTTATCGGAGAGCTTCCAGATGTCCAGGCTTTGGCAGAATGCCCGGAAGAGAAGCTGATGAAGCTCTGGGAAGGTCTGGGATATTATAATCGCGTCCGCAATATGCAGACGGCAGCCCGGACGGTAGTTTGTGAATACGAGGGAGTACTTCCGGCTTCTTACGAAGAACTGCTGAGTCTGAAAGGAATCGGGAATTACACAGCAGGTGCGATCGCATCCATTGCTTATCAGATTCCGGTACCAGCAGTAGATGGAAATGTTCTTCGTGTGATATCCAGAATTACAGAGGACAGACAGGATATTATGAAACAGTCAGTACGCCGTCAGATTGAAGAAAACCTTTTGGGGATAATGCCGGAAGAGACACCAGGAGATTTTAATCAGGCGCTGATGGAACTTGGGGCAGTGGTTTGTGTGCCGAATGGACCAGCACGCTGTGAAGCATGTCCGATGTCGGAGTACTGTCTTGCATACAGACACGGAACAGTAGAGGAGCTGCCGGTCAAAGCACCGAAGAAGGAGCGTATTCTGCAAAACAGGACAGTGCTTGTGATTCAGGACGGAGAGAAAACTGCTATACAGAAACGACCGGAAAAAGGTCTTCTTGCCGGATTATATGAGCTTCCGAATCTCCTGGGCCATCTTACACGGGAGGAAGTGCTGGATAAGGTAAAAAATATGCAGCTGGAACCGCTTTATATTGAGAAACTTCCGGATGCGAAGCATATTTTTTCGCATATTGAATGGAGGATGACCGGATATCTGATTCGGGTGGCAGCTCTGGACACAGACAGAGGATTGCCATTTATTTTTGCTGAGAAAAAACAGTCTGAAAAGCAGTACGCGATTCCGTCTGCATTCAGAGCTTATGTAAAATACATGAAGGAGGAATCTGGAAAATGAAATTGTTGAGTATAGCAATTCCGTGTTATAATTCAGAAGCATATATGGAGAAATGTATCGAATCTTTGTTAAAAGGTGGAGAAGAAGTGGAGATCCTTGTGGTCAATGATGGTTCTTCTGACCGAACTGCTGAGATTGCGGATGCTTATGCCGAAAAATATCCGACGATCATAAAAGCTATTCATCAGGAAAACGGTGGTCATGGTGAAGCAGTAAATGCCGGAATCCGTAATGCGACAGGCCTTTATTTCAAAGTTGTTGACAGTGATGACTGGGTAAATGAAGAGGCATATAAACAAATCTTAAAAACACTTGAAGAACTGACAAGAGGACCAAAAACACTGGATATGCTGATCAGCAATTTTGTATATGAAAAACAGGGTGCTTCCAGAAAAAAAGTCATGCAGTACAGACGTTGTCTTCCGGTGAATGAAATTTTCGGATGGGACAGTGTGCATATGTCAAAAGGTAAATATCTGTTGATGCATTCTATTATTTATCGTACAAAACTGCTTCACGAATGTGGATTGGAACTGCCGAAGCATACATTCTATGTGGATAACCTGTTTGCATTTGAGCCGCTTCCGTTTGTGAAGAACATGTACTATCTGGATGTCAATTTTTATCGTTATTTTATCGGAAGAGATGATCAGTCTGTCAATGAAAAGGTGATGATTAAGAGAATTGACCAGCAGATCCGTGTCAATAAATTGATGGCGGACGCATTCCATAATTGTCAGTTTGACAGTAAACATCTTAAGAAATATATGCTCAGCTATCTGGATATCATTACGACCGTGTCCTCGATCATGCTGGTACGTGCAGGTACTCAGGAAGCACTGGATAAGAAAAAAGAAATGCTGGAGTATATTCGTGAACAGGATCTCTGGCTGTATCATAAATTGCGTTACAGTATTCTGGGACGTGCAGCCAATCTTCCGGGCAGAGGTGGACGCAAAATGTTTGTAGCTGCTTACAAAGTATGTCAGAAATTCTATGGATTCAACTAAAAAACCCTTTATGGGGAAGTTTTTTGCGTTGTAGAAATTACTTCTATGAGATCATATTGATTTGTTTCGGTTCCATACATACAGAAAAATCATGCAAAAGACCAGCGGATTCTCCGTCTTTATGTACGGCCAGTCTGGCTTCACTGTGGATATCAATTTTTTTACAGCGAAAAATGTGGATACCATTGAAATGTGTATGTTTTCCGAAGAAAGCAGT
>OGQG01002215.1_pt1 | contig 12030 bp, 9 predicted proteins | sample 1553201 | NCBI WGS metagenome assembly OGQG01 (sample SAMEA2579925, study PRJEB22360) | human gut metagenome | biome: human gut; feature: human-associated habitat; material: faeces | place: Denmark | collected 2008/2010
CGGTACGCACGGTGGTGTGAGAGGACGGCGGTTAGTCACCGCCTCCTACTCGATTTGGAAAAGATTCAAACTTTTATAAGTGGTGGGCAACAGATTTGTCTGAGTGGGGTTTCATTTTCGAATAGTAAGATTCTTTACATGGATTTTACATGGCATTGCAGAGGATTTGATCTTGTGGCAGTAAAATAAATTTATGGTTCAAGGTAGAATGCCATTTTTATGGGATTTAGCCCAGGTCTCACGTGTGTCTGGCTTAAATGCACGCAACGAAAAAGCTGTTAAGGGCATCACATTTTATTGAGGAGGACGGAATAATAAATGAGAAAAGTATATATGAACCGGGAACTGTCGTGGCTGAAATTTAATGAACGTGTTTTGGAAGAGGCGGAAAATAAAAAAGTGCCGCTCTGTGAAAGACTGAATTTTGCAGCAATCTATCAGAGCAATCTTGATGAATTTTTTATGGTGCGTGTGGGATCGCTCGTAGATCAGATGCTTTTGAAGAAAGATATCCGTGATAATAAAACAAATCTTACACCGGAGGAGCAGATCAAAAAGATCCTTGCGGAAGTCGGAAAACTGAACCGTCGCAGAAACGTCGTTTACGATGAAATCATGGAAGAATATGATATTTGCATCACGGATTTCAAGAAGATGAATGAAAAAGAAAGCGAATACGTAAAACGCTATTTTCAGGGTGAAATCGCACCGATCATTTTCCCGACGATCGTGGCAAAAAGACAGCCATTTCCATTTTTGCGAAATAAAGAAATCTATGCAGTCGTAGTGCTGGAGACAAAGAGCGGAAAAGAGAAGTTGGGTATCATTCCATGCAGCAGTGGTATGTTCGAACGTCTGATAGAACTTCCCGGCAAACGCGGCACTTATATTCTGGCAGAAGAAGTGATTCTCCATTATATGCCGGAAATTTTTAAAGGTTATCGTGTAAAAGCAAAATCACTGATCCGCATCACCAGAAATGCAGATATTGACGCAGACGCACTGTATGACGAAGATCTGGATTATCGTGATTTTATGGTGGAAGTGATCAAACAGAGGAAAAAACTGGCTCCGATCCGTCTGGAATTGTCACGGGAAATGGATGGTGAAGTGATCAGTACTCTGTGTCATTATCTGGATCTTGATCGTGACTATGTTTTCTATAATGAGGGACCGCTGGATCTGTCATTTGTCTATGAAATCCAGGATAAACTGCGTTACGTGCCGGAACTGTTCTATCAAAAACGGATTCCGCAGAAATCTGTGCAGTTTGAAGAAGGCAGACCGATTCTGGATCAGATTCTGGAGGGGGACAAATTTTTATCTTATCCGTATGACAGCATGAAACCGTTTCTTACGATGCTGCATGAAGCTGCAAACGACAAAGATGTCCTTTCCGTAAAAATGACGCTCTACCGTGTGGCAAAACAGAGTAAAGTGGTGGAAGCTCTGATCGAGGCAGCGGAAAATGGCAAGGAGGTGCTGGCACTTGTAGAATTAAAGGCAAGATTTGACGAGGAAAATAATATCGAGTGGTCAAGAAGGCTGGAGCGTGCCGGATGTCATGTGATCTATGGGCTGGATGGATTTAAAGTACATTCCAAACTGTGCCAGATCACCAGAAAAGCCGGCGATGAAGTGCAGTATATCACGCAGATCGGAACAGGAAATTATAACGAAAAAACGGCGTGTCTTTACACAGACCTTTCCCTGATGACAGCCGATACAGAGATCGCAAAAGAGGCGAGAAGAGTTTTCCAGGCACTGGCGATGGGAGAAATCGTAGAACACACAGACAAATTGCTGGTAGCACCGCTCTGTCTGCAAAATAAAGTGCTGGCGATGATCGATGATGAGATTGCAGCTGCACTTGCCGGAAAAGATGCTTATATCGGACTGAAAATGAACGCTCTTACTGACAAAAAGATCATAGACAGGCTGATCGAAGCTTCCTGCGCCGGAGTAAAGATTGATCTGATCATCCGCGGTATCTGCTGTCTGATCCCGGGCGTAAAAGATGCAACGGAAAATATTCGTGTGATCAGCATTGTAGGAAGATTTCTGGAACATTCGAGAATTTATATTTTCGGAAGTAAGGGAAGAGAGAAAGTTTATATTGCGTCAGCCGATTATATGACGCGAAATACCTTAAGACGTGTGGAAGTCGCAGCTCCTGTCTGCGATCCGGCAATCAAGGAACGTCTGCTTGAGATGTTCCGGATCATGTTAAATGATAATCAGAAGGCCCGTCATGAGGATTCGGAAGGAAATTACAGAATCCCGATGACGATCGAGCGTCCGGTGGATGCTCAGGAAACCTTTTATCAGCAGGCGTATGAAGCAGCAGCGTCAAAAAACGTGTGACGGCGACTGTTTTGCGTTCGATTTGAAGATGTCATTATAGATGGAATTTCCGGGAAAACAGATTTTCCCCGCCGCAGGGCAATGGACGCAATGTGCTCCATCTGGACTGCCATGCGGAGGCATTTCGGCATAAAAAAAGGACACCGCAATTTTGCGGTGTCCTTTTGTATAAGCTTTTGAAAAGTTTGATTTCGGCAGTCTTATTCTTATTTCTGAGGACCAGCGGAAACCAGAGCTTTACCGGCAGCATTTCCTTCGTATTTAGCAAAGTTCTTGATGAATCTGTCAGCCAGATCTTTTGCTTTTGTTTCCCATTCGGAAGCATCAGCGTATGTGTCACGTGGGTCCAGGATAGCTGGATCAACGCCTGGCAGTTCTGTAGGAACTTCGAAGTTGAAGTATGGAATGGTCTTTGTAGGAGCATTCTTGATATCTCCGTTCAGGATAGCATCGATGATACCACGAGTATCTTTGATGGAGATACGTTTGCCTGTTCCGTTCCATCCTGTATTTACCAGGTATGCTTTTGCACCGCTCTTCTCCATTTTCTTAACCAGTTCTTCTGCATATTTTGTAGGATGCAGCTCCAGGAATGCCTGGCCGAAGCAAGCTGAGAATGTCGGAGTCGGTTCTGTGATACCACGTTCTGTACCAGCCAGTTTAGCTGTGAAACCAGACAGGAAGTAGTACTGTGTCTGAGCTTCTGTCAGGATAGATACTGGAGGCAGTACGCCGAATGCATCTGCGGACAGGAAGATTACGTTTTTAGCAGCCGGTGCAGAAGAGATCGGGCGAACGATGTTCTGGATATGGTCGATCGGGTAAGATACACGAGTATTTTCTGTTACGCTCTTGTCAGCGAAGTCGATCTTGCCGTTTTCGTCCAGAGTAACGTTCTCAAGCAGAGCGTTACGTTTGATTGCATTGTAGATATCCGGTTCGGATTCTTTGTCCAGGTTGATAACTTTTGCGTAGCATCCGCCTTCGAAGTTGAATACGCCGTTGTCATCCCAGCCGTGCTCGTCATCACCGATCAGCAGACGTTTCGGGTCTGTAGAAAGAGTTGTTTTACCTGTTCCGGACAGACCGAAGAAGATTGCTGTGTTTTCACCGTTCATGTCAGTGTTTGCGGAGCAGTGCATGGAAGCCATGCCTTTCAGCGGCAGGAAGTAGTTCATCATAGAGAACATACCTTTTTTCATTTCTCCGCCGTACCATGTATTTACGATAACCTGTTCTTTGCTTGTGATGTTGAACATAACAGCTGTTTCAGAGTTCAGACCCAGCTCTTTGTAGTTCTCAACTTTTGCTTTGGAAGCGTTGTATACAACGAAATCCGGCTCGAAGTTTTCCAGTTCTTCAGCAGTCGGTTTGATGAACATGTTTGTTACAAAGTGAGCCTGCCAAGCAACCTCAACGATGAAACGGATTGCCATACGGGTGTCTTTGTTGGCACCGCAGAAAGCATCTACTACGAACAGTCTCTTGTTAGACAGTTCTTTGATAGCCAGTGCTTTTACAGCATCCCATGCTTCCTGAGTAGCCGGATGGTTGTCGTTTTTATATTCATCTGTTGTCCACCATACAGTGTCTTTGGAATTCTCATCTTTTACGATAAATTTGTCTTTCGGAGAACGACCTGTGTAGATACCAGTCATAACGTTGACAGCACCCAGTTCACTTTCCTGGCCTTTTTCAAAGCCTTCCAGAGTAGGTTTTGTCTCTTCTTCGAACAACATCTCATAAGATGGATTGTACACGATCTCAGTAGTTCCAGTGATGCCATACTTGCTTAAATCAATTTTTGCCATCTGATTAACCTCTTTTCTTTTATACTTAAAGTTAAAGAAATGATGCCCACTTCTCTATCATCATTATACATATTTACCCGGCAAAATCAATAAAAACTTTCTGAACTTTTTGCTGAAAATGTATGAAATCTGCTGTTTCTGAATGAGTTTGAACGAATAACAGCAAAAAAAGCGGGGAAGAAACGCCAGATCATGCACGAGAGTTGCTCAGTTTTGAACGTTTAGTCAGGCGAACATATAAATAGAATATTTTTTTCATGTGAAAATTATATAATGATGCCAGGGTCAAAAGGTCAAAATGTCGTTCCTGCCTGTACGGGAGTGATTATGTGGCTCAATTTGTGGTAATTGTGTCTTGCACAGTTTGAGAAAGTACTTTAAACTTAGCAGATGTAAAAATGAATATTAGGAGGTAAAACAAATGGCACTGAATAATATAGGAAATATGATGAAGATTATGAATGCATGGAATATATTTAAAAGAAACCACCCGAAGTTCCCGGCATTCTGCAATGCAGTTTCCAAACGGGCTTTAAAGGAGGGCAGCATCATGGCGATCACGGTTACCACACCGGATGGCGAAAAGATTGAGACGAATCTGAGAATAAAGGCAGAGGATCTGGAGCTTTTGAAGGAACTGACCAACTGACAGAGTGCGAAAGAGGATTGTGAATGTCCGCTTTGCATCAAAGACTGAGATTGCTCAGGGTTTCTGAAAAAGGAGTGAAAATAAAATATGAATGATATAAAGCGGCTGGCAGGATATATCGGGTCATATAAAAAAGATATGATGCTTGGTGCTTTGATGGTAATGATCGAGACAGCGTTTGAGCTTGTCATTCCGATCATGATCGCGGACCTGATCGATGTCGGGGTAGCAAACCACGATCTTGCCTATATTTATTCCAAGGGCTTTCAAATGGGGATCTGTGCACTTCTGGCTCTGGTGACGGGGCTTCTGTATGCACGGTTTGCAGCGAGGGCTTCTTATGGATGGGGAGCGAAGATCAGGGAGGCAGAATATGCAAAAGTGATGCAGTATTCTTTCTCAAATCTGGATCATTTTGATACCTCGTCTCTGATCACGCGAATGACCACGGATGTCACGGTTCTGCAGAATCTGATCAATTCCGGCTTCCGTCCGGTGACGAGAGGTCCGTCGCTTCTGATCCTCGGCATCGGTCTTTCTTTCTGGATGAATCCGAAACTTGCCATTGTTTTTCTGGTGTGTACGCCGGTTCTTGGCATTGTTTTATTTCTGATCGTCCGGAAAGTGGCTCCTATGTATACAAAGCTTCAGACAATCGTTGACCGTCTGAACCATGTTGTGCAGGAGGGTGTGACAGCGATCCGTGCGGTCAAGGCGTTTGTACGCGGAGAGTACGAAGAAGAAAAATTTGATGCAGTAAATACAGATCTGAGTGTTTCAAGTGAACAGACTTTTCACTATGCGGTGCTGAATCTTCCGGCATTTCAGGTTGTCATGTACAGTGCGATCGTACTGATCATGTGGTTTGGCGGAAATATGATCTTAAGCGGTAGTCTTAAGGTTGGTGATCTGACCGGATTTTTAAGTTATGTCATGCAGGTTGTCAACGCTCTGATGATGATCGCAAATGTTTTTCTGCTGTTGACGAGATCTCTTGCCAGTGCACATCGTATCGCAGAAGTGCTGGATGAGAGGATTGTTCTGAAGTCTCCGGAAAACGGGGTACAGAAGGTCAAAGATGGAAGCGTGGATTTTGAACAGGTATCTTTTAAATATCACAAAGATGCGAAAGCGTATGCACTGTCAGATGTTGATCTGCACATCAAGGCCGGGCAGACGATCGGTGTGGTCGGTGGAACCGGAGCCGCCAAAACGACGCTCGTGCAGCTGATCCCGAGGCTTTATGATGCGACCTGCGGCACGGTGAGAGTTGGCGGTGTGGATGTAAAAGCATATGATCTTCATGCACTGCGGGCGGCAGTCGGAATTATTCTGCAGAAAAATGAGCTTTTTTCCGGAACGATACGTGATAACCTGAAATGGGGCGATTCGGATGCAGATGACGAAAAAATCTGGCATGCATGCCGTGTGGCATGTGCGGATGAGTTCCTGGAGCGTTTTCCGGACGGACTGGACACCATGCTTGTGCAGGGAGGAAATAACCTGTCCGGCGGGCAGAAACAGAGACTCTGTATCGCAAGAGCACTTCTTGCCAATGCGAAGATCCTGATCTTTGATGATTCTACCAGTGCAGTCGATACGGCGACGGAAAAGAAGATCCGCAAAGAGCTGGAAAAACTTGGCGATGTGACAAAAATCATCATTGCACAGAGAATTTCTTCTGTGATCCATACGGATCGGATCGTGATCCTGGATGACGGTAAGATCCATAATATCGGAACGCATGAACAGCTTCTTAAGGAGGATGCAATTTATCAGGAAATTTATGCTTCTCAGATGAAAGGAGGAAACAGCGATGGCATCGAAAACGAAGAATGTTAAACGGCCGGAAAATATGCAGCACACACTGCGGATTTTTGTTTCTTATCTTGGACGGCATAAATTTATGCTTCTGATCGTCAGTATTCTGGTAACGGTAAGTGCCCTTGCAAACCTTCTTGGAACTTACATGATACGTCCGGTTGTCAATAATCTTGCAAACGGGGATCTGCATTCACTTGCCATCGGAGTGCTTGTGGCAGCCGGCATTTTTGCCATCGGAGCACTGGCAGCCTGGGGCTATTCTCAGACGATGGTAAAAGCTGCCCAGCAGGTTGTTTTTGATATTCGAAGAGATTTGTTTGCACATATGCAGACACTGCCGCTTCGCTTTTTTGACCAGAAGCGACACGGCGATATCATGAGTCTGTTCACAAACGATATTGATACAATCGCAGATGCTCTCAATAACAGTTTTGCGATGGCAATCCAGAGTTTTATCCAGATGATTGGAACCCTTGTGATCCTATATATCCTGAACTGGAAACTGTCGCTGATCGTGACGGTCTGCTATGGCATCATGTTCTGGTATATGAAATTCAGCGGAGCAAAAAGTAAGGTTTTTTATGCGAAACAGCAGCAGAGCCTTGGTGAGCTGGACGGCTATATTGAAGAAATGGTCAGCGGTCAGAAAGTAGTCAAAGTCTTTAATCATGAACAGGCAAGTCTTCAGGAATTTCTGGAGAAAAATGAAAAACTGCGAAAAGAAGGAACCGGTGCACAGTCTTATGCGGCAACGATGGTTCCGGTAGTCGTAAGTATATCTTATATTAATTATGCAATCGTGGCAGTTCTCGGAGGAATTCTGGCGATGCGTGGAATGGCGGATGTCGGAAGTCTTGCAAGTTATCTGGTGTTTGTGCGTCAGGCGGCACTCCCGATCAATCAGTTTACACAGCAGAGCAATTTCCTGCTCTCCGCACTTGCCGGAGCAGAGCGGGTGTTTGATGTGATGAATCTGGAGCCGGAAGTGGACGAAGGGGATGTGACGCTTGTCAATGTCAGAAAAGAAAATGGCATCCTGAAAGAATGTCAGGAAAAGACCGGAAAATGGGCATGGCGTTCAAAAGATGAAGAACTGACGATGCTTCGCGGTGATGTCCGTTTTGAAAATGTTGATTTTGGTTATACGAAAGAGCATATGATCCTGAAGAATATCAGCCTGTATGCAAAACCGGGACAGAAAATTGCTTTTGTCGGATCGACCGGAGCCGGAAAAACCACGATCACCAACCTGATCAACCGCTTTTATGATGTGCAGGGAGGAACGGTGGTTTACGATGGAATTGATGTGCGAAAGATAAAGAAAGATGCACTGCGACACTCTCTTGGCATCGTGCTTCAGGATACGCATCTGTTTACCGGAACCGTAGCGGATAACATCCGCTTTGGAAAACTGGATGCAACGCAGGAAGAGATCGAGAGGGCGGCACGCATTGCAAATGCACACTCTTTTATCAGACGACTGCCAGATGGTTACGATACCATGGTGACGGCAGATGGGGCAAATCTTTCCCAGGGACAGCGGCAGCTTCTGGCGATCGCAAGGGCAGCAGTAGCCGATCCGCCGGTTCTGATTCTTGATGAGGCGACATCCTCTGTTGATACACGAACCGAAGAACTGATCGAAAAAGGCATGGATCAGCTGATGGAAGGAAGGACCGTGTTTGTTATCGCACATCGATTAAGTACCGTGCGAAATGCCAATGCGATCATGGTACTGGAGCAGGGGAAGATCGTCGAGAGAGGGGATCATGCAGAACTGTTGGAACAGAAAGGGAAATATTATCAGCTTTATCATGGAATGTTTGAGCTGAGCTGAGCTTTTTGCAATGTGCAAAATGAATGTAGTAAAAAATAGTCTGTAAAATAGCCACGCCATGATGATTCGAAAACAATCTCCTGACACGCTTCGTTTCCTGTTCGGTTCGCTCGTGTGTTAGCCGCCCTTCGCCTAAACTCGCCTCTTCGAGGCTCAGACAGCGGCTCTTTGGGGCGGCAGCATCGCAAACCTCACGACGGAAGCCTTGCTACCGTCAGAGCGATTTGTTTTCGAATTCATCATGGCTGTATTATTTTATGCACATGCATTATTGTTCTTTCTTAGACAGTATCCTAATAACACTCTCGGCATTTCAATTCCTTACACCCGCCAGGAAACCACCGACAACTTCTTATCTGCCGTTCTGAAAATATATCTGCTCTTCTTTTATCGGGGAATAGCGAATCAGTTCTTTTGCTTCCAGATTTTCTTTATGCATATCAACGGCACTGATCTGATGATTATCATACGTCGTGTAATAATAAATCCCTTTATCGGCATTGCAGCAGGAGGTGTAGATCGTGATTTCATATTTTCCTTCGGCAACTTCGCAGCAGCCTCTGCTCTGTTCCACGGAACCTAAAATATGGAAAAACTGGCTTACACTGGAAGCTTCGCTTTCATCAGAAATAGCGTGCATTTTGGTGAATGCCACGCGGATGAAACGTGACTGAGAGGAGAGGTCTCCCGGAAGTCCGAGTGCCCCCATGCCGCGGCTGTAAGTGTTCAGGTTTAATTTATCGGAGAAATGATTCTCCGGTGATTTGGCGGAAAGCTGCATATAATTGTTGAGCTGAAACAGCTGCATGTCAAACGGTGGATTGTTGGTCAGTACACCGACCGGATTGTCATAAATTTTCATGCCATCTGCAACACATTCTACGGTGATGCTTTCGCTGCGGTCAGCGATCAGCCAGTGAAGGCTGGATGATGGAAACTGGTCGCTGAACGGTGTGTCACATAAATTCATGTGGCCAAGAAAGCTCCTTACTTCTTTTACGGTGGCACACTGTCCTAAAATCCATGGAATAAATTCAAAAGATGCGATATTTTCTTCTGAATCAGAAAGCGGCTGGTAATGAGCATTTCCGACAAAATTCAGTCCTGCCATGCCAAGTCCTTTTTCGTTGATGGCATCGTAATAGAGCGGATAATTGTCGGCACAGCACGCCATGCCAATCAGTGCATAGTGATTTTCCAGTGTTTTTGTGTGGCGGAAAACGAAAGGATAGTTTCGTGGTGTAATGATGATCTCATCACCATATGGTAGAGGTTATTTTACAGGCGTACTGTTTGACCGCGAAGCAATCCGGCTTACGCTTTTCGAGCCCGGCAAACATATAGTCCACCGCGTTCATAAAATCCTCGTCATCCTCCTTGACCTCCATGCCGGAAATCATATCCACAAGGGTATTCATGTTCCGATCCTCGGCAGGCCCCTCGAAAATGATGTAGGCAATCAGGGCGCAGTACAAAAGCGTTTCCGATTTTGTCCAGAATGGATCGCCTTCCTTGCCTTCGCCCTTGGTGTTGGAAATCAGGGCATCCACGAATTTCAGAATATCGGCCTCGTTGCGGATATACGCCAGCGGGTTATAGTGCATGGATTTTGAAAAATCTATGCTGTTGAATACCTTGATTTTGTACCCGCGTTTTTGCAGGAAACCCCCGACCTGTCCCAGCACACCTCCTTTCGGATCGACCACCACATAAGAGGAATGAGCCTGTAAAAGCTGGGGCGTGAGCCAGAAGCGGGTTTTGCCGGAGCCGGACGAGCCGATAATACAGCAATTCAGATTTCGGGCATTTGCGGGAATTTTCGGGCGGGTATTCATCGTGAGAAACTCCGTCCCGGTCAAAATCACGTTGTTTTCAAACTTCGGATCGACAAACGGTTTGATGTCTTTTTCCGTTCCCCACCGGGCGCTGCCGTATTCTGCATCCCGCCGAAACTTCTTAGCGTTCTTGCTTTTGAAATAGATCAGCAGCCGGAAACCAACTGCGCCTACAATACCGACAAGCCAATCCAGCGGAGCAAGATCGGGTGCAAAGTCAGCAAAGGCCGGGCCAATCGTCTGGCCCAGCCCGATGAGCTTATGTGCAAAATCGTTACCCTCCGCCAGCCGGTAGGCCGTTCCCAGCTTGAGGAACGCCCACAGGATGAACAGATAGGGAATGTTTGGAATGAGATATTTTCTGATCTTATCTGTCCTCATGGGCAACCTCCTTTGCACGTTCTTTTTGTTTCGGCTTTTCTTTGGAAAGCTGATCCGCCGCCTGTTGCAGTTGTTCTCGGATGGGAACTCGGTTCGATTTTGCTTTGCTTAACACCTTCCGGGAGTACTCGGAAAAGCAGGCGGTCATCGCGTCTGCCTGTCCAGCCTTGAAAAACAGCAGGTATTTGTCCGGCCCGGTTTTATAGAACGCATAGTCCACATTCCATTTCCGGGCCACGCGGTCAAAGGACTTGGCATCCCCGGATAGCTCAATGCTGTTTGTGGCTGTGCCGTGGGCCATGAGCTTTCGCACACTTTGTTTGCCATGTGGTACTTGCCGCCCACGGTATGCCTTGCGGATCTTCCGGCCCACCATGCCCAGCACATACGCCAGTCCCCGCGCCGTCAACTTGGTTGTTTTTACGGATATGGCTATCGTGCGCCGGGAAATATCTTCATCAATCAGTTACACCACCTCCTTCCTTGGGACAATTTGTCTCGAAGTGCCATCACCGATCCCCACGGTCTTTTTTCTGCATTTGACGGTAGCCCTCCAAAGAAGAACCGTCTATGATTTCCTGATAAGCGGCCATTTGCTCCCGGATAGAGAGCTTCGGGAAAGAGAATACCTTATGCTCCTTGGGAATATCCTGCAAGCCGTGATACACTTCCACGAAATGATCGCTTTCTTTGACAACATAGCCGCCCGGGGCAAAATGGCCGTTTTCGTGGATGCAGGCATCCCGGCCATACGCCTCATAATCGAAATACGGTTTTACCTGATCCGGCACATCCAACATTTCCAGATCGTCCACATAAATACGCCCCAGCGTTTCCTCATCGGATACGCCGGGGTAAAAGCCGTAACAGTCCAGATTTTGTGTCAGATTGATGATGTCCCGCACCGAAGAACAGTGATCGCCACTGTCGAGGACGGCCTCCAGTGTTTCCAGCTCCGATGAGGTAAGCTCGGAAAGCAGGCAGGCCAGATGATTAAGCTCGTCCAGATTTTCATACTCGCTCAAATGGTCATAGAGCCCCAGCACATCCCCATCGAAAGAGGTAATAAAAATTTCCTGATAGCGGACGCCATCTACGCCGATCCGTTTCAAGAGAGCCTCCACCTCCTGGGCGGTTGTGGGAAATTTCAGTGTTTCACCCACAAGCTGGCCCTCGCTGTACCTTCCGGCGTTGGTAACGTAGGCTTCAAACAGGGTTGCCATTAGCGGCGGCCCTGTCCCTTGACGGTCAGGATGCCCTCAAGGGTTGTTGCCGTAATTCCCAGCCGCTGGGCCACGGCAATATCATTTTTCATGGATTCGGTCATAC
>OGQG01002219.1_pt1 | contig 12023 bp, 6 predicted proteins | sample 1553201 | NCBI WGS metagenome assembly OGQG01 (sample SAMEA2579925, study PRJEB22360) | human gut metagenome | biome: human gut; feature: human-associated habitat; material: faeces | place: Denmark | collected 2008/2010
CCTGTACCGGTTCTCACTGTCTTTGTACTCGGTTTCCTTGTTGCTGTTGGTTTCTTCGTTGCCGTTGGTTTCTTGGTTGCGGTCGGCTTGCTTGTCGCCTGACCGCCATTTCCCCACCACGATGGTTCCTGATATGGCGGGTCTTCTTCCGGCGGCAGTATCTCAAACGAAACTCTCTGCGTTCCTACAAAGAAATCTTTTCCCGTAACATCCACATAGGCAGTTCCCTGTGTATAATTATCTTCATACCTATAAGTGTAATCCTGTCCATTTACTAACTTTTTTCCTTTAAAATATACCGTCACGTCCGGCTTATATGCATGCATTCTTGATGGATCATTAATTTCTGTATATGTATACTGCGAAAGTTTTATTTCAAACGCGTCTGCAAATATACGTCCGTTAAAATCATAGTCATCCAGCCTGTTCATATCAAGAGAATAAAATGTCGGTGCATTTTCATTCATCGTTGTATACCAGAACAAATGATTATCCGATGTTACAATCGGTTTACAGTCTGACAAATATGCACGAATCTTGTGAATTTTTCCATCGAGACTTCCATCCTCGTTGAGTTTTGCAACTCTTGTCACCCAGAGATCTGTCTCCCGTTCTACATAATATTCCTGCCAGAACATATAATATCCATCTTCTACCTTTACTAACTGTGGATTCAAAATGGTAATTCCATCTTCTTGTTTATAATCGGTAATCCAATTTAATTTAGGTGACTCATTAAATTTTTTATTCATGGTAATTACAAAGATGTTTCTGTGTGCTTTTTCCATCGACGTTTTTGTGACAGAGGAATCCTGAACAATAGAAGAACCGGCAGTAATAAGTGTATCGCCATCGTTCATAAGTTCAAAACCTCCCAGCGATACACCGGTTACATTATCGCCATAGCTTCCTATAATATCTAAGAGGGAACGGGTCTCTGTCTTCCCATACCATGTCCATACATCGTCCGGCTCCTTGTAAACAACCGATTTTGCCAGATTAACAGCACGGGGATTCGCATCTCCAAGATCTAAACGGTATACAGACTCTCCATCTGAAAGAATAAACTGGGCAAAAGAGTGGGAAACCCAGTCACCCGGAGCTTCATTCATGACACATTCCATACTGTCTTCATCCACCGCATAAGTTAGATTTACTTCATGATGAATCTCTTCCGGCTCCGCTGCAGCATCCCAGTAAATATACCTTGATGTATGGATATAAAGGATTCCGTCATTTTCTGTCATACGCAAAGGACCTTTTGCGAAAGGCTCATATACATTTTTGCTTGTTATACTGCACTGTCCAAGTTTATTCCAGTCATCATCATATTTGACAACCCGGACAACTTCTTTTGTATTATCCGATTCATGGTTATTCTGTCCAAACACGATATACCGTGCATCTTTACCTTTAAAATATCCTCCAAATTTAGGCAGTTCATACTTAATTTTTTTGTAGAAAGCAGCTTATAATCTGCACTATAAGTCTCAATGTAAACTTTTCCTTTTAACGCCTCAATTCGAAAAAAGCCGCCTTCTTCTATTTCTTCCACATAAGAAGAAGTGTTTGAGCCATAATTCGGAAGTATAAGACCTGTTGCCTCTGCGTTGGATGACGCTACTCCTTCCGTAGTCTTTATTCTGTAACTTTTGTCTATCGGAAGATTTTTTATCAATTTTAGTTTCTGAGTGCTCTTCAACTTTTAATTCTTTCAGTCGGTCAACAACATCTTCTGTATCATAATCAAGATCTGACAATGTATAACTTATGCAAAATTATTATGATTTTTTCTCCACACTGACGGTGAAACTCCCTCTTGTTTTTTAAACACTTTTGAGAAAGTGAAGGGGTCATTATACCCAACAGAGTATGAGACATATTTTACCGACAAATCGGTATCTTTTAACAACTGTTTTGCCCGTTTTATCCGAAATTGTATCAGGTATTCCTGCAACGTATTACCGGTCGCATATTTAAAAATTTTACTTAAGTATGCCCGATCCACACCGCAATGATCCGCTATCTGCTGCACCATGATCGATTCACAATACTTCGTATTTATATATTGAATTGCTTCTCTCATATAATTCATTGTCCGCAGATTCGTTTCTGCTTTCTTCTCAACATGCCGCGTCCACCGATTCATTTTATCAAACAATATATACATATACCCTATACATGCATATTCATTTTCTTTATACATAATTAAATTTATAACAGCATCCTTTAATTGGCTGTTCTCTTCTATCGGTACATAAACTGGTTCTTTTCTTGTCATCCCAATACTTCTCACAATTTCTGTTGACTTAAATCCATGAAAATGAATCCATGCATACTGCCATGGTTTTTTTTCATCCGCCTGATACTGAACAAGCACATCCGGCGGTAGCAAAAAAAAACTGTTACTTTTTACCTTAAGTTCTTTACCATCAATTCGGAGCACCCCTTCTCCTTCAAATACATAATGCAATATATACCGATCGCGTATGATCGGTCCAAATGAATATGAAGGAGCACATCTCTGAATTCCTATTTCATAAAGACGTAAGTCTTCATATTGGCTGTAATTCAACCACCAAACACCATCTTCTGGCATCTCCATAAGTATCATCTCCTCTTCCTAAAATAACAATACCATTTCAAAAGTATCATTGTCAACTCTTGAAATGGTATATTGTTTATTAAAGATTATTTTATTTTTACCTTTTTCTTAGCACTCCATGCTCCATACAATGTTTTCTGTTTGTTTTTGCGTATAGCACGAACGCGTACATAGTACATTTTTTTCGATTTCAGTTTTTTAATTGTCTTTGAATTAGAAGAAACTGTAACCTTCTTAGCCTTCTTAAATGTTTTATTTGTGCTATATGATATCTGATACCCCTTTACATTTTTAATCTTCGCAAATTTTACAAACATCTTCCTTTTAGAAGTGCTCTTCACTGACAGACCTTTTACTTTGCCAGGTTTTGTTACTTTCTGAGTTGATTTCTGAACTGGTACCTGTGTTGGAACTGCTGTCAATGCAGGAGTTTGAGTTACAACAGGCGCTGTCGTAGGCACAGGTGTTGCAGCAGGTTCCGGAGTAGATGTAGTTCCTGGATAATCCGCATATAATTCCGGATAATCTGTAGCTATCTTAGGAACTGCAGCATCTGCTGTTTTTGTCTTTGATATAGCAATACGATCAAGTCCCGGACCAAGAGCTGTCGGATTATATACATAAATTGTATTCTTTCCTTTGTCTAAATAAACCTGGGTGGACACACACCCTACTGCAGAACTATTACCGGAAATCCCCACAATATCAGTTACTTGTACTGATTCATATTGGTTTGTACGAATACTAAGTTTCTTTTTGCTTCCACTTACCACGTAGAGCTTCAGGTCATACATACCAGCTTCCGGAGCTTCGATATTTTCAAATTTAACACGGTTTTGCACTCCACGTATTTTTCCGATATAAGCTTTATTGGAAACATACTGAGCAGTTGTCGGTGTTTTGTTGCCAAGACCAAGATTTGCATTCTCTGCCTCAAAATAGTTGTAATTATCATAAGATGTTAATCTCAAATCATCTTTCTTGCTGAAAATGACAGTTGCACCACCGTTTTCTTTAAGTGGCAGTGTGAGTTTATCCTTGGAAGTTACTTCTTTTTTCTCCATCTGAATGTTGGAACTATCAGAATTATCCGTATAAACATACGCATAATATTTTGCTCCTGCATCCAAGAAAGAAAGGTCTGCTTCATAATTATCTTCTTTAGCTGTCATAGCACCGAGGTACCAACGCTCACCACTCCTTCTTGCACGAATTGCTGCTTTGCGTGGTTCAGACCCCTCCAACAAAACAGACTCATCCCAGGATGATGGAATATCTGTAAGGAATGACAAACCACCATACCCCGGATATACGTGGCAGGAATGTGCCAGCGTCTGCATTGCCGATTCATAGACAACTGTCATTCCAAGCATGAAACCATTCGTCGCTTTACAATTTTTCACACTCATTCCAACCGGTGTAAATTCCATGGAACCGATTACATTACGCGTATAAGGCAAAGTAAGAAGAGTCTCTATAGGCGAACCACTTCCCCACTTGAAGTACTCACTTCCTTGTACAGCCTCACTCGATAAAATGTTCGGGAATGTTCTGTTCTCGCCATTTGGATCTGTGCAACCATGATAATTTACAACTAATTTATGTTTCGCCGCAATGGATGCAATATCATACATATCTTTCATCGCCCACTGACTGTCGCTCTCAAGATAATCAACTTTAACACCTTTAACGCCAAGACTTTCGCACCATGCAAATTCTTTTTCAATAGTTTCGGGATTATCAAGGTCTACCCGATGTGCACCGTCTCGTTTCTTTACTCCATACCAGACAAGTATTCCTACGTTTCTTTCATTGGCATACTTGCATAATTTCTTTAACTTTTCTTCATAATCCAATTTTCCGGAACTGTCCTTCCAGTTTTCCCACCCAAAATCAACAAGACAATACTTCTGTCCTGTTTCTTCCGCATAGTCAATATAATCATACAAAGACTGATATTCAATCGGATCTCCTGTTGACCACCAGGACCAAGATGCTGTACCTGGTTCTACCCAGCTAAAGTCTCCCTCTGCTGCCGGATTGAGGTCAGAAACCAACGAACTGTTCGTCAAATCGTTTAATGTATCCGTCATAATGCATACACGCCATGGTGTATGAAATTCATTCTCCATTGTAACACTCTCAATTGGCAGGTATTCCGCCTTAAAAGTCTTACCAACATACTCTGGGTCCTGCTCCTGCTTTAAATATTTACTAAACTGAACTTTATAGGCAGCACTTCCCTGATTTGTATGAAAAATAGTTGCACAATAAGGTTTTTCCTCGTTATACACATTTGCCTCAGCTAAAAGCATATAGCAGGAACCATTCCCATTCGCCACTTGAGAGAGAATTGCAGGTGGAACATCTCCATTTGCATTCTTTACCTGGGTCATTGTCCTTGTCGAATAAGAGCCCGGCTCGTAAGTTGAACTGTACCAGTCGGCATTCCATACTCTTCCATCCATAGGAAATTCAAAGGAACTTACTTCACTGGTAATCACTGTTTTCTCATTTTTTGTTGTCGTGTCTCCATCCACAACATAACGGAATCCAATACCATCTTCAAAAATACGGAAAATCACCTGCATTTTTGCATTTTCTTTTGTTACCACAAATGACATTTCCTGATATTCTTTATTTACATGTTTTTTACTTCCCTGGTACCAATCATACTCTTCTTTTCCCTTTTTAAATTCATATGACTCCTCATCCACCTGCAGACCAGTAGATAAATCAACACTTTTCGCCACAATGCCAAGTGGTACGCATTTCAACGTAACATGTCCATTCCGGTATGCAGAATAAAAAATTTTTCCCTCCTCATTCTTCCATATGCGAACTTCTATTTTATTATCTACCGATGCTGCATGCAATTCTGTGATTTCTGTCAGACCATCTGAACCATCCTCATTAACTGCAGTTGCTGTAACATTCTTTTTCACCATTTCAGCATTAGAAACTTTGTTTCCATAACACATAGGAACAATCAACGATGCCGTCAGCAATGTCGCCACAACTCTCTTTATCTGTCTCCTCATAACCATACCTCCATTTTTTTATTTGATTAATGCTATATATAATGCTATCATAAATACAAAAATAGAGAATGTCTTTTTATAAGTAATACATGTGAAAATATGTTACACAACTTGAATACACAGTGTCCTCAATGTTACCTTCTACTGATTTGCTATCTTTTCCGCCAGTTCCTCCAAATACTCCCAGCGTTCCATTTTCTCCATCAACTGCTCCTCTGCTTCATCTTTTTTCTCAGATAACTCACGAAGTTTGACATAGTCTGTCCCATTCTCCGCCATTTCTTGATCGAGTGTTTCAATGGTCGTCTCTAACACAGAAATATCCTCTTCGATGGTCTCATATTCTCGCTGTTCCTGATAAGAAAATTTAAGTTTTTTCTCACGGTTTTTGTACGCCATATGTGCCTCTTTGTTCCCGGCATGGCTCTTAGTTTTTCCGTCGAAAGAATTTTCCGTACTCGCCGGACGCTTTTTCACATAATCTGTGTAACCGCCTTCGTACTGGCGAATTGCACCATTCTCTTCAAAAGCAAAAATGCGGGTTACAATACGGTCCAAAAAATACCGGTCATGTGAAACTGTGATAACAATTCCGTCAAAGTCATCCAAATAATCCTCTAAAATTGTCATCGTTTCGATATCCAAATCATTTGTCGGCTCGTCAAGAATAAGTACGTTTGGCGCCTCCATCAGCACGCGGAGAAGATTTAACCTTCGTTTTTCACCACCGGATAATTTACCAATGGCACTATACTGTTGCGAAGGCGGAAACAAAAAGCGCTCTAGCATGGCAGATGCCGAGACCAGCCCATCACTGGTGCGCACAAATTCTGCCGTGTTTTTAATATAATCAATCACCTTTTCATCCGCATCCATATAAGCAATTCCCGCGGATTCTTCCTTTTCGATTTCCTGTGTATAATAACCAATCCGAATCGTCTGTCCAACTTTAATACTGCCGGTATCCGGCTCAATCCGGCCGGCAATCATTTTCATTAATGTCGTCTTGCCGCAGCCGTTTTTCCCAACAAAACCAATCCGGTCATGTTTGAGAAATATATAAGAAAAATCATGTATCAGTGTATTCTCACCATAAGCTTTTGATACATTTTCAATTTCGATTGTCGTTTTTCCCATACGGGATGAAATACTGCTTAACTGGAGTTTTTCATCAACTTCCGGTGCCTTTTGATTTTTCAGTGCTTCGTATCGCTGGATGTGTGCCTTCTGTTTCGTCGAACGAGCTCTGGCACCACGCGAAATCCACTCAATCTCCTTGCGCAAAATACTCTGACGTTTTCTCTCACTGGCACGCACACTTTCTTCCCGCTCTGCCTTTCGCTGCAGAAACCCCGAATATTTTTCGTCGTAACTGTATATTTTCCCTTTGTCAAGCTCTATGATTTTATTTGTCACGGAATCCAGAAAATACCTGTCATGCGTCACCATAACCAAGGCCCCACGGAACGCTTGCAGCTTATTTTCCAGCCAATCCGCCATCTCACTGTCCAAATGGTTTGTCGGCTCATCCAATATGAGCACATCACATGGAGTAATCAACACGGAAACAAGTGCAAGACGCTTTCTCTGTCCACCGGAAAGCTCTCTTGTCTTCTGTTCAAAGTCTGTAATACCAAGCCTTGTAAGCATTGCCTTAGCCGCTATCAATTCATTTTCATTGGCATGGTGATGCACCATGTTCTGAACACTCTGTAAAACCGTGTCCTCTTCCGAAAATTCCGGATTCTGAGGCAGATAATGAATCATCAGATTCGATGCCTGTATAACCTGTCCTTCATCCGGAGTCTCCAGCCCTGCCATAATTTTCAGCAAAGTCGACTTGCCGGTTCCATTGATTCCGATTACACCTACCTTATCCCCTTCATGAAGATAAAAATCGGCGTCATCAAAAAGTTTTCTTTCCGTATATGAATGTGTCAAATGTTCCAGTGATAAAATATTCAAATCAATCGTCCTTCTTCTTTGTTATGCAATTTTCCACCCTTTTTAACCACATAAAAACTATTTTTTATTTTATCATTTTTCGCCACATGTATCAACTCATTTTTTTCGGATTGTTACAGCAAAATGCACAGCCTGTCTGCTGCCCGATACAGTTTGCACAATCCCTGCAGTCTGACAAAATATCTTTTCTGCTAATCAGGTACACCCCTGCCACACTCATTTGTGGTTTCATTTTTCCACCATCCCATGAAACTCCAATTTTTTCAGCATCCATTAATTGCAGCATTTTCTCTGATGCCGATAACTCCATTCCATAAAAACCTGCTCCAAAAGCAGGGCTGCAAAACCGTTTTTCATACACGCTGTGCTTCCGCTGCAAATACTCCCGCAGCCACTCTCTTACCACATCCAAACAAGCGATTTGAAAAATCTCCCAGTAATACTGTGTTAAAAGTGCCTTACTTTCTTCTACTTCATATTCCGGTGCATGAAATGCATACAAATAACCGGTTTCAACCTGTCTCCTGTCAATGCGTGACAGCACCTGGCACTGCATCTTATCATTTCCAAAAGAAAAATAACCGTCTTCTACACATTGCCCGGAAAACGGCTGTAAAAGAATAGAAACACGGTACAAATATTTATTTCTTTCCAAAATTTCTCCAATACTGCTGACTGCCATTCCTTTATGCTGTCTGTGTGTTCTCTTATCCATCTGCTCCCATGAAGCAATCTGTGCCATACGCTCCCAAATATCTTCCCGAAGGTTTCCGATATTCAGAGAAATTATCTCATCCTGTCTCTGTAATTGCTGCATTACCTTGTCATAAGCTTCCGAACGATGTATCACCTCACACTGACTGCAGTCTTTCATTTTCTGCCCCTTCGCATTCAAAAACCAAACCGGATTTCCAATGCACTTTTTTTCACGATACAACGGGCAATAACAGAACAAACAATTAAACTCCTCCTCGTTTTCCGTCTTGTGACAGGGAAAATATTCACACTCTTTATTTTGAAAAAAACGGTAACTGTTTGTCATGTGTGCACCTCCTTTGACTCTTATTTTACCATAACTTTTGCGAAATTACCAAAACGAATCCGGTATGATGCTTGACTAGAACCTAAAAGATACGATATAGTATAAAAGTAATGCTATTTTAACAAAAAGAGGAAGGATAAAACGAATGTGGAAAACAATCAATGATATTCTAGTTAATATTGACAATTTTGTCTGGGGTATTCCCCTTATGGTACTAATTCTTGCCGGCGGTATTTTATTAACCGTGCGTCTTGGCGTAATGCAGTTTCGAAAACTGCCGCTTGCCCTAAAATGGATGGTAAAAAACGAAGAAGGCGGCGAGGGAGAAATTTCAAGTTTTTCTGCCCTTTGTACAGCCCTAAGCGCGACGATTGGAACCGGTAATATCGTCGGCGTTGCAACTGCTGTTGGTGCAGGTGGACCGGGTGCTCTTTTTTGGATGATTGTCGCTGCCTTTTTCGGCATGGCGACCAAATTTGCCGAAGGTCTCCTCGCTGTAAAATACCGTGTTGTCGCAAAAGACGGTCACAGCCTTGGCGGTCCGTTTTATTACATAGAACAAGGTATGGGAAAAAAATGGAAATGGCTTGCCAAAATATTTGCTTTCTTTGGCGTATGTGTCGGACTTTTCGGAATTGGAACTTTCAGTCAGGTAAATGGTATTTCCAGTGCTGTTCACGGCTTTTTTGATTCAGCCAATGCACACTGTGTAAATCTGCCATTCTTAGGCGAGTATTCCTGGTCCGTTGTGATTTCATCATTAGTTTTGGCGTTCTGCGTTGCTTCCGTTTTGATTGGTGGAATCAAGCGAATTGCTAACGTTAGCCAGGTTATCGTACCATTTATGGCAATTATTTATTTCCTGTTTGCAGGCATTTTAATTGTTACCAATATCACTGCTGTGCCAAGTGCCATTGCTGTAATTGTAGAAGCGGCTTTCTCACCAAGAGCAATTACCGGTGGTGCCGTTGGAAGTATGTTTGTTGCTATGCAAAAAGGTGTTGCACGTGGTATCTTCTCAAATGAAGCCGGTCTTGGTAGTGCACCAATTGCCGCAGCTGCCGCACAGACAAAAGAACCTGTCCGTCAGGGGCTTGTAAGCATGACAGGAACCTTTATTGATACCATTGTTATTTGTACACTTACCGGCTTATCCATTGTATTAACCGGTGCATGGCAGGTAAAAGGCCTTGAGGGTGTCGGCGTTACGACCTATGCTTTTCAGAAAGGACTTCCTTTCCCTCCTGAAGTTTCCGCATTTGTCTTAATGCTCTGCCTTGTATTCTTTGCCTTTACAACAATTCTTGGCTGGGATTATTACAGCGAGCGCTGTTTGGAATATTTGAGTGGCGGCAATATGAAACATGTAAAAATATTCCGCTGGATTTACATTCTTGCCGTATTTATCGGTCCATATATGACCGTCAGTGCCGTGTGGACAATTGCCGATATCTTTAACGGTTTGATGGCAATTCCAAATATGATTGCTATTTTTGCCCTAAGTGGTGTCGTGGCAAAAGAAACAAGGGATTTCTTCAAACGTCATAAGGAAGGAAAAATTAAATAACGAAAACAAAAAACTGCCCTCCATATGGACGACAGTTTTTTTATTACTCCATTTTACAGAAGACTTTCATACAATTTTGTAATATCTTCTACACTTGTTTCTTTCGGATTTCCCGGACGGCACGCATCATCATAAGCCGATTGTGCGAGGAACGGAATGTCCTCTTTCTTTACAATTTCTTTCAAATCTGCCGGAATTCCAACATCCTGTGAAAGTTTTCTTACGGCATCAACAGCCGCTTTGCGATATTCTTCCTGTGACATATTTTCCGTGCCCTCAACGCCCATTGCTTTTGCAATATCACGATATTTTTCACCGGTTGCTTCTGCATTGTATTCCATAACAGTAGGCAGAATAATTGCATTTGCAATTCCGTGTGGTGTATCATATAAAGCACCAAGAGGATGTGCCATTGAGTGAACAATACCAAGTCCAACATTAGAAAAGCCCATGCCGGCAACATACTGTCCAAGTGCCATACCTTCTCTGCCGTCCGGTGTATTTTCCACTGCGCCACGCAGAGAACGTGAAATAATTTCGATTGCTTTCAAATGGAACATATCGGACAATTCCCATGCTCCTGCTGTAATATATCCTTCAATCGCATGTGTCAATGCATCCATTCCTGTTGCAGCTGTCAAGCCCTTTGGCATAGACGACATCATATCCGGATCAATAAATGCAACAACCGGAATATCATGCGGGTCTACACAAACCATTTTACGATTTTTCGCCGCATCGGTAATTACATAGTTAATCGTAACCTCGGCAGCCGTTCCCGCTGTCGTAGGTACTGCGAAAATCGGTACACTCTTATTCTTTGTATCTACCGCACCTTCAAGGCTTATCACATCTTCATGCTCCGGGTTATTAATAATTATACCAATTGCTTTTGCTGTATCCATCGAAGAACCACCGCCTATCGCAATCAAATAATCCGTTTTTGCATCCTTAAATGCCTGCACACCAGTCTGTACATTCTCAATGGTTGGATTTGGTTTAATATTTGAATATAACTCATACGCCATACCATTTTTATCCAGCACATCAAGCACCTTCTGTGTTACACCGAATTTTACCAAATCCGGATCTGAACATACAAACGCTTTCTTGAAGCCTCGGCTTCTCGTCTCCGTCGCAATTTCCGCAATTGCTCCTGCACCATGATATGATGTCTCATTCAATACAAATCTGTTTGCCATAGATTAAGTCCCCCTTTGTTTTTTGTTGAATTTGAACAAAAAAATAAGCAAATTCAATTCGTTTTATAGTGTATATTATACTAAGTTTTCCAGAAAATTCAAGGGGCTATTTCATAATCCCTCAACTTTTTCCTGCATTCCCGATATGTCTTGCAATATTTCTCTACTTCCTGCCAAAATTCTGCCGAATGGTTCATATGACGTCTGTGCGAAAGTTCATGAATAATGACATAATCCATAAGTTCACGCGGCATATAATACAACTGATAATTAAAATTCACATTGCCCTTTGAGCTACAGCTCCCCCATCTTGTCTTCTGATTGCGGATAGTGATTCTGCCAACGGTGACATCCATAACTTTACAAAAATGGTTTACCCTCTCTGTAAATTCTCCCAGAATATTTTTCCACTCTACATCTGAAATTTCGTCAACGGCAGGTGCTCCCGTCAGCTTTTTATTCAAATTTCTCTGCCGCATCTGTTTTACTTTTTCTTCAATCCAATAGGCATGCTCCCCAATCCATTCATCCAATTCTTTTTTGGAAAGCCACTGAGGCGCCCGCAGAATCACACTTTCATCCGCGCGCACCTCAAGTCCGA
>OGQG01002231.1_pt1 | contig 11916 bp, 8 predicted proteins | sample 1553201 | NCBI WGS metagenome assembly OGQG01 (sample SAMEA2579925, study PRJEB22360) | human gut metagenome | biome: human gut; feature: human-associated habitat; material: faeces | place: Denmark | collected 2008/2010
GAATAATAAAGCCCCGGCCGCTGGCCGGGGCTTTAATTTTATACAGACGCTGTTTTTAAAATTTCAGGGATGCGGCACGGTCTAAAAAGCCGCGCAGAATATCGCAGGAAGCTGCAAACTTGGCTTGTTCTTCGTCAGTGAGTTCGACTTCTAAAATTTCTTCCACACCGTTTTTGCCGATAACGCAGGGAACGCCTGCCGCCACATCGTGCTGACCATATTCGCCGCGCAGCAGGGTCGAGCAGGGCCAGACAAGCTTCTGATCGTGGAAGATCGCGCTGATAAGCATTTTGGCCACATTGGCGATACCAAATTCGGTGCAGCCTTTGCCGTCGATTTCAATATCACCGGCTTTTTTGACCTGCGTTTGCAGATCTTCCAGGCTGATTTCTGCCAAAACCGGACGTTCCCGGCGCAGCTGCAGAAAGGGCTTGCCGCCGATAAAAATACGTGACCAGACGATAAAGCTGGAATTACCATGCTCACCCATACAGAAGCCGTGAATAGAACGGCGGCTTCCACGATCACGGGGTCTTTTAGCCGGTGGCCTTGCTGAGTACCCGCAGCAGGCGATAGGTTTCCAGGCTGGTGCCTGTACAGAAGCAGCGGGAAGGCTGCCAGTCCATCTGCCGGCGGATGTATTCGCAGATGATGTCCGCAGGATTGGAAATACTGATCATGATACCGCGAAAATCGACCTGTTTTAAATGTGAAACAACTTCGTTGGCCATTTTGATCGAATCGTCGAACATATCCAGCCGGGTCTCACCGGGTCGACGGCTGCGGCCAAAGGCCATGACCATGATATCGGCATCGTGCAGCTCTTCATAGGAGCCGGCGTGGATACTGACATCTTTGCCGCACAGCGAGCCGCTGACACAGTCATCTAGGTCCAGCGCCTGACCGATAGCTTTTTCTTTCAGGATATCTATCAGGACGATATCGTCGGCTTCACCGGATTGGATCAGTGCCAGTGCGACATGTGAACCAACGTGTCCGGCACCGACGATAACAACTTTACGGGTCTTGAACATAAATATTCCTCCTCTGCGATAAATGATTACTTATAGTATAACACTTTTTAGAAACATTGTTGAAATGAAGAAATTTACTGATTTTAGGAATAAGTTATTATTGGGCAGCAATCACAAAAAAGAACGGCAGCTATTGCTGCCGTTCTTTGATAATTATTTAAGCTGTTTACGTTATTGGATAACGCCGCCGGAAACAGTACCGATGATTTCTATATCCTTCATCGTAGCCTTATTGGCTTCGGTAACTTCTTCGGCCAGGACGGTGAAGTCTGCCCATTTTCCGGTCTCGATCGAACCGAGCCTGTCTTCCAGATGCAGCAGCCAGGCGGCATTTAAGGTGATGCAGCGCATTGCTTCATCGGCGGTCAGGCACTGGTCTTCACCATAAACTTTACCGCTGATGCCGGATTTGCGGTTGCAGGCGCACCAGGCGGAAAAGAGCGGATTGACCTCTGTGATCGGGTCGTCGGAATGCACGCCGAAGCGGACGCCGTGGTTGACAGCGCTGCGCATCGGCTCCATGCGTTTGACCTCGTAAGGCCCTACGGTGTATTCAGCATGGACGTCGCCCCAGTAATACAGATGGTTGGCGAAGAAATTAGCGCCGATATTCAGTTCATGCAGGCGTGCCAGCTGGTTTTCAGTTGCCAACTGCACATGCTCCACAGTATGGCGGTAGATGCTGGTTGGGTTTTCTTCCCGCAGGCGTTTTACTACGCGCAGTACCTGCTCGGTAGCGCCGTTGCCGTTAGTATGGATAGAGACCGAGTAGCCGTGTTCCTCACATTCCTTCAGGATATCGAACATGGTATCGTCGTCGTAGATCAGCTTGCCGTTTCTGGCGCCGCTGTAATATTCCTTATTCAGTAAATTGGCAGTATAGCCCTGGATCGAACCGTCAGCCAGAATCTTGGCGTGGTTAAAAATGAAACGGTCATTTTCGATCTGCTGACGCAGCTGCTGCAGGCCATTCCAGCCGCCGAAGACACCATCCATATTTTTACTGTAGAAAGGTTCCACAACAAAACGTACAGGCAGCTGTTCTTTTTTCAGAGCGTTAGTATAACCGTCAATAGCCTTCGGGGTCAGGATAAAGCCGAAAGCCTTATCAGCGATCGTGGTGCAGCCGTTGTGTTTGGCCAGCTTGGCGATATAACGGGTCGCTTTTTCGGCGGTTTCCGCAGCGTCGCCGCTGATCCGCATACCGCCTGCCTTTAAAACATAGGACATAAATTCGGGTTCGGCAACGTTGCCGTTGCAGCTGCCGTCCGGATAACGGCCGATATTGTCGTCGTGGACAGCATCGATGCCGGACAGCTCGATCGCACGGGTATTGACGGTCATCAAATGGCCGGAAGCATGGTTCAGGCAGATGGGTACAGTGCTGGAAACCTGGTCGAGCCATTTGCTGTTGATGTTTTCCAGCTTGGCGTCGCCCAAGATCAGCGGATCGATACCATAAGTACTGAGCCAGTTCTGATCGTTATATTTACCGGGGTTCTTTTCTATTACCTCACGCAGCTTGGCAATGATCTCGTCCGGCGTTTTGCAGCCTCTGGAAATCTCGCCGTCAGCAGTATGCCGGTCAAAGTAGCCGATATAAACATAATTCATATTATACAGGCCGCTTTGCTGAGCATGCATATGGGCTTCGATAAAACCGGGATAAATAACATTGTTGATAAACGTATCATTGATCTGATAAGAAGCAGCATGCGCTTTAAAATAAGCCTCCATATCGATAAAATCACCGACTGCGATAATAGTGCCGCCGGCAACGGCAACACATTCTGCCCACGGCATCTGCGGGTTCATGGTCACTACCTTCTGCGCGCGGTAGATAGTAACCTGAGCGTTCTGAAAGACTACCGGATCGGAAATCACCTGAAAATTTGCGGACATATACATAAGATCACCTCATTATAAATTTACTGATTAACAGTTAAAATCATTTAGTTATTTTTTCATTGGGCAGCGGTCCGGTGCTGAGCCAGAACAGAGCGCAAATGAAGCCCAGGACATACAGGCCCAGCTGAGTGGAATTTTGGCGGGTGCTGCGGTTGATAGCGGTCAAGACAGCGGCGTCATCGGCATTTGCCGCTTTATCCGCAATATATTTTGCGAAAGCAGCGTCCGGCATAAAGCCGATGGAAGCCTGCTCGCTGATAACGGTTTTGGAAGTACTGCTCAGATCGGCGCTGCTCAAAGCGGCGTCCTTAAAAGTACCGGTGATGGAAAACAGCATGACTACGCCCAGAATAGCGACGCCGATCGCCTGACCGACATTGCGGGTCGCGGTCTGGATACCGCTGGACTGCTGAGCGTCGCGGGCATTGACTGCCCCTGCGATGATATTGGAAGACTGTGAAGCAACAAAGCCCTGCCCGGCGCCGAAGAAGAACAGGCCCACATACATCAGCCAGTTAACTCCGTAAGGATTTAAGGACAACGCCATCGGGATCGTCGAAAGGGCAACCATAGCGATACCCGTGCGGCAGATCTTTTTCGGCGAAGCATCGGGACTGAACTTGGGGATACCCATAGAGAACACGATCATCGGGATCGCCATAGCGCTCATGGCTATACCGGTCATAATGGCGCTGAAACCGGCGACCAGCTGCAGATAAGTGATGACCAGGAAGAACGACCCGCCGAAGCAGAGGAACAGCATCGCTGTAAGATACAGTCCACTGCGTACCTGCGGCGTCGTTAAGAAGGAGGAAGGAATAAGACAGGAACCATAGGTTTTTTCAACATTACGTTCGATACGGGCCAGGAGCACCAGAGTGATAAGCCCCAGCAGCGCGATAAACAAAGCCGGTGACATACCGAACAAAACTAAGGGACTGCCGCCGATAACAGGCGGCGCGATCGGATCGATCAGGCCCCAGACTGGGATCTTGCTGATACCGATGATCAGTAAAAACAGGCCGGCAACGGCAACGACCGTACCTTTCAGGTCAAAACGCACTTTTTGTTCGGGCAGCGGAACATCGCCTACCAGCAGCGAACCTACAAAAACGATAGTAAAATAAACGGCCATGCAGCTAAAGGCTATGCGCCAGTCAAAAGTATCGATCAAAAAACCGGCGGCGATAGGGCCGAGGCAGGAAGCGATACCTGTAGCAGCGCCGATAGCCCCGAAAGCGAAAGCGCGGTCATTGCCCTGATACAAACCGGGGATCAGCCCGAGTACAGAAGGGATAAGGAAACTGGCGCCGATACCGACCAGCAGACGGCCGCCCCAGGTGAACATAAAAATGTTGCCGGAGAAAGCTACGACAAGTTCGCCGACGGCGCACATCGCAGCGCCGATGCGGAAAGTTTTTTTCCAGCCGACGATCAGGCCGACCATACCGCCGACGATCATCAGGCAGCCGGCGCACAAAGAATAAATAATGTTGGCCAGCTGGATGTCTGACATTGTCGCATTAAGACTGGCCAGCAGGGAAGCTGTAGCCACGGTAAGCACCGAATTATCGCCGGAAGTGCCGATCTGGGCCATGACCAGAGGAAAGAGACCGAGAAACTTGTATTTACTGAGAGCAGAGCTAGTAGACATAATGACCTCCCCAAAACTTTAGAATTTAAATATCTTGCAAGATTTCTTCTTGTCTTTATTGTAAAACCTGGGGTAGAATAAGTATAATACTAGTTATTGTATGTACTCATAAGCTATTTGTTATGAAAGGTGACGGTCATGGATCTATTACAGCTCAAGTATTTTAAAGTAGTCGCCGAACAGGAACACATCACCAAATCCGCCAAACTGCTGATGGTATCACAGCCCTACCTGAGCGCTATCGTTGCCCGGCTGGAAGAAGAAATGGGCGGGCAGCTTTTTGACCGCGACGGACGTAACGTAGTGCTGAACGAATACGGCAAGATCCTGCTGCATCATGCCAACGAAGCCCTGCAGCATCTGGAGGATGCCAAAAAGGAAATCGCCGACATGCGCTCGCGCGATACTAAATACATACGTCTTGGCAGCAGCAGTACCATGCTTTCCAAACGCTGGCTGGTGGATTTTCTTAAAGAACATGACGATATCAGGCTGGCGCATCTGCTGGCAGCGCATAACGAGATCATGGACGGACTTCTGAGCGGCCGCTTTGACTTTGGGCTGACAACTGGCAGGCTCGATCATCCTAAAATCATTTCAGTGCCGCTGTGGAAAGACCGTTATACACTGCTGGTCGGAGCCAGGCACCATATGGCCCGCCGCCGGAAGATCTATCTGCAGGATATCCAAAACGAAAAGATCTGCGCCCTGCCGGAGGATCAAAGCAAGCTGCGGATCGTTGACGAGCTGTGTAAAAAAGCCGGCTTCGAGCCGGACTTTGTCCTGGAAGGCAATGTTGAGCTGCTGAGCGACTATATGCGCGAAGGGCTGGGCGTTTCTTTCGGACTGGCGAGCGTCAGAGATGCTTACCGTGATATCCGTTCCATACCGCTGGCTGACGAGATCGGTGAAGCCAGTATTTACCTGTCGTGGTGCGGTGAGCGTTATCTCACCAATTCCATGCTGACGCTGCAAAGCTATCTGCGGGACGTAGGCAAACAGATAGAAGCTGAAAGGTAAATTGCAAAAAGTTGAACGGTGCAATGCTACTTGTTATAATAAAAATGCATGTACCGATGATGTCTTTCGAAAATACCTTCTAAAAATGTTGATTGGAATATTGTATGATTATAAAATGAGTAATTTTAATCATAGAAGCTAGAACCAACTGTAACTCCTAATATTGTGTTGTATTTATTAATCGGTGCATGCGTAAATAAAAAGCATCTGCAAAGCAGATGCTTTTTATTTTTTGTGTTCATAATTGTTTGAATAAAATTTAACTTAAGTCATGTCTTATAAATGCATATAAACAAAAAACAATATATATAAACAATAACTTTATTGAAAGTAGAGTGGTATAGTTTTAAAATATTATTTAATAAGACGTATTGTATAGCAAAAGAAAAGAAAACGTAACGTTTTACAAAAACGTAGTGTCGTATACAAACTAAATAGCGAGAAAGTATATATGGGGGGGACATGCGTTCCTGCGACCTTTCATAAGCTGCCCTCCTCCAGAAAGTTGTTCTGGAGGAGGGTAGCTTTTATTTTTCGGTCAGGGAAGGCAGACTTTGTAAGCATTGGTTTGTAAGTAAGGCAGAGAATAGAGGTGAATAAATAATTATAGAAATCGATTCAGATGGCTGAAGAGAAAGGAGCTGAAAAATATGACATATGGAATAGACGCTAAAAGCACAGGTACAGAAATAAAGATCAGAAGGATTAGAAGCAGAATAACCCAGAAGGTATTGGCAGAAGTTTTAGGCGTTTCGCAAACACATTTGAGTAATGTGGAAAATGGCAGGACCATGCTGGGTTTAGAAGGGTTGCTGAAAGTAAAAAGATATTTAGGCTGTACGTTAGATGATCTGCTGGATCCGGAAATGAGCAGCGCAACAAAAGAAACAGGTAAAAAAGTAAAACGGTATAAGTTAGTGCCATATGAAGAATAAAAGGAAAGGTTTGTACAAATGGAAAAATTAGAAGACTTGCTGCCAGGAAATTCGGAGATTAATTTGCACCTAGGAGCGTTAACAGTAAAGTGCCCGATATGCGGTAAGGAGTTTGGATGTAATAAAGCTTACCATGTGTATACGGCCTTGGTAAATAGAAGACGGCAGTACTACTGCAGTTATAGCTGTTATAAAAAGCGGCCCAACCCAAAGGAGAAAAGATAGTGATAATCAGAAAGGCTGAAAATTTGTATGAAAGCGAAAGTTAATGAAGCTAATGAACAAATAGACTTTCAAAAGAATATTGAAGCCGGTGATAAAGAAGCACCTGTACAGAAGCCGTATATGATCTTTGAGACCGGAGAAGTAGTGGAGGAAAGCGGCCTGCCGGGGATAAATTACGACTTTAACTACGGAGCCCGAGTAACAGTGCCGCAGGGAGAATACAGGGTCAAGCTCATCGACCGCAGCGCCTGTCTGACAGTCTATGACGCCCCGGCATCGGGAGTAATGGTGACCAGCAGTAAAAAGTATTTTGTTGATTTTCGCATCGAGGTCTATGAAAAAGACAAACTGATCTTTGCCCATGATCTGGATCTGAAAGGTAAAAAAGTGCTGATCAAATTTCCAACAGGAATCCTTGGAGATATTCTGGCGTGGTTCCCCTATGCGGAAGAATTCAGAAAGAAACATCAGTGCGAACTTTACTGTGCATTAGCGGAAGACATGGCAGAACTGTTCAAAGCCGGATATCCAAATATCCATTATGTAAAACCTGAAGAACGTCCGGAAGGCTTATATGCCAGCTACTATATGGGGATATTCTTCCCCTGCGAGGACAGAATGCACCAGCCGTCAGACTTCAGAATACGTGGCCTGCACAAAAATGCGGCGATGATATTAGGTCTTGACGAAGGAAGTGAGCCCAAAGATATCAGCATCAAATTATTGCCTAAGGACAAAACGAGAAAGATCAAAGAGCCGTATGTGTGCATAGCAGCCCAGTCCAGCAGCCAGGCGAAATACTGGAACAATGGAGCCGGGTGGCTGAACGTAGTAAAACACCTGAAAGAAAAAGGCTACAGAGTACTGTGCATCGACAGAGAAAATGTCTATGGTATGAACAGCCGCTTTAACATCATACCTTATGGAGCGGAAGACTTCACAGGCAAGCTGCCGCTGCAGGAGCGGATAGACCTTTTATACCATGCAGACTTTTTCATTGGACTGTCGAGCGGATTGAGCTGGGTAGCCAACGGAGTAGGCATACCTGTAATTTTGATCAGCGGATTCACGCTGCCGTTCAACGAATTCCCGACTCCGTACCGGGTGATCAACTACCATGTCTGCAACGGTTGCTGGAACGATACTCAGGTAGTGTTTGAGCATAAGGATTTTGAATGGTGCCCGCGGTTAAAGGGAACAGAAAGGCAGTTTGAATGCAGCCGGTATATAACGCCGGAAGCGGTGAATAAGGTAATAGACAGGCTGATGGAGGAATATGGGTTTGACCCGTCAAAAAATTTGGGACAGAGGAATAATTTTACTGGTACTGAGATAAAAAAGATTAAGAGAGCAAAGGAGAGTAGAAAATGCGAAGCATCAAAGTAAATAGGAAAAAGAGCAAACAAATACTGGCAGCATTAGTAATGGGGATGAATTTTGTTAATACTATAGCGCCGATGGCAGTGGCAATGCAAAAGCTGACGACTGAGGGAAAATCGCAATTACAGATGGTCAAAAGTAAAGCAAAACCATTGGAATATGTGAGTTTGCCACAATCATTGGAGTTTGTTGACGATTTAATTTTTGGTAAAGCAGAGGCTGCAGTAATCAGCGTAGGCGCTGGACAGACAAGCACTTTACCTACGCTTGCCTCCGGGGACTTTATGAATATCTCCAGCGGGGGAACAGGAACAGTAAGCACCATGAATGGTGGTTCCCAGGTTATCTCCGGTGGAGGAACAGGAACAGTAAGCTCCTTGAATGGTGGTGAGCAGCATATCTCCAGCGGAGGAACGGGAACAATAAGTGCCATGAGTGCTGGTATTCAGTATATTTCCGTCGGTGGAGCAGGAACAGTAAGTACCTTGAATGCTGGTAATATACATATCCTCAGCGGAGCAATAGGAACAGTAAGTACCATGAATGCTGGTAATTTGCATATCTATGATGGAGGAACAGGAACAGTAAGTACCATGAGTGGTGGTTTGCAGAATGTCTCCAGCGGAGGAGCGGTAACAGTAGGTACCATGAATGGTGGTTATCAGACTATAGTTGGGGGAACGGGGACAATAAGTACCATGAGTAGTGGTACTCAAACCGTCTCCAGCGGGGGAACAGGGATAATCGGTACTTTCATTAATGGTAGGCAAAATGTAACCGAAGGAACAGGAACAATAAGTACCATGAGCGGTGGTACTCAGAATATCTACAGTGGAGCGACAGGAACAGTAAGTACCATGAGTGGTGGTACTCAGAATATCTACAGTGGAGCGACAGGAACAGTAAGTACCATGAGGTATGGTGGTATTCAGAATGTCCGCAACGGAGGAACAGGAACAATAAGCACCATGAGTACTGGTTTGCAATATATCCACAGCGGGGGAACAGGAATAGTAAGTACCATGATGAATGGTGGTTATATGAATATCTCCAGTGGAGGGACAGGGGTAGTAAGTACCATGAGTGGTGGTGAGCAGAATATCTACAGCGGGGGAACAGGAATAGTAAGTACCATGAGTGGTGGTTTGCAGAGTCTCGCCAGTGGAGGAACAGGAACAATAAGCTCCTTGAATGGTAGTGGGTATCAGTCTATTCATGGGGGAACGGGGACAATAAGTACCATGAGTGGTGGTTCTCAGGGTATCGACAGTGGAGCGACAGGGGTAGTAAGTACCATGAGTGCTGGTTTGCAGTATATCCGAAGTGGAGGGACAGGGGTAGTAAGTGCCATGAGTGGTGGTATTCAGTATATCCGAAGTGGCGGGACAAGTCGTGATACAATGATTTACGGTGGTATCCAGCTTATTGCTAATGGTGGCACAGCAAATAATACAATTGTTAATGGTGGTACAGCCGCTATTTTAGGGGCAGGAGCAGCGGTAGAAGACGTTACAATGACTGGCGGTGAATATCTTTTAGGAACAGATGGTGGTACTTATTATATTAACGGTAATTTTGGATTTTCCGGTGGCAATTTTGATATGACAAAAAACATTTCTGGTAGTACGCCAGGAAGTTATGAGACTCTAAATATCGATAATCTGCAGCATGGTGGCGGTACTTTTATTATGGATACAGACCTCGCCAGTGAAACAAATGGCGATGAAATATATATCACCAGTGCCAATGCAGGCAAAAGTTATATCCAGGTTAAAGATGCCAGTTTGCTGAGCGGCACAGCGGTAACTGGCCATAAGAATTTGCTCTTAGTTACAGTAGCAAGTGGTACGGCAACTTTTGAAGGGAAAAACCTCAATAGTGGAGGGTTGTGGACCCTGACGCCAAAAATAGAAAACGGCGCTAATGTTACTGATTCATTAGGCAATGTAATAGGTAATTCAAGACAGTGGTATTTAACGCATGTTTTGAAAGCGATCAATAACGATACCAAAGTGTTATTAGAAGGAAGTGATAACAGCTATGCGCTGTGGCGCAATACTAACGATACTTTGCGTAAGCGGCTGGGAGACTTGCATTACCGTACTAATGAAATAGACGGAGATGGAATTTGGGCGCGTTACACAGGCGGAAAATTTGGCGGGAGTGGATTTGACAGCAGCTATAATATGTATCAGCTTGGTTACGATAAAGCAGATAATGCGAAGAGCACATATGGTTTTGCATTAGAAAGCGGAACCGGACATGCTGATTACAGCTTGGGCAGTGGTAAAGATAAATTATTCTCTGGCAGCTTCTATGGTACCTGGACCGGAGATGACGGAAGCTATACGGACGTAGTAGCAAAAATAGGTCAATTTGATACAGACATCAAATCTTATGGAGATTACCCGGATAAAGCCAGCTATAAAAACAGAGCTTACAGTGTGAGTATAGAATATGGAAAAACTATAGAACTGAGTGAAAAAAGTGGGACTTTCGTCGAACCGCAGCTGCAGTTTATAGCAGGAAGGCTGAGTAGCAGTGAATATACAACAGACCGCGGCAATAACGTTTATGTTGGTGGTTTAAACAGTTATATAGGTCGTGTAGGCTTTGTTGCAGGTCAAAAAACGAAAGAGGGCAATGATGTCTATTTCAAGGCATCGGCGCTGCATGAATTTGGAGGCATCAGGGATATCCATATGGAAGCAGCCAATGGAGAAACCCTGTCGATGTCAAAAGACTACAGCGACACGTGGTTTGAAGTAGGAATCGGAACAAATATCAAGCTCAGTAAAGCAAGTTATTTTTATGGTGATATAGAAAGGAGCTTTGGAGGAGAGATAGAAAAGAAATGGCAGATCAATGCTGGCGTAAGATTTGAATTTTAAAGAATAAGCTATTTTTTATGATTTAGTAGATTTATAAAAACAGACTGCTTTTTAAGCAGTCTGTTTTTTGTTTCTGCCGCAGTGATTAGGCATAGTTTTGGGACAGCAGCTTGTGAGCCGGTATAACTGTGCTGACTGGCAAAAAGTATGGGTAATAGAGTCTTAAGAACTGCGCAGACGCCGACAGTCGTAAAGCCGCTGGCGTAATGCGCCGGGCAAGACTCGCAGGAGTTTTACACAAGTTCAAAGCAAGTGTCTTGCGGGGGGGTACAAACGTGCTATAATAACAATAAATATTGTTATAACAAATTATTTATATGAAAAATATGGAAATCTTAAAGTATTAAAAAAGCACGGGTTGGATGACAGAGCTGAAACAGGTGATAAATACATCGGCTTGAGCTTCAATAACAGATATGAAGTAAGACGTATCAGGAAGCAGTATTTTAACAGCAAGGGGAGGCAGAAGAAAATTTATGGGAAAGAAAATGGGAAGGCAAAAAGAATTGAAGCTGGCAATGGTAGTAGGCTGTATTCTTACCAGCAGTAATGCCTGGGCTGCCGATATCACAGGCAATAGCAGCAGCGGCAGCGCAAGTTTGAGCAATCAGACGCAAAACAGCGGCGGTGTTTACGGCTGGAAGTATGATGATACCAGCGCGGCCACAGGCGGCAGCGTGACGCTTACAAATGCTGATGTCAGTTACAGCAGCGGCAGCAGCGCTTCACCTAAAGGCGTCTTTGGCGGCTATGCGGCAAACGCCGCAGCGCAAAATAATACTGTCAGTATCACAGGTACTGTTGCAAGTGGAGGCTATGCTTTTGCCAACTGCAGCATTTATGGCGGCTATGCCGGGTCCGGCACGGCT
>OGQG01002232.1_pt1 | contig 11914 bp, 11 predicted proteins | sample 1553201 | NCBI WGS metagenome assembly OGQG01 (sample SAMEA2579925, study PRJEB22360) | human gut metagenome | biome: human gut; feature: human-associated habitat; material: faeces | place: Denmark | collected 2008/2010
ATAATTTCGAAAATTCGAAAAAAGGAATTTCTTATAGTTTTACTTAGAACGTGTTTGAAAAATCTCCTGACTTTATCTGCCTGATTTCCTCGATTACCGGTTTTCTAACTTTCTTTCGTGTCATCTCCAGAATGTGAAGCGGTGTAATATCTATAGCTTTACATTTCACCGGATCCTTCCTCAGATATTTCTGCAATACATGAAAAAGCTCGTCGTTATGATCTGGGTTTGTCATATTGATAAAATCAATAAGAATAATTCCGGACAGGTTGCGAAGCCGCAGTTGTCGTGAAATTTCCTTAGCTGCTTCCAGATTGATTTTGCGATAGGTTTCCTCGGCTTTTTTCTTTCCGGTAAATTTCCCACTGTTTACGTCGATGGAAACAAAGGCTTCTGTCTGCTGGATTACGATAAACCCGCCGCTGTTCAGCCAGATTTTTTCCTTTTGAACTTCATCCAGCGCATTTTCCAGGCGGGAAAGCTTGTATAATGGAAGAAGCTTGTCCTGATAAAAACGGACCTTACTTTCTTCCTCCGGACTTGTTTCCCTCAGATAGGAAGTAATTTGCTGAAAAATTTCAGGATCATCTGTTACAATGTCCGTAAGATTTTCGCTGTAAATATCACGGAGAGTGGTAAGGTAAACAGGTTCTGTTTCATAGAGAAGGCTGAAACAGGTGCGGCTTTTTCCGTTGACAGCAACTTTTTCATACAGTGATTTCAGATAAGAAAGCTCCTGAAGGATTTCAGCCTTTTCAGCCTGAGCTGCGTTGGTGCGGACAATCAGGCCATATTCCTTATTCGGACGTGCAGCCTCTGCTTCCAGCCAGCTGGATAAAGTGTGGCGCTCTGTACCAGAGAGCTTGCCAGATAGTCCGAACTTTTTTTCTCCTGTGGTGAGCACCAGGTATTTACCTGTAAAATTTAAGTTTGCAGTCAGTGCGGGAAGTTTTCCCTTCATGGCATCACGGCTTACCTGTACCAGAATCTGATCACCTGGACGCAAGGGACTGCCAGGCGCTTTCCCGGAGGCATAGATAACCTGCTCTGCTTCCTGAAGAGGAAAATAGCCGCGTACGCTAGGTGCAATAAGAACAAATGCAGCCTGAATATTAGAAGCAATATTTTCCACTTGTCCTACATAAATATTTCCGAGAATGGACTGCCGGGAGGCTGTCTCCAGGCGAAGCTCCATAATCTGACTCTCTTCTTCAATTGCACAGGCATGGCATTTGTTACCGCCAAGTTCCATGGTTGTTAGAATTAATTTTGTCACTTGATTCACCTGATTTTAGTTTATTGAACTTCCACGCCAAGGGATTCCAATGATACAAATTTATGTTTTTTCTCATTTCCCAGATCTGCGTATACTTCCAGACGATGAATCATGCAGGCAAATTCCGGAAGCTCCTGTCCAAGCCAGCTGGTAAATGCATCCATTACAGCATCTGGTTTGGTATAGTTGGCACTTGCAGAAGCAAGATTTAAGAAAATACGGTTATCATTCTGTAAATTCATTTGGTAAATAAAAGGTCGGATGTCTACCTGTTTTTCACCTTTTTTTGTTTCTTTTGTAACAAGAATCTCCGGTTGTTTTAAAAATTCTGAAATTCTTGTTTGCCATCCATCTGCCGGTGCTTTTCCAGGACGAAATTCCACCAGATAATCAGCTGCTGCCACCAGGGACATCGCTTTGCTCGCTTTTCCGTCTTCCACCTGACGGGCACTCAAAACACGAATACCATCTGCCATCTGGTTGTTAAGACGCTGACAGATTTCATCAGTAGGAATCGTAGAGGTAAGCTCCATATCGAAATATTCCCCTGTGCTGGTAACGCCCACTCCAAGAGGGGCAGCAAAGGACATGATCATATGAGGACTGTAGCCTCCTGAAAAAGCAATTGGAAGCTCTGCACGGCGAATGGCTTTCTGGAAATAGCGCATGGTGTCAAGATGTCCTACAAATTTCATAGGCCCTTCTTTTGTGAATTTAATTCTTACCTTCATAACATACGCCTCCTTCATAACGTCTTGCTCCGCAGCCTGCACATTTCTGACGGCAGTTTGGTGTAACTACTTCGCCTTTTGCCTGTTTCCACTCACGGATCAGGAACTCCTTGGTAACACCTGCATCTATGAAATCCCATGGGAGAATTTCATCCGTGCTTCTCTCTCGGAGTGTGTAGAATTCAATGTCAATTCCTGTTTCTGCAAAAGCCTCTTTCCAGATGTCGTAGCGGAAGCTTTCTGACCAGGCATCGTAGAGGGCCCCTTTTTCATATGCTTTTAAGATAACTTCAGAAGCACGGCGGTCACCTCTTGCAAGGAATCCTTCCAAGGTGGTTACATCCGGTTCATGCCAGTTGTACTTAATACTCTTCTGGTTCAGCTGTGCACGGATTTCTTCTTTTACCACTTTTGCCTTGTCAATAAAATCCTGTTCTGTATACATTGGAGCCCACTGGAATGGGGTAAATGGCTTTGGCACAAAGAAGGAGGTGCTGACTACGATCTGAACCTTTCCATGGCGTTTTTCCTTGGGAACGGTATCGTAATATTCTTCTGCAATACGCTCTGCCAGATGAGCAATTCCCTTCATATCTTCTTCGGTTTCAGTAGGAAGTCCAAGCATGAAATAAAGCTTCACACGGTTCCATCCGCCAACAAATGCCTCATGCGCACCGTGAAGGATCACTTCTTCGGTAAGACCTTTGTTAATTACATCACGAAGTCTCTGGGAACCAGCTTCCGGGGCAAAAGTAAGGCTGCTTTTCTTAATATCCTGAACCTTGCTCATAACATCCAGGGCAAAAGCATCAATACGAAGTGACGGCAGGGAAATATTAACACCTGCGGACTTAAATTCGTCAATTAGAAAGTTTACCAGCTCTTCCAGGTGTGTGTAATCGCTGGAACTTAAGGAACTGAGGGAAATCTCCTCGTGACCGGAGTTCTTCAGCATGGCTCTTGCAGACTCTTTCAACTCCTCCACGTCACGTTCACGGAGCGGTCTGTAGATCATACCTGCCTGGCAGAAACGGCATCCACGGATACATCCACGCTGGATTTCCAGAGTGACACGGTCCTGGGTGGCCTTGATAAAAGGAACCACTGGTTTCTCAATTGGACAGTATCCCTTGTCCATATCCACGATCAGCTGCTTCTGGACCTTCTGGGGAACTCCTGGGCGGTTGGGAGCAAAGGAAGCAATGGTACCGTCTTCCTTATAGGCAACATCATAAAAGGCTGGAACATAAATTCCCGGAATCTGAGCTGCTTTCATAAGGAAGTCTTCCCTGCTGCCTCCTGCTGCCTTATTGGCTTTATATGCGTCAAAAAGAGCATCATAGACAGTCTCACCCTCTCCAATATAAAACAGGTCGAAGAACGGGGCCAGTGGCTCTGGATTATATGCACATGCACCGCCGCCAATGACGATAGGACATGATTCGTCTCGCTCCTTTGCCATAAGCGGAATCTGGGAAAGATCCAGTGTCTGCAGCACATTGGTATAGCACATCTCGTATCCAAGTGTAATGCAAAGGAAATCGAACTCCTTCACCGGATCCTGGGACTCCAGGGCGAACAAGGGGATCTTCTGCTCCCGCATGATCTTGTCTAAATCAAGCCATGGGGAATAGACACGCTCACACCAGACGTCTGGGCGTTTGTTGAACATATTGTAGAGTAGCATCATGCCAAGGTTAGACATTCCTATCTCATAGACATCCGGGAAGCTAAATGCGACTCTAGTGGTCACTTTATCCTTGTCTTTCATAATAGAGTTGACTTCCCCGCCGATATAGCGGGCTGCTTTGTCAACACTAAGCAATATTTCGTCACTAAGTGCTAATTTTCTCATACTATTCCTTTCGATAATTGTGCATATACAACAATAAAACCATGAATTTTTAGGAAATGTAACTTGCTGTAATATGCGTTTTAGGACTCCAAAATCTGTCTGTCAGGTCGAAAAAACTGAAAAACAGAGGGGCACTTTTAAGCCGGTTTTTTGGTTAAAAATGGATTTGGTCACTTTTTTCTATTTTCAAGCAAAAAAATAACCTCAGCATCTGGAAATGCGTGAGACCATTTTGATACCGGAAAACAGGACCATTAACAGTGTTTTTATTATAAACAGAAACGCTTAGAAGTTCAAGTATATAATTTTTATTCGAGAAAATTCAGAAAATCATGGGATTTTTCGCATTGAAATGACCATTATATAGAAAACCTGGCCAGAATAACAGGAAAAAAGTATAAAATATCAGGTAGTATCAGGGAATGCTATAAAATGTTATTTAGTGTTATTTATTATATCTTGTTAGGATTGACGGAAATTATAAAATTCCTGTTTGGTCACTTTCCTGCTGTAAATATTTATTCCTATATTATGAAGCAAAAAATGAAAGCCATCCCTTTTAAACACGCATGGTGAAATGCGGTAGTTTTCAAGAGATGGCTTTCATTTGGTTTTCATATATTGGCTGGCTGATTATTTCATCAATTCTATTAGGTCATTTCTGTCAATTGGAATTTTTGGAATCTCGCGTGGCTGGGGCTGTCCGGAATTTTCAGCCCCAAGGGTTTCGGCAAATCGTTTCATGCTGCTGGCTGATAACTTTATTCTTCGAAGTTCCTTCCACGGAAAGGTAGGAAACGGACATTTGGCGCAGATCCTGGCGTAAGGCTTGTTGATAAAATTATTTTGTCTCTGGAAACCGTTCCGTCCCCAGATCAGGTATCCGGAAGGATTGAAATCCGGGGCTGTTTTCTGACAGGTTTCCAAGCGTTCCTTCTGGAGCCGGATCTCGTCCATCACAAAATCGGCCAGGTATACCATTTTCGTGTTTTCTTCCGGGATGGTGATGGTATCCGTTCGATTGGGAAGATCATCTTTTACGGGAAGCTGCAGGCAGATGGTCTGGTTGTAAAAATGAATATCCCGGAACGTGACCGTAAGGATTTCTGAAATCCTCAGGCCGGCAGTGGATGCCAGAAGCATGGGAAGATAGAGAACCGGTGCTTCCAGTTTGCAGATCTGCAGCATTTGGAGAAGCTGCTGGGGAGAATAGGTACCGGAAGAAACTTCGTAATAATTATGCAGATCCTCTTCTGCTTTTTTTCTTTCTTTCATTATGCGGACTGCATCTGCACTGTTATCCTGCGTTGTACAGTAATGGTTCCGTGCATCCCGGAAAAAACAGGTTACAGCATCACATACCCTGTAAAATTCGGAAGATGGAACTTTTGCAAGGATATCCATCAGATCGCTGGCAGTCACGTTGTCCATGAAATGTTTTCCGAGGACCGGAAGAATATAAGCTGCAATAGACCGGTTGTACGCATTGTCAAAACAGTAGGAATGCGTCCAGTATGCATGGAATTCCTGTACGGTACACTTAAAAACAGTAATTCGCTTTTCTTCCACCTGTTTTTTGTAAACTGGATACATAGCCTCGGCTTCTGCTTCTGTATCGTAATATTTCGTCTGAACCATTTTGCGGCGTCCTGATTCGAAGGTGCAATTCATACGGTAACAATATTGGTTTTGGGCGGTAATGTAAAGCGGATGGGCTGAAAGCGTTGCCAGGACCAGGTTTCCGTTTGAGAAAATGTCTTTGAGTTTTGTCTGGTTGATCGTGTTCTGTGGCATTTTATCATTTTCCTTTCTGTTATGGATTTTTATGAGGTTCCTAAAAAGCGTTCCATTTTAACCCCTCCGGTAAGCTTTTGGATTTCTTCCCAGGGGCAGTCTTTTTCTAACAGGATCCAGACAAACATATCCCGGAGATCATACATGGTGATAATGGGAAGTCCATTCTTTTCCGTGATGTATTTTAATCTTGTATTTAGGGTTTCCAGGGTTTTTACTTTCCCACGGCTGCTGATGCAGAAGTTATCATTATCCTTTTTATCCGGATGGTTGCGAAAGAAACACATATTTTTTTCCTGCCGGAGGACAAGTTCCTCACAGACAAAATCCGGGATCTGAAAAGAACGGTAACGGTCTCCTTCCAACTTCTTACAGCTGTATTTGGAATCTGCTGATTCAGAAGGAAGGCGTCCATCTTTTGTATATTGTTTATGGATGTTTAAGGTTTGGGTGCTGGAATCGAAGTTGTTATAAGTAAGCCCAAGGATCTCACCAGGACGCAGTCCGCAGAACAGTGCCAGAAGAAACTCCAGGCGGTGTGCATATGGATCTTCATGCACGGCGTGCAGGAATAATTTCAGCTGTTCTTTGGTATAAATACGAAGGCTGGATTTCGGTTCTTTGCGTTCTGTGATGTCAGATGCCAGGCATGTTTCAAGGAATCCCTGGTCCCATGCAGAATAAAGGATCCTGTATAATAATTTATAGACGGCATATTCTGCACTTGCGCAATAGTTCCTGCAGGATTCGATCAGGTTTTCAATATATTCTGCATCTGCATATGGAAGAAGCGGATCGGCAGTGACCCGGGGCAGGATAATATGGTAGATGATCCAGTGGTATTTTACTTTTGTGCTTCCACTGGTACTCACTGGGACGTAGAGCTTTTCATACCAGTGTTTGAGGTATTCCGTGAAAGTAAATGGACACGGGCTGGATGCTTTCAGCTTTGCAAGCTCTTTTGGGAAAAGGCGGCTGGCTTTCTCATAAGCTTTTTCTGCATTGTCCCGTGTCAGAAACCCTGTGCGGGTACGATGTTCAATAGTCTTAGAGTTAAAGTTTACAACCGGAGTATGGCAGCACCATAAATTTTTGTGTGAGAAAAATACGTTCTCTTCTGCTTTTTTCTGCATAAAGGACCTCCTATTTATTAAGGCGTAAAAACATCAGTGCCGACTGATGGCTGGCATTCGAACCAGTATTTTCCTGCCTTTATTATATGTCGGATTTTGAAATCCTGTTTTGGGAAAAAATAATTTAGCTGATTTATCTTTTTAAATAAAATTATTTTATAGACATATATAATATGTATGAAAATGATAGAAAAGGCTTATTTTTATAAGAAAACATTGGAAAAACTAAGTTCGGCTGAATTGGAATCAAAAGCGCCTGTTTATACAGAAGAAAAAGACACACAATATAACAGATTGTTACACTGTGCGTCTTATAAAGAAATGAAAGTTTAAATTTTATCCGAAAAATATTTCATATATGCCGAGTCGTCCGGAAGGGCATATATCTTACGGCTTCTCTTTGCAGGGGATTCTGGCAGAAGCCCATGAAGTAAGACATACTCTTCCATCTGTCTGCTGAGGTCATAGACCAGTGGCTGATGCTCTACATATACAGTATTGGTAAAATCCGGACTGGAATGCCCAAGGTTTTTTGAAATGGCTTTCATGCTGACTTTTTCGTTGGCCAGGATGGTAGCATTGGAATTGCGCAGTTTCCGCCAGTCGATCTTTGGAAAATTGTATTTCTTTAACAGACGCTGATACGGCTTTTTGTAAAAATTTTGTCCATAGGGCAAACCATTTTTGCGGCAGCAGACATAGCCCAGATCACAGAAATCCGGTTCTGTGGCCCGGTTGTGTTCATAACGCTGCCGCTCCAGCAGGATCTCCGTCAGGACATAGTCAGGCAGTACAATTTTCCTGCGGCTGTTTATCGTTTTCAGCTTCTTTTCCTGGAATTGCATGGAGTGGTAGTTTTTATCAGGATCTGCATCCTTTGTGCGTCCAAGCTGGGTTTCGATAGATGCGCATTTGTTCAGAAAGTCAATATTCTCATACTTCAGGGCCCGGAGTTCCGAAATCCGGAGCCCGGTTGCGGCCGCCAGCAGCATGGGCAAATAAAGGGATGGTTCTTCCTGCCGGCATACATTCTGGAAACGGCTCAGCTGCGCAGAGAAATATACTTTTGCAGCCTGTTTCCTGGCTGCGGGTGTGGACAAAAGACGCTGCTCTTCTGCCCTCTTCAGCCGGTTCACTTCTGCGGTGATTTTCATGGCAATGTTACAGGAAATATAATTTCTGTCCCTGGCAACCTGCATGGAACTGTTGACAACCGCACAGGCGAGCCTTCGCACATTGGGGGACGGAATCCCAAGCAGAACCTGGATGAGATCTTTCCGTTTCAGGGAAGGCAGGGAAATGGTACCCAGTGCAGGATCAATATAATTCAATATGATGTTCCGGTATGTCATATAGGTGTTGTAAGAAATATCTTTTTCGTTCCACATATAATACCAGAGCCAGTAATTATAAAATTCTTTTACGGTATAAGAATACGGGACAAACTGCTTCCGGCAGATCTGAATGAGTGCTTCATCTCTGGCAAGCTGGGCAGCTTTCCGGGTGGGAAAGCCACTGCGCTGGATCGATTTTGAAACTCCCGACTGGAAAACAAGTTTAAAACGGAAACTGTATCTCTTACGGGACGTTATAAAACTTATGCTCCTTCCGGGAAGACAGGATACAACGCTTCCCAAAAAGAAAGTATCCTTCACAGATGGTTTTTCAATGCTCTTTCCCTTGGGCATGGGAAACCTCCTTTCCCAGACTGTTCCGGATGCCAAGAACCGGATCCAGGGTGTTGCTTAATACAGATTGAATTTCATTATTTTCATCAGGAAAATTACAGCAGAATGCGATGGTGGAACTGAGTTTTGTGTGTCCAAGGATATGGGAAATGCTTTCGATATCCACTCCCATTTCTGCCAGTATGTAGGCTGACATATGTCGGAGATCGGTCATGTTAAGAGCTGGCAGAAGGGCATTTTTTGTGATACTTCTAAGTGTTGAGCCGGGAGTGGCAGTGGATTTTATTCTGGCAGTGGCGCCAAGGCAGACATAATCCTGAAATTCTGTTGTATCAGGATTGGCTTCCAGGATCAGCCGGTTTTCTTTTTTACGTTTGGAAAGCTCCTGGAAAATGAAATCTGGTATTTTCAAGGTCCGGTTCTGGGCAGTTCCAAAAAGGTTCTTAAATGTTGGAGTGTCAAGATGAGCCCTGTTATCGGTACAGAGCCGCTGAATAGTTAAGGTATGTTCTTTGGAATTGAGGTCTGAATATTTCAGTCCCAGGATTTCTCCTGTAGAAAGTCCGCAGAAAAGGGCAAGGAGGATTTCCAGATAAGAGGATGTTGTGGAAGCCTGGTCAAGCAGTTTCCGGATCTGTTCGGTGGAAAGGAATACGGATTTATGCTGAGGGTCCGAATAGTGTTTTAGCGTGGGAAATTCCTTTTCCGGAATATAATTATTCTGGTAAGCAGACCATAAGATGATATTTAACAGCTTATAGGCATAATAGCCTCCATTCTGGCAGTATCCCTGGCAGGAATCCAGCAGTTTATTCAGGAATTCTTCGCTGACACAGTCCAGGAGAACGTCATTCTGAAGATGTGGAAGGATGATCTGGTACAGGACCCAGCGGTATTTGAATAAGGTACTTTTGCTGGTGGAATAAGGGGAGTAGACTTCACGGAACCAGTAGTCCAGATATTCAGAAAAGGTAAACGGGATCTTCCGGGATTTTTTCAGCTGCTGGATCTGGTTGGAATAGGCATCCTGGGATTTCTGGTAGCTCTCTTCTGCTTCCTTTTTTGAGGGAAAGCCGGTATTATAGCTGTATTCAATAGTACAGATAAGCGGATTTACTGTCTGGGTGACGTGTCCCCAGGAACCGTCTTCATTTTGAAATACAGGTGTCCTTTTTTCTTGCATTGTTTTGCTTCTCCTATGTGTATTTTTATGTAAAGGAAAAAGGACGAGAAATAAAAAATGTATAGTGCAGTGGGAACACTATACATTTCAAAAATTCCTTTTTCGCCAAACATACTTTGGAAATTTGGGAATATGTTACCAAAACCATTCCTTCAGCGTTCCTTACTTTCCAGAAATTCGATGGCTTCAAAAACATTGGAAAAGGTCATACATTTTCTGAGCAGCCACTGATTTCGTACATCAGTATCTTCCAAACCCGGCATACCTTCATCCAAAAGTCTTGCCAAAGTCTTTTTGGCATTTTTCACTGCAACCGGATAATCTTTTGCTATCTTCGCAGTGATTTCTTTATTTCCCTTTTTATATAAAGGCTCTTCTACCTTTATATCAGAGATCACTTTCTCTTTCTCAGCAGTAGTTTGCAAAGAAGGTGTATAATATCTGCGGTGCAGCATGAGCCAATATTCAATACATCCCGTTGTCATCAACAGACGAACACGGGTATTTTTATTCCTGCCAAATTTCCTTAAGCGTTTTATTATTTGATACCGTTCATTTACTTTATCAATATCCTTTGTTTCAACATCAAAGAAGAACCAAATTTCGTTAATAACCTCTTTATAGTCTCTGTACAATGGATCTTTAGCAAAACGATCACTTGCTCTGTCAAATAACCCAGTTTCTTTCGGATACTCAATTACAGCCACATCACTGAATTTATGCTTCAAAAATTCAGTATATGCCTGTTCACTTTCTCCTTCACAAAACACTCTGATAATAACTTTACCAGATCCTCTGCCGCCAGTTTTTCTTGCCATTATTCCACCTCTTCAATCTCAATGTTAGGAGTGGCACCATATTTTCCAACCAAATAGCCTTTCCGGATATTATCGGTTGTCTTGGTGACAAAATCAGTCACGCTGTAAAGCTCAGATGAGCCATCAGACCTTTTTTTATCTGCAAAATAAATCTGATCTTTTCTCATAAACTCTAAATTCATAAGTTCAGTGTTATGCGTGGTGAAAATAATCTGGGCACCATTAGGATTGCTTTTTTTGCTTTGAAACTTTGCAATAATGAAATTAACAAGCATAGGGTGTAATTCCCTCTCTAATTCGTCTACTAATAAAATTCCTCCTTTATTAAGGACAGACTCAATTGCAGGTGCAATTGACATCAGTTTCCTTGTTCCATCTGATTCATCCTCCAATTCCAGATGATACAGTTTGTCCTCACCTGCAGCATTAATGCCCTTATGCCTGGTTTTCGCTTTTACCTGGCTCATTTTCAGCTGGCCTTCCGAATTGTTGGAAGTCTCAGACAAAATCTGGCTAAATGATGTCAGCGCAGCCTTCACGCCTTCTGGAATATCATCAGGAAATTCAAGATCGTTTCCAATTTCCTTGTTTTCTACCTCAAACTGCATCTCTTCAATTCCAAAGTCTGCTGTTTTTGCATAATCCGAAATAGCTTTAAGCATATTGCTGTCATTGTAATATTCCAGCAGCTGCCTCGGAATGTCGGTATAATCCCTGGAAAAGAAAATATCTTCCCGAAACCATTTCATTGCATTAATACATATGGCATCATTCATTGTACATGCAACTGAGAAAAACAGCTGGTTTTCAGCTACCGCTTCACTTATTAATTTTCTCCTTGCTTTATCCTCAGTAAATGTAAATTTCTGTCCTTCTCTGACAAACACCTGAGCTTTTTGGCCTTTGGGTGCATGATATAAAGATTCTCTTACTATTTTTTGCTTCGTTGCAGAAAATGAATACCAATATTTTATACCGTCATTAATATAATCAAATTCAAACTCTGTTGGTTCATTCGCAGAATAATCATTGAGTGCAAAAGGTACTACGGGAACTGTAGCTTTTTCATGCTGTATTCTCTGTGCATTTCGAATAAACTGAACAGCTAACCAAAATGCCCGGATTACGTTACTCTTACCACCGCCATTTTTTCCATAAATAGCTACACCGGGTAATAACTTCATATTATTTTGTTCGATCAGACAGCTTTTAAACGATGCAAGTCCAACTGCCTCCATAGAAAGAACAGCTTCATCCCTGAAAGATCTATAATTTTTAAATCGAAATTCTACTAACATATTTTTGCACCTCCGATATTATTATATCCATAATATGCAGGAAATTCAATTTAAATTATTATTATTTTTATTTTTTTTATCTTGATTTCTTAAATTTTTCTTTATAGTTGTTCTCTTCCTTCTTCCATAATATTTGTT
>OGQG01002237.1_pt1 | contig 11895 bp, 10 predicted proteins | sample 1553201 | NCBI WGS metagenome assembly OGQG01 (sample SAMEA2579925, study PRJEB22360) | human gut metagenome | biome: human gut; feature: human-associated habitat; material: faeces | place: Denmark | collected 2008/2010
GATACTTCCCAATATATTCTTTTCAAATTATCTAAAATTGCTGTCATAGTCCACCTCTTTTCTTTATATCAACTGCACCTACTGGACAAACAAAACTACACGTTCCGCATTCTAAACATTTATCTAGCTCAATATAATACACCTCATCTTTCTTTTTAATTGCATTGCCAGGACATTCCTCTCTACACGATCCACATTTAATACATTTTTCTCCTATGTAATAGGCCATAACATACCCTCCACTTAATTTTTTAATATTTCGTTTGATAACTAATATTAGCACCCATTTCTTGAATCTATATTATCGTGTCAGATATTGTTACCTAAATGTAATAAATTGTATTTACCGATTTTATCTATTAATCCTTCCCACTACTAGGGTAAATTAGAAACTTTCACTCCTTAACAACGTGCACACACAACGCACTAAAAAATGCTGTTGTAGGTTTGCTTACCCATAACAACATTTTTTTATATTCTTATGATTCAAAATCACAAATCCAAAAATTGGGAAATCAGAGTTTTACATTCGGAAATTTTTTACGCTTATATATAACGCACATTAATACGATAAAAGGTGACTTTTTTATTGTAATTTGCAAAAAAATTTCACAAAAATGCCGCTACAGGTTTAGTATCACCCGTAACGGCATTTTCTCTTATCTTATTCAACCTTTTCTTCATTACCGGATTTTAAATATGTCATGACCTCTTCCACTGTTTTTCCGGAAGCAAGTAAGGCGCTAAAGATTTCATCTTTTTGTTTATCTTCAATCTTCTTCCTAAGTTCTTTTGCTTTCAAACGCAGTTCTTTTAATTCTGCCTCTGTTGTTTTAATCTCCTGTTCTGTCTTCATAAGCATTTCTTCAAGAGAAAGATTTTCTACTTTTTTACGTCTTGGCATACTGTTTCCTCCCATGCTGATATTTTCTTCATTCTACCATTATTGTTCCAAAAATACCAGTCTTTTTATGAATCGCTCCTATCTCCCTCTTCGCTGCTGTTTCTGGCTTTTGGCATATTCCATCTTTTTATTGTATTCGTCCATGATTGCACTTTCCAGATCTGCCTTAAATTCTGCATTGACTGCATGGGCAATGTCCTCCCGTTCTCCTTTTGCAGAATTTTTCTGGGGCATACCTACAAAGGTTTTTCCGTTCCATGCCTGAATCACATGAAGCTGCTGGATTGCCAATACGTCCTGCAGACGAATGGCAACATCTGCCTTAAATGTATCGCTTCCCTGTACCGGATTTACACTCAGATTGTAATACAGTTCTTCCTCTCCCCAACTGCCCTTACAGTCTGTTTTAGTTTCTGTCATATTCTCATAGGCTTCCCTTACAGTATCCAACACTTCCTTTTGAAATTCCTTATCGGTAAACCGAAAAAAAGGAACATACTCCCCTGTTTCGTAATCTCTGTAACGGGGCATATCGAGGTACAGATTTCCTTTCGAGGACTCTTTAATTGCAAGACTTTTCACACAGAAGGCCTCATCAAAGGTAATGGTAGCAAATCCTTTCAGATTATTGATCTTTCCTTCTTCCTGTTTCAATTCCGGTTTATATACTCTGATATTATATTCCATATTGTGATCTCCTTTTCTACTCTACTTTTCATTACCGAACTGCTGTCTGGCATGGAAGATTTTTGGTTTCCTCCTGCACTTCCACACACTCCTCCTGGTCCTTGATTTCCAGTTCTGCATCAATCTCCATCTGCCGGGTAATGTTTTCTTTTAAAAGCTCCTCATACGGGAAAGGCTTTTCATATTCCTGCTTTGCATTTTTCACAGGTCTTAATTTCTTTTTGAACATCTTCTACTGCTTTATCAAGGACATTCAAGCGGTTTTCCATACGGACCATATTGCCGGAGTCACTGCTTTTTAACTCCACACTATATTCCTTCTCTCCCTGAAGGAACAATACCGGCCCCATCATATCCTTTTGGACAAATACCTGAAATCCCTTATACATACCGACTTCGTGCCTGGTAAAAGCTGTCACACCTTCTATAATCCCACGCAGGACTTCCCCTGCTTCTTTATGCTTCTCATAGACTTTTCCCTGCAGAGTGATTGCAAACTCCGGCTGTACTTCCATAGCCTGGTTCCTGCGCTCCAAATCCTTTTGAAGCGATTGCAGTTCTTTCTCCAGACTTTGTATCCTTTTCGGGTACTGGAACGTAACCGCATCCTGCAAGGCAAACCGTTTCCCTTCATGTGCAGTTTTCAGGATTCTCAGACGTGCCACTTCATTATCTACTTGTATTTTTTCCATAATCAGGGGATTTTCGGAAGCTACCGCTTTAATCTCTGCAAAGTTTAATACGGTTTCATCTATATCCTCACAGATCCTTGCCAGTTCCCGGCTGGTAAATACCTGGCTGATAAACCGCTGTTTTGTTTCTACAATGCCCCATAAATAAGCATCAAAAGAACCCTTTGTTACATAGCGATAAATATTGACTTCCTCATTTTCATTCCCCTGGCGGATAATACGCCCTTCCCGCTGTTCAATATCAGAGGGTTTCCAGGGGCAGTCGATATGATGTGCCGCCACCATTCTGGTCTGGATATTGGTTCCTACTCCCAGTTTTTCGGTACTTCCTATAATAATCCGTTTCCTTCCGGCTCTGACATCGGAAAACATACGGTCCCTCTGTTCATCTGTTTTTGCATCATGGATAAAGCAGATTTCTTCCTCTGGAACACCTCTGGTAATCAGTTCCTGTTTTAAATAATCATAGACAGTAAACGCTTTTCCCGGTCCGGGTGTCCCAATATCCGAAAAAACAATCTGGGTTCCTTTCTGTTCCTGGGACTGTACATATTCCTGGTAAATGTTTTCTACTGCTTTATTCAGTTTGGAATCCGAATCTACCGGAGCATAACTGTCCAAAAGCCGGGGATCTGTACCCAAAAGTCTTGCTTCCCCGGTAATCCGGAGCATATTGTCGTCCTTTGGATCTACCACACCTCTATGGATTGCTTCTGCCCTTTCCACCATTTCCTGCATACGTTCTTTGACATAATCAGAGGCTTCCGATACTACAACCTTATATTTTCCGTCCTTTAATTCTGGCCGCTTAATATCTAGCATATCAGGCAGAATAATGTCTGCTACTTCTTTAAACAGGTGTATCAGTTCCGGCAGATTGATAAACTTATTAAACCTGGTCCGCATCCGGTAACCAGTACCTTCCGGTGCCAGTTCCAAAGAGCTGGTAACTTCCCCAAACACAGAAGCCCATGCATCAAAATGGTAAATCCCCTTTTCGTGAAGCCGCCTTTCCTGCAGATATAACTGCATCACATAAAGTTCCACCATAGAATTCGACAGAGGGGTTCCCGTTGCCATAATGACGCCCCTTCCCTGATTTTTTTCGTTGATATACTGTATCTTCATACGCATATCCATAGCCCTCTGGGAACCGCTGGAACCCAGGCCCGCAACATTGTTCATTTTTGTAAAAACTTCCAAATTTTTGAACAGGTGCGCTTCGTCTACAAATAAGGCATCTACGCCTGTTTCTTCAAAGTACATCACATCATCTTTGATTTCTTCATTGTTCAGTTCTTCAATTTTCTCTAGCAGTTTTTTCTTTCTGCTTTCCATCTGCTTTATGGACCAGTTCTTTCCCTCTTCTTCCCTTGCCTGGTTAATGGCTTCTACCAGTTGCTCTGCCTGTTCTTCTATCATGGCTCTTTGCCGGTCAGGGGAAATGGCAATTCTCTGGAACTGAGTATGACCGATAATAATACAGTCATAATCCCCTGTTGCCATTCTGGCAATCATGCGTCTGCGGTTTTCCTTCTGAAAATCTTCTTTTCTGGTAATCAGGATTTTCGCATCTGGATAAGCCCGCAAAAATTCTGCCCCCATCTGGAAGGTCAGGTGGTTGGGAACCGTAAGAAGGGGTTTCGTTGCCAGCCCCAGCCTCCTCATCTCCATACAGATACAGATCATTTCCAGAGATTTACCAGCGCCTACCGTATGAGCAAGTAAGGTATTTCCTCCACACAGCAATGCCCTTGCCACAGCATTTTTCTGATAAGGACGCAGCTTTAACAGAGGGTTCAGTCCCGGCAGTTTTAAATAAGAGCCATCATAGCTTCGTTGTCTGTCGCAGTTAAAGGTTTCATTATAAAAATCCACATATTTTTTTCTGCGCTCCGGCTCCTTAAAAATCCAGTCCCGGAAGGCTTCTTTTATCTGCTCCGCCTTATCCCTGGCAAGCATGGTTTCCTTCCGATTGATCACATAACGTACTTTTTCCCCTTCCTGCACCCGGTCCCTGATAGTCACAATCCGGCTGTTTAACAGTTCCTCTATAATGCTGATCGCATCCATAAATCTTGTGCCATAGGTTTGTCTGGTACGAATGGTTCCTCCAAAAAAGTTTCCCCTGTCAATATGGTAAGACATATCTGCATCTAAGCGCTCAATCTTGAGGGCATGGCCACTATGAGCGCAATAGTTTCTCTGGTTGTTCTCCGGGATTTCCAAAAGCTCATAGATAAACTGTTCGTAATCCTCATTTTCAATCCAGGTTGTTCCCAATTTTACACTGATCTCAGGCGCTGTCAGGTCTTTTGGCTGTACCTTTTCCAGTGCTTCCACATTGTCTACAAACAGGGGATTGTTCTGCGCATAGATCCTGGCAGTACGGAGCTTCTGACGCACATTGCCGCTTAAATACTCATCTGCGGTTTCCCACCCTGCATTTGGATCTTCTTCCTTTGCCAGTACCGGGTTCTGGTAGATTAACCCTTTTAATTCCTGGAACATTTCTTTCCTGTTTCCCGGATAAAGGGAAAGCATATAGGGAATATCCACCCGGTTATATTCTGACAGACTGATATGCAGCGCTTCCTGGGCATTTTCCACTTTGTCTATCACATCTCTGGGGCGTATGGTCCTTTTATAAAAAATGTCGGCTTTGGTTACATTTTTGTCCTCATCAACTACTTCCAGGGAAGAAAGCAGGGGATAATCATTATCCTGCCGGAACGCCATTTTATTTGTCCGGTCACAGAAATATCCATGCGTTTTTACAAAGGCATCATACAAACGGTTTAACTGTTCCTGTGCCTTTTTCAATTCCTGGTCAGATCAATTTTCCTGCTGTATTTGTAAAATTTCACGCACCAGAAGGCGGATTTTATGCATGGCACGTATCCGGCGCTTCACACTTTCCTTTGCCTGGCTCCGGTATAAAGACTCCCCTTCCCGGTAATATACTTCGTCCTGTATCACCGTAAACGTATAATTAGGTATCTCTGGAGAAGCAGCTAAGACGTCCTGCTCTTCCTTCTTTTTTTCTGCTATGCTTTCTTCATAACAGTTTTTCGGAAGCTCTCCAACTGCGTCCAAAATTCCTTTTTCCAGGTCAAAGTCTTCCGCTTCATTGACCAGGGCTGTATATTTGGAATCTTTCCCGAAAAACTGTTCAAACCAGACCATTTTCCCAAGCATCATTTCCGGGTGTTCCAGATAATACTCATTCACCGGCACCATGTCTTCCGTAAGCCCTGTATAAGTCCAGATCGGCTCCCCAATCGAAGGCTCTGCTTTTTTCTGAAAAAACAAAAGGTCACTGGTAACTGCGGTATTGGCGCTCTTTCCAAAAGAATCTGCCGGAAGCCGGACTGCCCCTAAAAGGTCTGCCTGTTCTGCCAGATTTTTTCTCACAGCGCTGTCATTTTTATCCAACGTTCCTTTTGAAGTTACCACTGCCAAAATGCCTCCTGGCCGAAGGAGGTCCATGCTTTTCCGGATAAAATAATCATGGACTTTCAGCTTCATCTTTTTATATCGGGGATCGTACAAGCGGAAATCCCCAAAAGGCACGTTTCCCACAATTACATCAAAGCTGTTATCCTCAAATTCCGTTTTTTCAAATCCTTTGATCTGGATACTGGCTGAAGGGTGGAGCTTTTGTGCAATCCTTCCGCTTATGGCATCAATCTCCACACCATAAAGCTGGGATTTTTGCATATTTTCCGGAAGACCATGAAAAAAGTTTCCAATCCCCATAGCCGGTTCCAGAAGTTTTCCCTTCTGGAATCCAAACTGCTCCAAGGCTTTATAAACACCCCGCACGACTTCCGGCGGCGTATAAAAAGAACTGTTGACACTGGCCCTTGCCTGGGCGTATTCTTCTGCGGTCAACAGTTCCTTCAATTCCTGATATTCTTTTTTCCACTCCGGGCGTTTACTGTTAAAAGCATTTGGCAGCCCGCCCCACCCTACATACCCCGCAAGAATTTCCTGTTCTTCTTTTGTGGCGTTTCTCTCTTCCTGCTCCAGTGTTTTTAAGATACGGATTGCCCGGATATTTTTCTGATACCGGCTTTTATCTCCACCGGTAAACTGCAGCCACCCTTCTGGGTAATAATAATCTCCGGCTTCTACCTTACCTTCCGTCTGGACAGAGGTTCTTCCTTCCTGCCAAAGCTCTTCCTTTTTAAGAATTTCGCTATATTCTTCCCATAATGCCGGAAACCAGGGAAGCAGACGATACATATTCTCCTGCTGCTCTAAGGTTTCTGCATCTTCGGTGTAAGCAATCTGATCCTCCTCTGCCAGATGTGCAGTAAGCCCGCCAAACTGATCCCAGGAAAGTTCCTGCATAAAATCCTGACTTTCCGGCAAGGTGATCTTAATCCCATTTTCCTGAATACAAAGCTCATAATTTCCATGTTCTGTCCGCACCAGATAATAAGGCTGGCCTTCCGGTACTTCCCGAAGCACAAGCGTCTTCAAAAAATGGTCTTTTTCTTCCGGTAGCTGATTAGTCGTATAGACCAGACAGAGCATTTTCTTTAAAATATCCGCCTGGATATTCTGTTTATAAAAGGCTATGCCAATCTCTTCTAATGGGATTGGTTCCTTTTCCTCAATCACTTCCTGCACTTTCTCTGGCTGTAAGGTTTCTTCCTCTATATCTTCTCCATTTTCTAAGGCTTCTTCCGATACAGATAACAAAGGAAGATAGGTCCCTTTTTCAATCCGTTTTGCAATTTCCAAAGAAACTTCGTCCCAGTACCAGAACGCCTCCTTCATGGAAGTTCCCTCACTCCAAAGAATATAAAAACCACTGGAACCGCTTTCTGCGGTCAGGATACCGTCTTTTGTATGGGCTTCTCTTTTTACATCTCCATACAATTCATAAAGATAGGCTTCCCGGTCTGTTTCCTCTGGATTGTTCCGGTAAAACTCATAAATTTTATATGGTATCTCCTGCCCTGTCATTTCCAGAAGGATTTTCTCTTTCTGCCAGTTTTCCGGCTGTGCAGGTTCTATCTCCCCAGACAGAAAAGGAACCGCCGAAGCAGTTCCTTTCTCTGTATCCTCTTCTGTTTTTTCCTGTTTTATCCGATCCTGGGGTGAATGATCTCCTCCATAACCTGTTTCTGCGCTTCCATGTCCGCCTGTATCCGAAGGTTGGTCATTTCCAACGTATTGTAAGGGTCGGTCCTGTCCTCTCTGGTCCAGGTCTTCAGAAGACTTTCTGCCAGTTTCTCGTGGTATTCCTCCGCTTCTGTCTGGATTTTCATAAGCCGCTCCATCAGTTTCCCGGACAGGAGCATCATTTCGTATTGTGCCTGGTCCGTTCTCTTCATTTCCTGTGCTGCGATCCTGCCGTAACGGTTCAGGGACGCCAGTATCTTCTCCTCGCTCATCACGCCCTCTAAGACTGGTATCTGTACGCCATTCATTTCCCTGTACTGGATTCCTGCGATCCCTTCCATAATACTGCCTCCTTTCAAGGTCTATGTTCTTCATGGTCCTTGCAATCTGTAACACAATCCGCCCAGATAAATGGGATACTAACCGTCCTGTCCGGTACAGAACCTCCTCATTCTCTGAAAAACCGCAGATAAAAGAAAAATCCAGGGTGTCATCTCGGATACCGCAGCGGCTTTCCACCGCATAACAGACACTGTTTACAAGAAACTCTGTAATCTGGTTTTCTTTTACCTCCTGTCCCTCTCCGGTAAGGACAGCCAGCTTCTGCAAGGATTTTAAAATTTCATCTTCCTCTTCTATCATAAACCAAACATTTGTTCTTGTAAAGGCGTCTAAAGAAGTTTTAAACTTTTTTTCCTGTTCGTAGATTTCCGGGAACAGCTCCCTTGCCAGCAATCTGCGGTTTGTCCCATTCACCTGCCAGTTCCAGGGCCGGATTCCCTGTCCCTTTACATCTTGAATATCATAAACATGGGTAACTCCTTCCCCGAAAATTTTGGAAGGAAATACTGCAATTCCTTTACTTCCTCTGGCAACCGGCAAATCCATTTCCAGCCAGGCATCATATCCTGCAAGAACGGACGCATCTGGGCGCTGGGCATATACCATACAGGTATTTAAGAAGTCCAACTGATACAAGCGCCCCATGCAGGAAAGAAAATTTTTCCAGGAATCCTCCGACTCTGAAATCCAGTGTATGGTTTCCTCATACAGTTCCCGTACTTTTGTGATATGCTTCATCTGCTGTTCCTTCTTTCTTTTACAGGTACCAGTTCTTTTGCAGAAATATCACGATAGGAAAAATCATCTGCCCCCAACACGATTTTTTCTGCATAATAATCTGCTTCTGCTTTTGCAGTTGCCTCCAGTTCATTCCTGCCCCGGTATCTTACTTTTTTCTCCAGGACTTCTGTTATGGTCACTTCATATTCTTTTTCGTCCATGCTTCTCCTTTCTTACTGCAAGCGGCTGGGTCTTCCATACAGCCCAATGTTCGACGGATTGAACGGGTCATTCACTACTCCACGTCTGCTGTTGGCTGCATGTACCATTCTGCCATTACCAACATAAATTGCCACATGGGAAATATTGCGGAACTGCCCATTCTGCTCATAAGAATAAAAAATCAGATCTCCCGGCTCCAGTTCGCCTTCTGTAACTTCCAACCCATGTGTTACCATAAATTCTCCCTGGGTAGAGGCAATCGCCGGAAGGGAAATGCCTACCTCCTGATACAACCGCTGTACCAGGGAACTGCAATCATAATATCCTTCCTCATACCGGTGTTCCTGACTGTATCTGCAGCCTACCTTCGTCAGTGCCAGATTTGCAACGTCACTTCCTACACCAAAGGAAGGGATCTCATTTCGGAATTCCTCACTCATGACTTCCCTTAAAAGTTCTTCTTCTTTTTCTGTCAGCTTTCCAAGTGCAATATAGTCCTCATAATTCAAGTTCTTGACATAGCAGCTCTTCTTTGTTACCGTAATCTCATTTTCGTCCCCATCTGCCAGAAACGCTTCAAAAGTCTGATGTCCCCAGGCAGACGCAGTTGCATGGTCCGCACAGAAAACATCAAATTGTACTCCATACCGGTCAAATGCCCCAGTATCTTCTACGGTATATTCAATCCCGTTCATAATGATCCTGGTTCCCATAGGGACAAAGGGATTTTGTGCATCTACTGCAAGGGTATGGTCCGGTTTTGGCATGACACCGGAGGCTGTAGGTCCTCCTGCCCACTGTCCACAACAGATACTGCACTGGCAATAGCCGCTGGTTACAACATTTCCCAGGCTTTCTCCTGCCTTTATGGTGGTGGTTATGGTCGTGTTTTCAAAACTGTTCATTTCATCAAAGATTTCCTTCAGCTTGTCCTTATGACGCTGATCCATATCCACACCCATATCCCCGGTTCCATACTTCACCATATAGACCATTAAAGTATCATAATAATTACTCACATAATTCCCGTTTTTCTCATGGAGATAGGTGACTGCCCCATCTTCCCCATTTTGTCCAAGTTTTGTATTAAAGTCCATGTAGTAACCGCTTAAAACTTCTCGGACGGTAGGGTTCTCCTCAGACGGATTTGGCATGAACGCACCAAGTGGCGAACAGTATAAGAGGAAAAAGATAATCACTACAGGGATTGCCACCACAAGAAGAATACTGAACAGCGGAGCCAAAAGCGCCCCGGCAAACTGGACCACCTTCAGCATAAACACAGAGGCTTTCATCTTTACAATATCTTTTGCCACCTGTGCCAAACTGTCCTGCTGCCCATTTCCGGTGAGCTTATTGATCATATACTGGATTTTTCTCTGCCGGACTGCCTGTTTTTTCTGTTTCTCCATCTGTTTCTTTTTCACTGCTCTTGTTTGTCTGTAAAACTGCTTATTGGTGATCTTCCCATCTGCCTGTTTTACCTTTAATTCCTGCTCTGCCTTTCTATAATTCCGATCCTTCCACAGCTTTTCTGCCGGTTTTGTTGCTGTCCCCATGACATAAAGGGAATCATTGACTTCCTCCCCGCCCTCTAACTGGGTCAATATAGCAGCCTCTCCCCGGCGTACCCCTTTTATGGCAGTCTGCTTCGCCAGGGAAGATTTTTTTGTTTCCGCCAGCTTTGCAGCCTGTTCCCTCCGATACTGTTCCTTCGCCTGGAAACCAGCAGAGGGCTGACTGTTTGGTGCTACCCCCTGTTTCATCTGATCCGGCTGTAAGGTTCCCGGTACAGATACGGTGCTTTTGGGCTTTCCATTTTGTTTTCTATCTTCTGCTGCTCCCCGGATTGCTGCCTCTTTCCCGGCTTGCTTTTTCTTTTCCTTTTGTTTTTCAAACAGCGCTTCTCTGCCCTGCTTCGGCTGTTTCCCTTTTTCTGCCCCTTCTTTTTTCTTTCTCTGCCCTAAAAGATCGGCCACCGGCTTAGAGGTAAAAGCAGCTTTCTTTTCCTTTGCAGATAAAATAGGATTTTTCTTATGCACCGTCACCTGGGCTTCTTTTTTTAATTTCAGCTCCGGCTCTTTTTCTTTTTTTACCTTAATCTCCAAAGCAGTCCCCCTCTCCGGGGTTTAATTCTTCTGCCTGATACCAGAGCGCCTGAAACAGATACCCCTGTTCCTTTTCTCTGGGTGGTGGACCGTACTCCTTTTCCAATTCCTGAAAGGCTTCCATAAGGTTTCCGGAAAATTCCTGGTAATCATCTTCCGTCAGGATATACTTTTCGCTGAACAGTACCTGCTCCAATTCTCCCGCCTCTACTAAATGGTCAATGTCTTCCGGGGAAAGTGGCAGTCCCAGTCTGTCATAAGTCTTTTCTTTCAGGTAGGAAAACTGATAAAGTTCCGTCTGCTGCGGTAAAATCTTCTCCTTACCGCCATCAAAGAGCAAAAAAATAGCTTCCGCTTTTAAGAAAACGGAAACCTCAGCCTGCTCACCATATTTTAGTGCCTGCTCCTTAGAAGAAAACTCCAGCCAGTCCGGAATACGGATTTCCAGCATCCAGGCTTCATACTGCAGTCCAAAAGATAATTGATATTTTGCGATAATTCCTCCTCCCTTCCACTACAAATAGTCATAATAAATCTCATTGGTATCTTCATGAAAGGACAATTCATATTGTCCGGGGATACCAGGATCTTCCATCCACCAACGGAAAAAAGCATCTACATCTGACCATAAGCGGGACTTGCACTGCCTTCCTGCAGCTTTCCTTAACTCCAGCATTTTAGCAAAAGCCCGCCTGTAAGCCCTCTCATAGGTCGGGAAAATGCGGAACTCCCGGTATCTTTGTTTTCCTGCCATAGGACAGCCTACACAGCCAACCCGGTGAAATCCCATTTCGTAAAGAGGGTTCATGGGTATTTTCTCTGCCTGGATATACTCCCAGACCTGCTGGTCACTCCAGTCAACAATGGGTTTGCATACGTGTTTGCCCCTTGACAGGCATGATTCAAAGAGCCGCCTGGTATCATCATTATCATTATTTAAAATAATGGCACGTTTTTTTTCCATTTGGGACAAAGTTTTCATAAATCCCCCCTGTTTTTCCTCCGCTTTCGGCTTTCTGCCCACCGGATACCTGTGGTGATAAAACGCCCAGCCCCACCATTTTCTTTTAGAACCTCACAACAA
>OGQG01002240.1_pt1 | contig 11876 bp, 9 predicted proteins | sample 1553201 | NCBI WGS metagenome assembly OGQG01 (sample SAMEA2579925, study PRJEB22360) | human gut metagenome | biome: human gut; feature: human-associated habitat; material: faeces | place: Denmark | collected 2008/2010
GAAAAACATCTGGGCAACGGAGACTATCAGGTTACTGATAAAGATATAGCCTATCAGATAATCGGGATCATAGAACCATGAGATTATTTCCGGGCAATGCACATTCAGCCAGGGACACAGCAATAAGAAAAACAGGTTCAGCCCGATTCCGCCAATGATGGAAAGCAGTTTGATAGCCGCAAACTTTATCGGTCGTTTTTTATAGCGTAGATAAGCGAAAGGAATACACTGAAAAGAGTCTAAAGCCACTACAATAGCCATCATCGCTATAAATTCCGGATGGTTACCGTAATCCAGCAGATTGGAAATCGGCTGTAGGAACAATAAACAGAGAAGAACGAAAATCAACGATACCCCGCCTACCGAAAGCAAAGAGTTGGCATATACTTTCATCGGTTCCTCTCCCGATTTGTTGGCAAAACGAAAGAATCCGGTTTCCATACCGAATGTAAGCAGTACCAGCATCAAAGCTGTAAAAGCATATACATTGGATACTACTCCATATCCCCCCGTAGAAGCCGGTAAAACCGCTGTATACAACGGCACCAGCATATAGTTGAGGAATCGTCCGACAATGCTACTCAACCCATAAATTGCAGTATCTTTTGCTAATGATTTTAGTCCAGCCATGCAGATAATGATTAGTGATTAACGGACGAATGATTAGCGATTAATATCGAACAGCCGGTAGTATCTCCACTCTCCTCCTTCTGGAAGGAGGAGTCCCCGCAGGGGGAGGTGGTAGGATTCCCTCTCCTCTTCCTCACAGCCTCTCGAATCTCCTCCACTATTTGCGAAGGATTCTCAAATACCACCCTATTCTCAAACCGAATGACCCATATACCCTTCTCATTAAACAGGAAACGTGCACGAGTATCCGCATAATCCATTGCCGCCGAAGTAGAATGTACTTCTCCGTCCAATTCTATACCCAATCGGAATTGCGGACAATAGAAATCTAAAATATAAGGACCGACACTCTGCTGCCGACGAAATTTAAGTCCATCAATTTGCTTTCCTTTGATTAGTTTCCAAAGAGTGGCTTCGGCAGAGGTGCCCCCATTTCTTAAATCTTTTCGAACTGATTTCAGTTCAGACTTATTCATTGTATCGTGCATAGATCATTTGTTTTATGTATTCACCTACCACCTCCCCCTACGGGTACTCCTCCTTCCAGAAGGAGGAGAGTTAAGATACTATTGACTTTTTAGACAGCCCATTTAAGATACTATTGACTATCATTTAGTTCAAAACCGCAAAGAAATGAACAACATTCAACTACTGATTCACATGAATAATATAAATATCAGGTTCCAGATCATTAGTAAGTTCATGTGTTTTCAGGGTACTATATTCAATGCATCTCTGATCTTTGAAAAATTAGCAAAGGAGCGTATTGGATCAGCTAATATCCATGAAGGAGTTCATGGATTCATTTGTTTTATTTAACCAATTGCCTGCCTCTAATTTACGAATTATTCGTAGATTTGTAATCAAACAGAATAAAAACATCTAACTATAGAAAACATACTACTCCACGATCAATCATGAAAACAAAACTACTGCTTATTACTCTCCTTTTTGCAACAATGCCGGCAGTCAATGCTCAAAACAGAGAGAGAGACTATTTAAAAAAGGTATTTGCCAATCTAGAGAAAATTGAATCCGCAACATATTATGTTGCTAACGAAAGCTGGCAACCCGGGGACTCCACCGCATTATCCATTCTACATGGATTCATCAAAGAATATAATCACCCCATAGATTCAACCATCGGCGCAAGCTATGTTTCACTGGATGCCAAGGATACTACAAAGCTAAACTTTTGTTATGATGGTAACGTAAGAGTAGAAGCCTATCACGATAATAAAAAGTTAGTAATTGATGACTTCACATTCAAACCACTCCCTTTCAGGCTAGTAAGACCTCCATTCTTCAATTTCGCAAAGAACATCATCAAGTATGCGCTTACCACTGATGATAATATCACCATAGAACTGAAAGACGAGGGTAATGATTACTATTTCAAACTAACAATCAATGAGGAACAACAGGTTGAATTCTTTGGAAAAGCCTTCCACATGCCTCTTCCCCCATTCGATATCGGCAATACGACTTCTATTTATGAATTATGGATTAATAAATCGGATAATTTACCTTTTAAGGAGCGAAGGGAAATGTCACATGATATTTCCGTTTCAACTTGTTCCAACCTTCAGATTAACAAGCTCAACATCAGAGACTTTAACATCAATGATTATTTCCCCAAAGATTATGAAACAGTTAAATACAGCGATCTCCACAAGAAAAGCGGAGACTCGCCATCCACATCCGGACTCACAGGCAAAAAAGCTCCGGGATGGATATTAGAAAATATAGATGGACAGTCTCTATCACTTGCCAACTGCAAAAGCAAAGTCATACTAATCAATTTCACCGGCATTGGCTGTGGCGCCTGCCAGGCAGCTGTACCTTTTCTGAAAAAGTTAAAAGAGTTATTCAGCAACGAGGAGTTTGATCTCATTGCTATAGAATCCTGGAGCCACAATGCATCCGCCATCCGAAACTACGCCAAGCGGAAAGATTTGAATTATACGATTCTAAATGCCACGAACGAAGTTATCAAACAATACCAGACAGGTGGTGCTGCACCCTTCTTTTTCATACTGGACCAGAAACGAATCATACGAAAAATAATCAGAGGATATAGCACAGAGAATACAGATAAAGAAATTATAAATGCAATCAAAGAACTATTATGAACAGACTGTTTACCTTCCTTTTCTTGTCTCTGCTATTCAACATAGTACAAGCACAATTACGGAGTCCCGAATATCAAAAAGGAAAAGCCATACTAAGCGGCACAATAGCTAATTATAGCCCTGATGATCATCCGGACCTCAAAATCGGAGCTCCTAATATTGTGATGGGGGCAGCCGAAACCCTCTTCCCGACTATCGAAGCAGACGGAAGCTTCAAAATCAATATTCCTCTCTATCATAACACACAAGTACGGATGACGATAGGGAAAGCCGATATAGTCATTCTGCTAAGTCCCGATAAAGAAACTAATGTAGCGGTCAATCTAAGCAATCCGCAAGGAAAACAATTTGTATTCAGCGGACAATATGCTACCATCAATAATGAATGGTGCCAGCCAGAATTGATTACAAGAATAGCTCCGGTTTATAGAAATGGCGACATACTGGATTCTATTGCAGGCATCAGCGCCAATGAATTTAAGAAACGCTGCATCGACCAATACAAACAGTGCGTGGCACACAACAACACAAAAACGCAATTTAGTGAAGATACCCGCACACTTGCCAATCTCTCATGTGCGTTCGATTGCATAGAGAATCTGAATGCAACCCGTTATTGTCTGCAAACGGCTTATCAGAAGAAGGAAAACATCACGCGTGAACAAGCCAGTACAGCCTTTGCCAATTTTGATTTTCCTGCCAATTTCTATGATTTCCTAAAGAATTTCCCTGTCAATCATCCCTTAGCGCTCTATTGCTACAATTACCGCAACGTGATCTCAGGAGAACTCTATGAGCTACATCATGATCCTTTAAAATTTGAGAAGTATTTACTATCAAAAGCAGCGCTTACAAAGGAGGAACAAGCGCTTATTCGCCAATACGAGACAGCTCTCAAAACAGGTATCCCCTTCCAACAAGGCAGCGAGCTGATCTCGCTTATTGCAAAATACCCCAAAGAATATAATGAATTCAGTCAGAAACTATTCACCAAAGCGAAGGAGTATCTGAGCCATATCATGCAAGACAGCACTTGTTTAATGGTCGATTATATACGGGCAATCTATATGCGCTCCAGCCTATATAATTTAAAACCACTAACCACTCAACAAGAAGCTATGGCAACGGAAATTACAAACCCGATTTTCTTAGGAATCATTCAAGACATGAACCGACAGATGCAACCACGCGCAAAAGCGACAACAAAGAAATACTCTGTCTGCGAAGCACCTAAAGTATCAGAAGAAGAATTACTGTCTGCTCTCGTCGACCGCCATAAAGGAAAAGTACAATTCATTGACTTTTGGGCTACCTGGTGCGGTGGCTGCCGAAGGACGATTAAAGAATATGAACCTATTAAAAAAGAATTAGGCGAAAACGTAGCTTTTGTCTACCTAACTGGCCCCAGTTCCATCGAAAAGACTTGGAAAATACTCATACAAGACATTGTCGGTGAACATTATTGGTTAAACGAAAAGCAATGGGGTTATCTTTGGAAACATTTTCAGATGAAAGGTTTGCCCATGTATTTGGTGATAGATAAGCAAGGAAATATAGTGAAACGATTCACCCATGTGACACGAAAAGAACTGGAAGAGTTACTAAAACAGGAAATAAACAAATAGAATACCAACATTTTCAAAAGATGTACTGGTAAGCGGGTGTATCGAAACCTTTATAAATTAAAATTCATCTTCGCTACAGATAGTTGTGGCAAAGATGAATTCGTTAAAAGGGGAGTTCTGACACATCTCCTTATTCTTATCTTATTCTGTTATATTCTGAGTTCATTGACGAATCTCTCTTCTTTAAGAAAAACGAGACGACAAGCTCAGAACAGCAGAGCGAAATGATAGGGCTTACCTGTTTTTCAGGCGACGCCCAACCTTATCCGTCTCTAAAAGTTAATCATGTGCATGATCTTCTCCGTAGCTCCGGCATTACTGGTCACATAATAACCGGCATTCGCACCAGTCTCACGCATGAAAACGTCATCTGCCTGAAAACGGTCCAGCAAGGTTTTCAACTCGTGATAGTCTTTAATTGAGTATGCGCCTTTAGCTTCGAGCAACCGGATTGCTTCCATAAACTTCTGATATTTCGGTCCGAAGATAACAGGGATGCCATATACAGCAGCTTCCAGCGTATTATGAATACCGACGCCAAAACCACCTCCGATATAAGCCACTTCTCCATAGCGGTAAATAGAAGATAACAGTCCGAAGCAATCGATAATCAAGCAATCAACTTTCAGTACATTCTTTTCGTCAGCACGAGTATAGCGTACATAAGGACGTTTCAGTTTACTGATAATCTCCACCAGATGATTTTCATCAATCACATGCGGAGCGATGATCAACTTCATTTCCGGATGGGTGTTGAAGTACTCCAGAAATAAATCTTCATCCGGTCCCCAAGAACTGCCGGCTACAAACGTAAAGGCATTGTCTCCTTTAAACATTTTCACCAACGGAAGGTCTTTGGCCTCTTCCCGAATCTGCAACACACGGTCGAAACGGGTATCTCCCACCACTGTCACACGACTAATGCCAATCTTCGACAAATAGCGTTTGGAAGCCTCATTCTGCACAAACAAATGATCGAAATCCTTCAGCACATTGCGATAAGTCCCACCATACCATTTAAAGAATATCTGATCGCGACGGAAAATGGAAGAAACGCTATACACCGGGATGCGACGCTTATGAAGCTCATCCAGGTAATTCTTCCAAAATTCGTACTTGATAAAGAATGCCATGCACGGGGTTGCGATATCCAGGAACTTCTTCACATTCCGCGGTTTATCAAACGGCAGATAGCAAACAATGTCCGCTCCCCGGTAATGCTTGCGCACTTCGTAACCGGACGGAGAGAAAAATGTAAGCAATATCTTATAATCGGGATATTTTTCCCTGATCATTTCTATTAATGGACGCCCTTGTTCAAACTCGCCAAGCGAAGCAGCGTGAAACCAAATATACTGCTCCCCTTTCTCCACTTGCTGTCGTAGAAGTTCATACACCACCCAATGCCCTTTCATCATTTTTCGGGGCTTACGGCTGAACGGAGCAGCAAAATGAACCAAAAGGTCATAAATAACTATTGCCAGATTGTAAAGCATAATTTACAAATCCTAATTATTTAAGTACCTCTACGGCGCGCTTCATACGAGCCAATGTCTCTTCCTTGCCCAACACCCAGGAAATATCGAACATATGCGGACCTTTTCCTTCGCCCACCAGTGTCAGACGGAAAGCATTCATTATATTACCTGTATGGTAACCTTTTTCAGCAATCCAGTCCATCACTATTTTCTCCTGACCTTCAATGCTGAAATCCTCGATGCCGGCAATTACTTCCGCCAACTCAGTCATACATTTTGCCGAGTCTTCTTTCCAGCGTTTCTTCACTGTCTTTTCGTCATATTCAGCAGGAGCCACAAAGAAGAAGCTACAAACATCCCACAGTTCCTTGATAAAACTTGCACGGTCTTTCATCATGCCGACTACCGTAACGACCTTCTCGAAAGGAGCCTCTACCCCATGCTCTTTCAGCACAGGCAAAAACAGTTCGGCAATTTCTTCATTCGGTTTAAGCTGGATATACTGATGATTGAACCAAATACCTTTTTTATAGTCGAATTTAGCTCCGGACTTGCTGCAACGATGAATGTCGAACAGTTTTATCATCTCGTCCATAGACATCACTTCCTGATCGTTGCCCGGATTCCATCCCAACAAAGCCAGGAAGTTAATCACCGCTTCGGGCAAATAACCCGATTCACGATATCCGGAAGACACTTCTCCCGATTCCGGACGCCATTCCAACGGGAATACAGGGAATCCCAAACGGTCGCCGTCACGCTTGCTTAGTTTACCGTTTCCTTCCGGCTTCAGCAGCAAAGGCAAGTGGGCAAATTCCGGCATCGTGTCTTCCCAGCCGAATGCACGGTACAAAAGTACGTGCAACGGTGCCGAAGGCAACCATTCTTCGCCACGGATTACATGAGACACTTCCATCAAATGGTCATCCACAATGTTTGCGAGATGATAAGTAGGCAGTTCGTCAGCCGACTTATAAAGCACCTTGTCATCCAGAATAGATGAATTAATAACGACTTCGCCACGAATCAAGTCATTCACGTGAACATCCTCGTTCGGCTCGATCTTAAAGCGGACCACATATTGCTTTCCTTCAGCAATCAATGCGTCCACTTCTTCTTTCGACATTGTCAGAGAATTGCGCATCATCCCGCGGGTAGATGCATCATATTGGAAGTTAGCAATTTCCGCACGCTTAGCATCCAGTTCCTCAGGAGTATCAAAAGCGATGTATGCCTTGTCATTATCCAACAAAATCTGCACGTATTTCTTATAGATTTCGCGACGTTCGGACTGACGGTACGGGCCGTGTTCTCCACCGAAGCTCACTCCTTCGTCAAAGTGGATACCCAACCACTTGAATGACTCAAGTATATACTCTTCCGCTCCCGGCACGAACCGGTTGGAGTCAGTATCTTCAATACGGAAAATGAGGTCTCCGCCGTGTTGACGCGCAAATAGATAATTATACAAAGCTGTACGCACACCACCGATGTGCAGTGCTCCCGTAGGACTTGGAGCAAAACGAACTCTTACTTTTCTTTCTGCCATAATTTGGGTTAGTATAGGTAAATCGTGGCAAAATTAAACCTTTTTTTCCACACTATTGTTTTTTTTTGTACTTTTCGCAAAAATTTCAATGCGTATGGAACATATGAAGAAGAAAAAGAGGTTCTCAAGAAGAGATATATTATATAAATCATTGCTGTTTGTAGCGACAGTGACACTGATTGTCTATTTCCTGCCACGTGACGGAAAATTCAACTATCAGTTTGACATAAACAAGCCCTGGAAGTACGGGCAGTTGATAGCCACTTTTGACTTTCCGATCTATAAAGACGACGCAGTGGTGAACCGGGAACAGGATAGTCTGCTGGCTTCCTTCCAACCTTATTATCTGCTTAACAAACAAGTAGAGAAAGACGCAATCGCCAAGCTGAAAGAGAATTACCATACTCACCTGAAAGGTATACTTCCTTCCGTAGATTATCTGCGATACATCGAACGGACATTAAAAGAAATATACGGAGAGGGCATCGTTTCGACAGAAAACATACAAGAACTCCACAAGGACAGCACTTCGGCGATCATGATTATCGACGACAAGCTCGCAAACTCCAAGCCTACCGATCATATATATACGGTCAAAAAAGCTTATGAGTACTTGCTATCCGCAGATACGACCCACTTCAACCGTGAGATTCTGAGACAATGTTCTTTAAACGAATACATCACTCCCAATCTCACATTCGACCAGCAACGGACACAGACCGCCAAAGAGGAAATGCTGAACAACTATTCCTGGGCCAACGGATTAGTCGTCAGCGGCCAGAAAATTATAGACCGTGGAGAAATCATCAGCCCGGAAACGTACAATATTCTGGAATCATTACGCAAAGAGTCTATCAAGCGCAGTGAATCCATTGATCAGAGCCGCTTGATTCTTGGCGGGCAGATTTTGTTTGTCGGTATGCTGATGCTTTGCTTTATGCTCTATCTCGACCTGTTCCGAAAAGATTATTATGAGCGCAAAGGCAGCCTGTCGTTACTGTTTACACTGATTGTATTTTATAGTGTGGTAACAGCTTTCATGGTATCACATAATATATTTAATGTATATATGATTCCGTATGCGATGCTGCCCATCATCATACGGGTTTTCCTCGATTCACGAACTGCCTTCCTGACGCATGTCATTACGATATTAATCTGCTCTATATCCCTGCGTTTTCCGCATGAGTTCATTCTGACGCAGTTGGCTGCCGGATTAGTTGCCATTTTCAGTTTAAGGGAACTTTCGCAGAGGTCACAGCTCTTCCGCACGGCCTTATTGGTGATACTGACTTATGCGGCTATTTACTTCGCATTCGAGCTAATGACCGAGAACGGACTTGCCAATGACTTCTCTAAGTTGAATGCACGGATGTATACCTATTTCTTTATTAATGGTATTCTGCTGCTGTTTACATATCCGTTGCTGTTTCTGCTGGAAAAGACGTTCGGCTTTACCTCTAATGTGACTTTGGTCGAACTTTCCAATATCAACAGTGATCTTCTCCGACAGATGTCCGAAACAGTGCCCGGAACTTTCCAGCACTCTATGCAGGTAGCCAATCTGGCGGCAGAAGCAGCGATCCGTATTGGAGCGAAAAGTCAATTAGTACGTACCGGAGCTTTATATCATGATATCGGCAAGATGGAGAATCCCGCTTTCTTTACGGAGAATCAGTCGGGAGGCGTCAATCCTCATAAGAATCTGAATTATGAGCAAAGTGCCCAGGTCGTGATCAGTCATGTGACAGACGGATTGAAACTGGCGGACAAGCATAATCTGCCGAAAGTAATCAAAGACTTTATCAGCACCCATCATGGACGGGGGAAAACGAAGTTCTTTTATATCTCATGGAAGAACGAGCACCCCGACGAGGAACCGAATGAAGAACTGTTCACCTATCCAGGTCCTAATCCTTTCTCAAAGGAGACAGCTATTCTGATGATGGCGGATGCTGTCGAAGCGGCGTCACGCAGTCTGCCGGAATATACGGAAGAAACTATCAGCAACTTGGTCGACAAGATCATTGACTCCCAAGTTGCTGAAGGTTATTTCAAAGAGTGCCCTATCACTTTCAAGGACATTGCGACCATCAAGACGGTATTCAAAGAAAAGCTGAAAATCGCTTATCACACACGGATCAGTTATCCTGAGTTAAAGAAGTAAGCAGACCGGCACAAGCGTCTTCGAGTACATCCAGCACATATTCAAATCCTTCGGCCCCTCCATAGTAGGGGTCGGGGACATGGTCGGCGGGAATGCGGGTACAGTACTCCGTCATGCGATGAATCTTTTTCCACTCTTCCGTAGAAGGAGCTTTTTCTTTCAGATCATCTATGTTACGGTCGTCCATGCCAATAATCAGATCAAAATTATAAAAGTCCTCTGTCCGCACCGGACGGGAGCGATGAACCAGTTGATAACCACGACGGGCAGCGTGTGCACGCATCCGGCTATCCGGCAACTCGCCTTGATGATAAGACAGGATTCCGGCGGAATCAATCACAAATTCTTCTTCCAGTCCGGCTTCTTTGATCAGGTGAAGCATTACTCCTTCCGCCGTAGAGCTACGGCAGATATTTCCGAGGCAGACAAATAATATTTTCTTCATAATTTACGTTTAATAATTGACAGGCTTCATTCGTTTCTATTATCAAAACGAATTAAGTATCTGATTGGCCCGGTTTACGGTAACGGCTGCCGGTATTTCCGGCATATTACCCAAATTGAACGGGGCCAGCATTTTCTCTATCTTCTTTAATCCGGCTTTATTTCCCTTCTTCTCAAATTCCTGACGAAGAATCGTTATTTTCTCATGTGCCTGAATACCTTCGATCAGACGTTCGAAGCGGATACAGCTACGGGCTCCCGGATACACGAGATAAGTATCTCCTGCCGCCCACGTGCGGAAACGTGAATCGAGCAACGGCTCCAAAGGCCAGCTATTGTATGCCCAACGCAGATAGCCGTCCAGATGCTTCTTCGAAGAATAGAAACTCACCCATGCAGCCTCAGCAGGGTCGGAAAAAGTGAATGTATTGGGATGTGCTTCCGTACAACAAGTATAATAGGTGGTACGTTTATTCTCGGCCGCACGGCGGAGACGCACTTCTTCCGGGAAGTTCTGTCCGATAACAATGCAATAATCGTACAAGTCCGGCTCTATCTCAGCATGATAATTACCGGCCAGTGAAACTTTAAACTCCGGATCTGCCTTACGGATTACTTTCAACGTTTTCTGCATTACATCCATCGGACGCTCATCCATCGCAATCGCACAAATATCAAACCATCCTTTTTCTCTCAGATGCTTGGAAAAAGAAGTAAGCATCGCAACCCACATTTCTTCATAAGCAGGTTCTCCCGGTGCTGTCTTTACAAACTTCAATGAATTTGTTGCCTGATCAAAATACTGGAAAGATAATTCCCAGGGAACCATAGAGTAACAGTTAATCTGCTGATCGATACCGACACTCATCATAAACTCTACCCAGCGATCAAAAACCGTATAGTCGAAAGCCCAAGTACCGTCGGCACGTTTCATCCATGTAACCATCGTCTCGAAATAATCTTCAGTCTGACCGTTCCAGGGTTTATGTGTCAAAGTGGCTGTGATAATCTTTTGACCGGCATCTGCCAGCATTTTCATCAGCGGGCGCATAGCGTCCAGATGCTCCTGGCTCCACAAGGGAACCTGATAATAACGGGCTACGGCAAACGGGCTCTGCCACAAATCCAGATGATAAGCCCATTCGGACGGTGCAGGAAGTTCACGGGAAGAAACGAGGATTTCGAGATTAAGCTGCTGCAACAGACGGGAACCGTCTTTTACCAGCAAAGCACCCTTGTAGGTTCCGGGAGTAGCCGATTGAGGAATCCAGCATTGCACCCAGATAGGCTGAACGGTACGTGCCGGAACAGACATTGATTTCAAGTTCGTATCAATCGGGTCGGCTACCAACAATGAATCGTAATCCACTGCTTGACGGTGACCGCACGCGCCTCTGCCATCTTTATTCAGTTCATCGGTCATTACATAACGGATGAAACCGGCTTTAAACGCCTCATCCGAAAGACTATTTCCTTTTTTATCTCTAAAATCGGTAAAGCTGAAGTTCAGATCTTTCACCTCAGTGCCGGTCCAGACAACAGCCTGCGCGTTTACACGTTCGCCACGCCAGCCTTTCAGGGAAACAGTCTGTTGTTTCTTCAACTGCGGGAGTTGATGTTTTGCATACCGTACATCTGTTGTACCCCAAGAAACTTGGGTGGAAGTCACCGCTACCCACTCTTTATCAGAAGGTGCAGTAGGATCAGGCAACTCCTGATAAGTCAGTAAAGGGAACTTCGGTTGTCCTGTCGGAACACCACATTGAGTTACTCCCTGCTGGGCTAAAACTGCACCCACGCTAAAGAGACAAGTCAGAGAAAAAATAGTAAGTCGTTTCATGGTTAGTTAAT
>OGQG01002242.1_pt1 | contig 11867 bp, 9 predicted proteins | sample 1553201 | NCBI WGS metagenome assembly OGQG01 (sample SAMEA2579925, study PRJEB22360) | human gut metagenome | biome: human gut; feature: human-associated habitat; material: faeces | place: Denmark | collected 2008/2010
ACACAACCACAAAACATCCACGCCCAAAGATTCCAAGTAATCTAATTTTTGTGTAATTCCCTTCAAGTCCCCGATTCCATCTCCATTTGAATCATAAAAACTACGGGGATAAATCTGATATACAATTGACTTTTTCCACCAATTCTGTTCCATCTTTTTTCCTTCTTTCTTTATAATCTTATCTTATCAATCACAAATATACATATTTTTTCACAGTTCTTTTTGATATAAAAAGACTGCTACCTTAAACATTTAAATTGAAATGTATAAATATTCCAGATAACGTTTAAAGCAACAGCCTCTTACATTACATTTTAACAGCGCCCTCTGCCACACCGGCAACTATATATTTTTGCAGAAAAATATATAGCAAAACAATGGGTATAATGGTAACCAACACCGCCGGGAAAATAAGTTCCCACGGGTTTCCATACTGACCAGAAGTAAGTTTTGCAAAATATAATTCAAGGGTAAGCGTCTTCACTCCATCACTATTACCGATTACCAAAAATGGCAACAGATAATCGTTCCAAATCCACATGGCATCCAGAATGGCTATGGTAATGCAGGTTGGCTTCATCACCGGAAGCACGACCCTGAAAAAGCATTGCAGAGGCGTACAGCCGTCAATCATACTGGCTTCTTCAATTTCCAGGGGAATGGACTTCACAAATCCCGTAAACATAAAGACAGCCAGCCCGGCTCCAAAGCCCAGATAAATCATCACCAGCCCCCAGGGATTGTCTAGTTTCAGCATATTGGCGATTTTGGACAACGTATACATTTCCATCTGGAAAGGCACAACCATGGCAAAAAGGCACAGCGTATAAATGATTTTTGTCCCCCGTGTCTTCACCCGACTGATATACCAGGCACACATGGAGCAGCACAGAATAATCAGCGCCACAGAACACACCTGTTGCGTGGAGGGGTATGCACAGGAAAAAAAGCAGGCTGCCTTTGTGCCACCTTTCGACTTTCCCCTTACATTGAGTGGAAACTTCGGAGAAATTCGTTCCAATCACTTTCATGGCGGATTAGATTTTAAGACGGGAGGAACAATCGGCAAACCGGTTCGGGCACTTGCTGACGGGTATATCTCACGTATACGTGTTACCAATGGTTCGGGGTATGTGCTTGACGTCTGCTATCACAACGGCTATTCCACTATCAACCGCCATTTGAGCGCTTTTCTGTCTCCTATTGCCGAAAGGGTAAAGAAACTTCAATATGAAAATGAGAACTGGGAAGTAGAAATCATCCCCGAACCCGATGAATATCCGGTGAAAGCCGGACAGCGGATTGCGTTGAGTGGGAATACCGGATACTCATTCGGACCGCATCTTCATCTGGATGTGTTCGAGACGGAGACGGGAGACTATATCGACCCTATGCCTTTCTTTAAAAAGAATCTGAAAGATACACGTGCCCCGAAAGCGGATGGAATCATGCTTTTTCCGCAGCTTGGCAAAGGAGTGGTCAGTGGAAGTCAGGAAAATAAAACGATTCTGCCGAACAGTGAACATCCGGTGGAAGCATGGGGGGTAATCGGCACAGGTATCAAAGCGTATGACTACATGGACGGGGTAAATAATCATTATGGAGTGTATTCCGTAGTACTTACAGTAGATGGTACAGAAGTGTTCCGTAGCACCGTAGACCGCTTTTCGCAGGAAGAAAACCGAATGATAAACTCCTGGACGTATGGGCAGTACATGAAATCCTTTATTGATCCCGGAAATACATTACGGTTGTTGAAAGCCTCGAACGATAACCGTGGTTTGGTAACGATTGACGAAGAACGGGATTATCAGTTTCAATATACATTGAAAGATGCTTTTGGCAATACTTCCCGCTATCACTTTACGGTACGTGGCAAGAAACAGCCGATTGAACCATTGAATCATCGGGAAAAATACTTCTTTGCCTGGGATAAGACGAATTATCTGCAGGAACCGGGGTTGAGTCTGGTTGTTCCGAAGGGAATGCTATATGATAATGTACCTCTTCAATATCAGATAAAAGCGGATAGCGGAGCGGTCGCATTTACCTATCAGTTGAATGATAAGCCGGTCCCGCTACATGCAAGCTGTGAATTGCGAATCGGATTGCGGCGCAAACCAGTGGCGGACACTACGAAATATTACGTGGCGCGAGTGACCCCTAAAGGGACTAAATACAGCGTAGGAGGGAAGTACGAAGATGGATTTATGAAAGCATCTATTCGTGAACTGGGCACATATACGGTTGCTTTGGACACTGTTCCTCCGGAAATTATACCTGTTAACAAGAACTTGTGGGGACGAAACGGAAAGATTGTCTATCGGCTGAAAGATGAAGGAGCAGGTATCGCTTCCTATCGGGGAACGATTGACGGTGAATATGCACTTTTCGGTCGTCCCAATATTGTAAAGTCTTACTGGGAATGTGTGCTTGACCCGAAACATGTGAAGAAAGGCGGCAAGCATACCGTAGAAATGACTGTCACGGATGCTTGTGGAAATCAGACCGTTTCGAAGGAAACCTTTGTTTGGTAAACTATTAAAATGTATTATATATGAAGAAAAGAATCATTCTATCTGCTGTCCTGTTTTTGGCGGCTTTGGCGAATTCTTTCGCTTGTACGAACCTGATTGTCGGCAAAAATGCTTCGACTGACGGTTCGACTATTGTTTCCTATTCGGCCGACTCGTATGGCCTGTTTGGTGAGCTTTATCATTATCCGGCTGCTACATATCCCAAAGGGACGATGTTGAAAGTCTATGAATGGGATACGGGTAAGTATTTGGGCGAAATCGAACAGGCACGCCAGACTTATAATGTGACTGGCAATATGAATGAATTTCAAGTGACTATCGGTGAAACCACCTTCGGCGGACGTCCGGAACTGGCAGATTCTACCGGAATCATCGACTACGGAAGTCTGATTTATATCGGATTGCAACGTTCACGTTCTGCTCGCGAGGCGATCCGTATCATGACTGATTTGGTACAGCAATATGGCTATTATAGTGGAGGGGAATCGTTTACGATTGCCGATCCGAATGAAATCTGGATTATGGAAATGATCGGTAAGGGGCCGGGGGTACGTGGTGCCGTCTGGGTGGCTGTACGTGTACCGGATGACTGTATTTCGGCTCATGCCAATCAATCCCGTATTCATCAGTTTGACATGAACGACAAAGAAAACTGTATCACTTCTCCGGATGTGATTTCCTTCGCTCGCGAGAAAGGTTACTTCAATGGAGTGAACAAGGATTTCAGCTTTGCTGAGGCTTATGCGCCCCTTGATTTCGGTGCCCGTCGCTTCTGCGAAGCCCGTGTGTGGAGCTATTTCAATAAATATACTGACCATGGAAATGACTATCTTCCTTATATCGAAGGAAAGACAGATACTCCGATGCCTCTTTTCGTAAAGCCGAACCGTAAACTTTCCGTACAGGACGTGAAAGATATGATGCGTGACCACTACGAAGGAACACCGCTTGATATTTCCAATGATTTCGGTGCCGGTCCTTATAAAACCCCGTATCGCCTTTCTCCACTGAATTTCAAGGTAGGTGATAAGGAGTATTTTAACGAACGTCCGATTTCGACTCAACAAAGTGGCTTCGTATTTGTTGCACAAATGCGTGCCAACAAGCCGGACCCCATAGGCGGAGTTCTTTGGTTTGGAGTGGACGATGCGAATATGGCCGTATTTACTCCTGTTTATTGCTGTACGACGAAAGCTCCGTTATGCTATACACGTGTAGATGGCGCAGATTACATCACTTTCTCCTGGAATTCCGCTTTCTGGATTTTCAACTGGGTGTCTAATATGGTCTATCCACGTTATGATCTGATGATCGGTGACGTGCGTGCAACTCAGAAAGAGATGGAAACGACCTTTAATAATGCGCAGGAAGGTATTGAAGAAATGGCTGCCAAATTGCTGGCAAAAGATAAGAATGCCGCAATCGCTTTCCTGACTAACTATACTAATATGACCGCCCAGAGTACTTTTGATACTTGGAAGCAACTGGGCACTTTCCTGATTGTGAAGTACAACGACGGAGTAGTGAAGCGCGTGAAGGACGGACAATTTGAACGGAATTCTATCGGACAGCCTGCCGGTGTCATTCGTCCGGGATATCCGAAGGAGTTTCTGGAGGAATATGTGAAGCAGACAGGAGAGAGATATTTGGTGAAATAGTTGTCAATTATTCATTAAATAACTAGGATTTATAAACTTATTCTTTTACATTTGTGTGCTCAAGACTTGGCATATATTCAAGGATTGACAGAGAATAGAGAAATAATCATTAACCAATAAACAATAATCGAAATGGAAAATCAGGAACTTATCAAGCAGGTCACTGAGAAAGCCGAAAAATGGCTGACCCCGGCTTATGATGCCGAAACTCAGGCTGAAGTGAAACGCATGTTGGAGAACGAAGATAAAACAGAATTGATCGAAGCATTCTACAAAGATCTTGAATTTGGAACGGGTGGTTTGCGTGGTATCATGGGAGTAGGTAGCAACCGCATGAATATCTATACGGTAGGTGCTGCTACACAGGGCCTTTCCAACTATCTGAAGAAGAACTTCAAAGATCTGCCTCAGATTTCTGTAGTGGTTGGTCACGACTGTCGTAACAACAGCCGTCTGTTCGCTGAAACTTCAGCCAACATTTTCTCAGCTAATGGCATCAAAGTATATCTGTTTGATGATATGCGTCCGACTCCGGAGATGTCTTTCGCAATCCGTCACCTCGGTTGCCAGAGCGGTATTATCCTGACTGCTTCTCACAATCCGAAAGAATACAACGGTTACAAAGCATACTGGGATGATGGTGCGCAAGTACTGGCTCCGCACGATGCTGGTATCATTGATGAAGTGAATAATATCGCTTCCGCTGCTGATATCAAGTTCAAGGGGAACCCGGATCTGATTCAGATCATCGGTGAAGATATTGACAAGATTTACCTCGATATGGTGAAGACAGTTTCTATTGATCCGGAAGCTATCGCCCGTCATAAGGATATGAAGATCGTTTATACTCCGATTCACGGTACAGGTATGATGTTGATTCCGCGCGCTTTGAAGATGTGGGGATTCGAAAATGTATTTACTGTTCCCGAACAGATGATCAAAGACGGTAACTTCCCGACAGTAATATCTCCGAATCCGGAAAATGCCGAAGCGCTTTCTATGGCTGTCAATCTGGCTAAAGAAATTGATGCCGATCTTGTGATGGCTTCCGATCCGGATGCCGACCGTGTAGGTATCGCCTGCAAGGACGACAAGGGAGAATGGGTACTGATCAACGGTAACCAGACTTGTATGATGTATCTTTACTATATTCTGACTCAGTACAAACAATTGGGTAAGATCAAGGGTAATGAGTTCTGTGTGAAGACTATCGTTACTACCGAACTTATCAAGAAGATTGCTGATAAGAATAACATCGAAATGCTCGACTGCTACACCGGATTCAAGTGGATCGCACGTGAAATCCGTCTGCGTGAAGGCAAAAAGAAATATATCGGTGGTGGTGAAGAGAGCTACGGTTTCCTTGCCGAAGACTTCGTACGTGATAAAGATGCCGTATCAGCTTGCTGTCTGATTGCAGAAGTAGCTGCTTGGGCAAAAGATAACGGTAAGTCATTGTACCAGTTGTTGCTGGATATCTATGTAGAATATGGATTCTCCAAAGAATTCACAGTGAACGTAGTGAAACCGGGCAAGAGCGGTGCTGAAGAAATCAAAGCTATGATGGAAAACTTCCGTGCTAATCCTCCGAAAGAACTGGGTGGCTCCAAGGTGATCCTGAGCAAAGACTATAAGACGCTGAAACAGACAGATGCAGAAGGCAAGGTGACTGACCTTGATATGCCGGAAACATCTAATGTGCTCCAGTACTTCACTGAAGACGGAAGCAAAGTTTCAGTTCGCCCGTCGGGAACAGAACCGAAGATCAAATTCTATATGGAAGTACAAGGAGAAATGGGTTGTCGCAACTGTTTCGCTTCTGCTGATGCTGCTGCAATGGAAAAGATTGAAGCAGTAAAGAAGTCATTAGGTATTTGATTCCGTTCTTCTTCTGATATTTCAGAATAGAGAAACAATAAATAACGCCTCCATAGTCTCGAAGATTATGGAGGCGTTTCTTTTATGTAACCGCCTTTTCATCGGTCTTTCATTTCCTTTGCATTCTTTAAGTTCCCTTGCTAATCCTTCTTATGGAAATCTTGTTCTATCTAAATCATCTCAATTTAAACATGCAGGCTACGGGGATACACGGTTTTGTTGATGCTTTAGAGTGATACGTAACGTTTCATTTTCATAAGTTGTTCGTTTGTAGTTTGTGTGTACTTCGTGGCCTGCTTTCTTCATTATTTCTTAGCTCCCAACCAAGTCCATTTGTGCCAGATGGTTTCCAATGGTCCTTGTTTGTGCTTCGACAGCCACCATTTACAGAACTGTACCTGTAATAGGAAAAGAATGATTCCGATAATCAGACTGAGCGTATATCCGCAATAGGGAGCCAGATAAAATCCGAATGGGAAGTAGATGATAGCTCCCATAATAGATTGTGTGATGTAGTTAGTCAGACTCATTTTTCCGTAAAAGCGCAGGTTGGAAACGGTTTTCTGGAACTTAGCCTTCTGATAAAGTAAGATGAAGGAGGCAATCAGTACAATGGTGAATGCGAATTTCTGCCACATATCGAAAGCTGTCCCTACGGTCTGTTGAATCAGGCTGCTGTCACTTTGCATGATCTGCTCTTTCAAAGAGTAAAGCGGAGCGAAACTGATAGCTGCAATGATCAGTGCTTTGGTCCAGAATTTCAGATGAGACTCTGAAGTGACGAACAGTTCTTTGCGTCCGATGTACAGACCGAACAGGAAAAGTCCGGCAGTCTGTAAGAAACGTCCGGCACCAATGGCCCAGAACAAGCTCGCTTTCTGTCCTAATGTGACATTGCCAATGAGGAATTCCCAAAAAGTTCCGTTTTTGGTGTAATCTGCCACTTCGCTATACATGGCTCCGACATTCAGATCGGGCAGGGTATAGGCAGGATTGAACAGACTCATTATATAATGGAACCATTCAATAGGCTGTAATGAGAATAAGATAGCGGTGATTAAAATAGCCTTATCGCTCCATTTGCGTACAATAAATAGTATGATACCGACAACAACAAACAGAAGCAAAACATCTCCAGCCGGAAAGAAAGCCGCGTTAAGAGTGGCAAAACCGGCAAGTAAAACCAGTCTCCATAAAAAACGGTAGCCGAAATCTTTTCCTTTCAACTGCTGATTATGCGATTGGATATAGAAAGTAAATCCGAAAAGCAAGGCGAATATGGCATAAGATTTTCCGGCAAACAATGAGAATATTGCATTAAACACTCCGGCATCTAAAACGCTAAGCCATTCGGGAGAACTCTCCGGATAAACAGGGAAAATGAAATGTTCCAGATTGTGTACCAAGAGGATGGCCATAACTGCAAATCCTCTGAGGGCATCTACTACTTCAATTCGTGGTGTCTTTTTTAATAATTCCATGGGGCTGATTTATGATTGTTTTTTAGTTAGTATTCGTTTTACCCATTTATTGGCGGGCTTTTCGAAATAATAGTAAGAAAGTAAACTAAGTATAATGGTGATACCGAAAATGAGGGGAACACTGATCATCCATGACACCTGCCATTGATAGAGCGCTGCCATTTTCGTATATGTGAGTATAATAAACAAATGTATCAGGTAGAAACTATAGCTGATTTCTCCACCTATTATCAGAAACCGATTGGATAATAGCCGGGATATACCTCCCTTCTGAAAGGCAAAGATCAGTATCATCAGAGAAACAGGTAACCAGTAATAGCAAGAATAACGGTATACTTTAGGTATATCTGCGGCACAAAGATAAAAAAGAAGAAATAAAGCGACGGATGCTACTTCTGACAATGTTCCCGTGGAATAAGAAATCTTTTTATTATGTAATGCCTGATAGATCTGATAAAGTAATACTCCCACAAAAAAGTCCGGCAGGCGGGTGATGGGATTGACATACCAATATGCCTTGATTTGTTCGTCGGCAGTCAGATACATACCTGCCAGCATGACCGGAAGACAGATTGAGAGTATAACCAATAGTTTTCGCCTGCTGTTTAAGAAAGGAATCACGAAAGGAAAGCAGAAATAAAATAACTGTTCGCACCCCAAACTCCATGAAGGACTGTTGAAAGAGAAGAAATAATCGGCAGAGGGGAAGAAGGGTTGTAACAGAAAGGTAGAGGCGACAAAGTGTTTGATCCAGTCCGTCGTATCGCTATATTGAACATATCCTCCTATACATGCGGCTATTAATAGTGTAAGTAGATGCAGGGGATAAATGCGGGCAATGCGTGCTACCCAGAACGTGCGTTTAGTAGTCGTTTTTGTCAGCAGTTTTTCCTGATAATTGTAGGCAATAATAAACCCGCTGAGGACAAAAAAGAAACTGACTCCAACAAATCCTTCTTTAAAGAAGTGGGCATCGAAACTTGTATCCAGAACATAGCAATGTGCTCCGAATACCATCAAGGCAAAGAATATTCGTAAAGATGTTAATGTGTTGATCACGACGTTTATCTGTTTCTTTTTTGTATTCGGCTGTAAAAGTACAGTTTTTCTGTGATATAAAAATTCACATAGATTAAAAAGAACTCAGGATTCGGAGCGCAGGCGGCTTAAATGTTGTGGAGTCATCCCAAGAAAGGAAGCTATATATCCCAGTTGGGCACGGTGAATTACATCCGGCTGTTCGCGTAGAAGTTGTTCGTAGCGTTCTTTGGCCGGTAGATATAGTCGGTTTATGTGGTGTATGTCCATGTAGAGCAGACATTCCTGATGGATAACGCGTCCCCAGTTGGCAATCTCGATATTTGTTTCATAAATCTGATTTAATTCATCAATGCGTATGGCATATAGTTTACAATCTTCCAGTAATTCTACATATTCGTATCCCGGTTGGTTGTGGTATAAGTCTTTCATCGCAAAAGTGATATCGCCTTCGCGTGAGAACCAGATCGTGATTTCTTCACCGTCACGCAGGCAATAGGAGCGGCAAAATCCTTTCTCAATAAAGTAGACGTGACGATCTGATACTCCGCCGTGTATCAGTAAGTGTTTCTTTGGCAATTCCAGCTTTTTCATGTGGCTGAAAAGCATTTCCAGTGAGCTGTCAGATACCGGATAATATCGGCGGATTCCTTTGATGATGTTCTCCATGTCTGTTTATTTATGGGAGCATTCCAGCCACCAGTCGATCATTTTCCGTGCCAGGCTCAGTTTTCGTGGAAGTTCCGGCAAATTATCTCTTGTATAGAAATCACCGGAGCTTAATTCCTCTTCTTGCAATTTGATTTCTCCTCCGGCATAATCGGCAATGAATCCTACCATTAATCCGCTGGGGTAGGGCCAGGGCTGGTTGCCGAAATAAGTGATATTCTTCACGTCCAGTCCGGTTTCCTCTTTCACTTCGCGGGCTACACATTCTTCCAGTGTTTCGCCTGTTTCGAGGAATCCGGCTACAAGGCTGTTGAATCTGCCTTTAAAGTTGCGGGCATGAACGAGAAGTATGGAGTCGCCTTTGCGCACTAAAACAAGGATGGCTGTCGAGATAGCCGGATACACTTCACGGCCACAGTTCGGACAGCGTTTCATGATAGATTCCTTTTGTTCCATCGGAGTGCCGCAAGCCGAGCAGAACAGACTGTTTCTGTCCCAATGCAGTATTTCGTGGGCTTTGCCTGCTGCCTGATAATGTCCCAGCGGAAGGTATTCGTAAGAAGCGCGAAGCCCTATCATTGCATATTGCTCTGTCTCTTCAATAGGTTGGGATACGGAATAAGCTTTGCAGTTTCTTCCTTCCAGTGTGGTGATATTGTGTACTGTAGTCTTGTCTTTGATCAGGATAGGAGGAATTTCTCCGCAGGGAATGGCAAATGTACCGTTCCCCTCCTTTTCAAGTAGTAGTTCGTCTTTGTAAAAGACAAACCACAGGGATTCAGCTGTTTGATTCATTTTATATTTTTCTATTTTCTTCGCGCTGCGAAGTTATAAAAACTGTATCGATATATGTAGGGTTTACCGGATAAAATATGAATAGATTAACTTAAAAATATACTTTGTTCCACTCCAATCTCCTGAATGAAATAATTATCGTGTGAGATGGCTATCACAGTACCTGCATAGTTTTTGATGGTAGCAGTAATAATTTCGATGCTTTGTATATCCAGGTTATTGGTCGGTTCGTCCAGTATAAACATATCGGGCATATTATTACTGATCATCAGGCAACAAAAGGCAAGTCTCATTTTCTCTCCGCCGCTTAGCTTCCGGCAAGATTTATCCCATTCGGAAGCCGGAAATAAATATCGGTTCAGAATAATCTTTATTTCGTGCTCCGGCAGGTTGCGGCCATTGAAGGCATAGGCTTGTTCCAAAATACTGTTTCGATCATTGATGATCGAATATTCCTGATTCAGATATACATAGGTGAAATTTGCCTGTATGAGCGTGCCTTTCAGTGGTTGAAGTTGTCCGGTTATGATTTTCAGCAGAGTTGTTTTTCCGCTGCCGTTGCCTCCTTCTATACGAAGGCGGTCCCCGCTTTTCAGCTGGAAGCTGAGAGGAGCTTGCCAAAGTTGTGGCTGATCGGGATGATAACCGAAGTTAATCTCCTCTGCCGTAACCAGTATTTTACCGGTATGAAGTCCGGAATTGTTAAAGTCAGTCTTTAGTGCAGCTGTCGGCGAGAGTGAACTTCGGAGTTGGTTACGCTCGTCAGTTAACTTCTCGGCTTTCTCCTGATGGGCACCGGTTAGTTTGGCAGTGCTCTTTTCCGATTTGCTTTGCAAACCGTTCAGTACAATACGCGGAACACCTTTTTTCAGGTTTCTTTTTTCACCACGTACATTTTGTTTATCCCTCCGTTCAGCTGTTTCGCGGGCTACCTTGCGGGCGGTGCGGAGCGCTTTTTCTTTTTCTTCGATGCGTTGTTGCAGGGCTTCTTGCATCAGTGTTTTTTGTTCTTTGTAAAATTCATAGTTTCCACCGTAATAGCTGATCTGATGCTTTTCCAGTTCACATATTTCGGGAAGAAGATTCAGCAGTGTACGGTCATGGCTTACTACCAACAGCGTGGAACGCCATTTTTCCACCCAGTCATACAGACGTTGTCTGCCTGACGAATCGAGATGATTGGTCGGTTCATCCATCAGTATGACGGATGGATTATGAATGTCCATACCTGCGAGGAATACGCGTGTCTTTTCTCCTCCGCTGAGCAGATTCATTGGGTAGGATAGTGGGAATTGGCCCAATCCCCACGAATCGAGGGCGGCGACGGAACGTTCTTCTATATTCCAGTCGTCGTTCAATATGCTGAAATTTTCGATTGAGGCATCTCCCGCAAGGATAGCATGTAGTGCTTTCTGCTTATGGTCTATCTGTAAGGCTTGCGCGATGGTCAACGAATCATATTGCCCGAAATGTTGGGGAATATAATAGAGGTCGTCCGGTCGGACGATGACGCCGGAAGAGGGTGCTAATTGTCCGGCAATAATTTGCAGCAGGGTAGATTTGCCACAGCCGTTGTTGCCGACTAATCCTAACTTCTGCCCTTTACTGATGGCAAAGTTAAGGTCACTGAATAATACTTCTTTATCCGGATGGATATAGCTGATTTGTTGAATACTTATAGGCATAATTGACCATTGGGTTTGAGGTTGAAAACTAGTGAAGATAATCACGGGATAGGGGAACGACAAACACAATACAGGCTAAACAACACGAAATTCGTGATGCTTAGCATTATAGAAAAAGCATATAAG
>OGQG01002243.1_pt1 | contig 11855 bp, 10 predicted proteins | sample 1553201 | NCBI WGS metagenome assembly OGQG01 (sample SAMEA2579925, study PRJEB22360) | human gut metagenome | biome: human gut; feature: human-associated habitat; material: faeces | place: Denmark | collected 2008/2010
GATAACCAAGCAGCGGGCTTAAAATTTTATTGGAATTCTGATTCCAATAACTGTTGATCATTGTACGGATGGCGGCTTCAACACACATGTTGGAAACGCCATACTGCTCACCGACAACGCGGTAAAGATTAGAGGTTACATTCTTCAGGTAAAATTCCTGATCTTTGAGAACGAGGGCGACTGCTGAAGCAAGATAGTTATAACCAGAGTACGTGGAACGAAGACTAGCTTTTCTTAATACATGCCTGACATCATACATAAGAACCTCCTTCCAATATTCATACTGACTATCTAACTATAGAATAAAGGAATTCTATAGATATGTAAATAATTTTGTCTATAACGATATATTTCGTGAGATTTCGATATATTGTGTGAAGCGGATAATGGAAAAATCTGCTTTTTTTTGCTATAATCCTTAATTGGATAGAACAGACAGAATCAATTTCAGGAGTGAAATTTATGAAGATACAATATCAGAAAATAGAAAACGGACTTGAAATTCTCAGAATCTGGCAGGATTCAGGAATCATAAAAGTACCGGAGCAGATAGAGGGAATTCCTGTCATCCGCATTGCTCCATATACATTTTCACTGCATAAAGATGAAGAAGAGAAAAATGCATCTGTTTATCAGACAGAGACAGATGAAGAGGATGATCGTTTTGCGCAGCCGGAAGAACTCTGCTGTGGTGGAATGGTAAGGGAGATCCATCTTCCGTCTACTGTACAGTCAATTGGAAATTATGCGTTTTATGGATGTATGAATCTGAAACTTTTCCATGGGACAGATGCAATCGTGCGGATGGGGAGCGGGGTATTTACCGGATGCCGTCTGGAGAAGGTGGAGATTGATTTTATGGATGGAAATAAGTCCTGTCTTAAGGAAATTCTGACGGAGATCCGGTATCAGATCATTGCAACACTGCGTTATCAGGGAACGGAGACGAAGATCCTGTTTCCGGAATATTACGCAGATGCGGTGGAAAATACGCCGGCGCGGATCGTGGAGACGCATTATTATGGTTCCGGTGGAGAGTACAGAGAGTGCTTTTACCGGCGGGAACTGGATTATGGAAAATACGACCGGCTGTTTGCACTTTCTGAAGCAAGAGATTCGGAAGAGGCAATTTTCAGTGTGGCTCTGACGCGTCTGCGATATCCGTGGAAGCTGGAAGATGCGGCAAAGCTGCGCTATGAAAATTATGTAAAGGCGCATATGGAAGAAATTGGAGAAAGCTGTATCCATGCGGTGAAAGAAAGACGCGAAATCGCCGCCGGAGATCCGCAGGAGGTTCTGCTTTTTTGCTGCAGAGAGCATTATTTTGATGAACAAGCGTTGGGAAAAACGATTACTTATGCGGCAGATGCAGGACAGACCGAGATTTCAGCTATTTTGATGGACGAGCGTTACCGTAGTTTTCCAAAAAAGAAGAAAAAGTTTGTATTGTAAAAGAAGGTGGAAAGATTGGAAGAAATGTCATTAGAACAGGGGCTGGAAGAAATCGGACATAAAATACTGGTTCTGACGAGGAACGAACTGTATATGAAGATGAGATTTATGGATGTGGCGCTTTCGGCGTTTTATTATGTACAGGATTTTTCAGTAGACCTTCTTGCTACAGACGGAGAGACAATGTATTTTAACGGGCAGATGCTGGGAGGTGAGTACAGGCAGAACCGGATCGAGGTAAACCGCGCCTATCTACATCTGGTTCTGCACTGCATTTTCCGACATGTATTTCGCAGAAATGGACGGGAAGAGCTTGTATGGAACCTGGCGGCGGATATTGCGGTAGAATCTGTGATTGACGACTGGAACCTCCAGAATATACGAAAAAGCCAGTCCTGGATCAGACAGAGAACCTACCGGGATCTGAAAGAGGAAATCAAGGTATTTACAGCGGAAAAAATTTATGGAGTACTGGTAAGATGGAAGCTTTCGGACAGAGAGATGGAGCGCATGGCCCGGGAATTTACCGTGGATGATCACAAGTACTGGGCAAAAGATGAAGATGATGAAAAACAAAGCGAAATGAACCAGAGGTGGCAGGATATCAGCGAGAAAATGCAGACCGATATGGAAACTTTTTCGAAAGAAGCAGCATCAAATACCGGGCATTTTCTGGATCAGGTCCGGGTAGAGAACCGACAGCGATATGACTATCAAAGCTTTTTGCATAAATTTGCTGTACTGAAGGAAGAGGTTACCGTGGATGATGACAGCTTTGATTATGTATTTTACAGTTATGGACTGCGCCTTTATGGAAATATGCCTCTGATCGAGCCACAGGAATGGAAAGAAGTGAAAAAAGTGGAGGATTTTGCAATCGTGATCGATACTTCCATGTCCTGTTCAGGAGATCTGGTAAAAAAATTTCTGGAGGAGACCTATGGCATTTTAAGTGAAGCAGGGAGCTTTTTTCAGAGAGTCAATATCCACATTATACAATGTGATGACCAGGTGCAGTCGGACAGGAAGATTACCTGTAAAGAAGAATTACAGGAATATATGGAAAAGCTGGATCTTGCCGGGGAAGGTGGAACGGATTTCAGACCGGCGTTTGCCTATATTGATGAGCTGATCGCGACGCACCGGTTCACTGAACTGAAGGGTGTGATCTATTTTACCGATGGACAGGGGATTTATCCGCAGAAAATGCCTCTGTACCAGACCGCGTTTGTATTTATGGACGACGGGGCAGAAGAACAGGAAGTTCCGCCGTGGGCGATGAAACTGGTTCTGGATGAAGAAGATTTGAGAGGAGTGAGAAATAGATGAATATTAAACGTGCAAAACAGGAAATCAAGGATGCGGTGCAGGCATACCTGATGAAGGATGAATATGGAGAATATCAGATTCCGGCAATCCATCAGAGACCGATCCTTCTGATGGGACCTCCGGGAATTGGAAAAACACAGATCATGGAGCAGATTTCAAGAGAATGTGAGATCGGACTGGTTGCGTATACGATCACGCACCATACCAGACAGAGTGCGATCGGGCTTCCGTTTATTCAGACAAAGATCTACGGTGGAAAAGAGTATTCGGTAACCGAGTATACGATGAGTGAGATCATTGCTGCTGTATATGAAAAGATAGAGCAGAGCGGCATGAAAGAGGGAATCCTGTTTATCGATGAGATCAACTGTGTTTCAGAGACGTTGGCGCCGACTATGCTGCAGTTTTTACAGTGCAAGATGTTTGGTAATCAGAGTGTGCCGGAGGGATGGATCATTGTGGCGGCAGGGAATCCGCCGGAATATAATAAGTCGGTGCGGGAATTTGATGTGGTGACACTGGACCGGATCAAGCGGATCGATGTGGAAGCTGATTTTGATGTCTGGAAGGAATATGCGTATCAGGTTGGAATCCATCCTGCTGTGCTTTCTTATCTGGAGCTTCGAAAAGAGAATTTCTATCGTATGGAAAATACAGTAGATGGAAAAATGTTTGTCACAGCCAGAGGATGGGAAGACCTGTCAAGGTTGATCCAGGTTTATGAAAAGCTTGGTAAAGAGGTGGATCGTGAGGTTGTGCATCAGTACCTCCAGCACTGGAAGACAGCGAAGGATTTTGCAAATTATCTGGAGCTTTACCGAAAGTATCAGAAGGAGTATGGACTGGAGCGGATCCTTGCAGGATATTATGAAAAAGATACCTTAGAACGTTTGAAATTTGCGTCGTTTGATGAGCGGCTGAGTGTGGTAAATCTTCTGGTCGGAAAGATGGCAGATCTTTTTAAAGAAGAATATGAGATGGAAAAATTTGTGGAGGGACTGTTTGCTCAGCTGTGTGCTTATAAAGAGGAATTGCAAAAGGAAGGTGCAGTTCCGGGAGAGGTCCTTGCTGCGAAAATTCAGTCTCTTAGGCGGGAAGTTGAACAGAAGAAGGCCGCCGGACAGCTTACAAAGGCGGAAATGCACCGTATGGAGCGTATTTTATGCAAATTAGAAGAATACCAGAAAGCTCCGGAATTTGAGTCTGTAAAGGCCACATTTGACAGCGAAGAAGAGCAGAGAGAGCAAATGGCAGATAAGACACTGGAAACGCTGAATCACTGCTTTGAATTTCTGGAATCTGCTTTCGGCGAGAGCCAGGAAATGGCAGTATTTGTCACGGAACTCAACAGTAATGTGTACAGCATTGCGTTCCTGCGGGAAAATGACTGTGCGATGTATTACAAATACAACAAAGGTTTACTTTTGGATGAACGCCGTGAAGAAATCCTGGAACAGATGGATGCCGTGGAAAATGTAGTGGAAAGAGGACTGGTTGAAGATTAAAGAGCAAGAACTGACAGAATAAGAACGACTGTGCCTGTGGTATCATATAATGATAGAAAGCAGAAGAAATGGGAATGAAATTCATGCCAGATCTGCAATTTTGTAAGGAACTTCCCGAAATAAAACCGGGGGAGTATCGCCTGAAATATGATCTCACTTTGCGCGTGTCTCCCGGTCTTGGAACTGCGTTGTGCCGGGGAAACTATCACCGGGAGAGCTGCCTGAAAGCGGAAAGTAAGGTGTATATCTGCCAAATCAGATATTTGAGCAGATCTGTATGGGGATTGATAGAGAATACGGGGTGGATATGCCTTTATATGAATCATAAATGGCTGATAACTACTATAGCATAATTATAAAAATGACATTTTATGCCTGACGAGCCTGTTGGAGTGAAACCCCTCGCCAAAAGCGGTACCTTTTAAGCGTTGGCTTGTTCAGAAAAAGGACGCTGATAATTTCATATCAACGTCCTTTAAATCTGTCAGTATTGGGATATACAATTATTTATTGTTTACTTCAAGATTCTTCATCGCACGAACCTTCAGCGGAAGTCCGAACAGAGTGATGAATCCGCTTGCATCATGATGATCGTACATATCACCAGTTGTGAAGCTTGCCAGAGATTCATTGTAAAGTGAGTATGGAGAAGTAGTTCCGGCTTTAATGATATTTCCTTTGTAAAGTCTGAATTTAACTTCACCTGTAACATATTTCTGGGTAGATTTTACGAAAGCACGAAGAGCTTCACAAAGTGGTGTGAACCATTTTCCTTCATATACAACCTGAGCGAGTTTGTTGCCAAGATCTTTCTTAACTTCCATGGTAGCACGGTCGATAACCAGTTCTTCAAGCTGTTTGTGAGCTTCCATCAGGATTGTTCCACCAGGAGTTTCATAAACACCACGGGATTTCATACCAACAACACGGTTCTCAACGATATCAACGATACCGATACCATGCTTGCCGCCAAGTTCGTTGAGTTTGCGGATGATATCAGAAACCTTCATAGCTTCGCCGTTGATTGTCTTCGGAACACCTTCTTCAAATGTCATAGTTACATATTCATCTTCATCCGGTGCATTTTCCGGTGTATTTCCAAGAACAAGAAGATCAGCGTAATTTGGTTCGCAGGATGGATCTTCAAGTTCCAGTCCTTCGTGGCTGATGTGCCATAAGTTACGGTCACGGCTATAGCTGTGGCTTGCGTCAAACGGAAGATCGATTCCGTGAGCTTTACAGTAAGCGATCTCATCGTCACGTGACTGAAGTGTCCACAGATCTGTCATTCTCCAAGGAGCGATGATCTTAAGATCCGGGGCAAGAGCCATGATAGAAAGCTCGAAACGGATCTGGTCATTTCCTTTTCCTGTTGCACCATGGCAGATAGCAACAGCGCCTTCTTTACGTGCAATCTCAACCAGTTTCTTAGCGATTGCCGGACGAGCCATGGAAGTTCCGAGAAGATATTTGTTCTCGTAAACAGCTCCGGCCTTTACGCAAGGAACGATGAAGTCATCACAGAATTCATCAATGATATTTTCAATATATAATTTAGAAGCACCGGACAGTTTTGCTCTCTCTTCCAGACCATCCAGCTCGTTACCCTGTCCGCAGTCGATGCAGCAGCAGATAACTTCATAGTCAAAGGTTTCCTTTAACCAAGGGATCAGTGTGGTGGTATCGAGACCGCCTGAATATGCCAGAACTACTTTTTCTTTCATGATATGTATTCCTCCTGAAATTTATGATCATTTTGTAAGTCAAAGACAAAAGAGCCATAAAACCACTCTTGTGCAAGTATATCGTGGTTTTTGACTTTCGACCCTGGTATCATACACTATACAACAGTTATCATAATTATGCAAGTGAAAAAACGAAAAAGTTGTAAAAGCAGCTATAAAATGAATAATATACATTGTGTATGAATAAAAATACAATAAAAATACAAAGAAAACTCTTTACTTATAAAGAAAACTGGTATATGATAAGAAAGATTTCATTCGCACAGCGAATTTTTATGAATCTGCCGGAGACTGCACCAGATGGGCGGCACCTCACATTTGACAGAAAAGGAAAAGAAGAATGATCCGGACAGAAAAGATATATTAGGTTGAAAGGAGAATGTTGATATGATAAAAGCCGGAATAATAGGAGCAACCGGATATGCAGGAGGCGAGCTTGTCCGTCTTCTCCTTAACCATAAAGAAGCAGAGATTGCGTGGTATGGTTCCAGAAGTTATGTGGATCAGAGATACAGCAGTGTTTACCAGAATATGTTCCAGATCGTGGATGCAAAATGTCTGGATGACAATATGGAGCAGCTGGCAAAAGAGGTAGATGTGATTTTCACAGCAACACCGCAGGGGTTGTGTGCATCTCTTATAAATGAAGGGATTTTAAGTCAGGCAAAAGTAATCGATCTAAGTGCGGACTTCCGTATCAAAGACCGGAAGACTTATGAGCAGTGGTATAATCTGGAACACAAAGCACCGCAGTTTATTGAGGAAGCTGTTTACGGACTGTGTGAGATCAACCGGGAAGATATCAAAAAGGCAAGACTGATCGCAAATCCGGGATGTTATCCGACATGCAGCACCCTGTCCATTTATCCATTATTAAAGGAAGGCATTATTGATGGAAATACCGTTATCATTGATGCTAAATCCGGTACTTCCGGAGCAGGACGCAGTGCCAAGGTTGCAAACCTTTACTGTGAAGTCAATGAGAACATCAAAGCATACGGTGTTGCAACACACAGACACACACCGGAGATCGAAGAGCAGTTAGGTTATGCCGCCGGTTATCCGATCCATATTAATTTTACACCGCATCTGGTTCCGATGAACCGCGGTATTCTGGTTACTGCTTATGCATCTCTGAAAAAAGAGGTGACTTACGAAGAAGTTAAGGCGATCTATGATACTTATTACGGAAAAGAACAGTTTGTACGTGTTCTGGATAAGGATGTCTGCCCGGAGACGAAGTGGGTAGAAGGAAGCAATTATGTGGATGTAAACTTCAAACTGGATCCGAGAACAAACCGTGTGATCATGATGGGGGCAATGGACAATCTGGTGAAAGGTGCAGCCGGTCAGGCCGTGCAGAATATGAACCTGATGTTTGGATTTGCCGAGAACGAAGGCCTTCAGGGCGTACCAATGTTCCCATAAAACAGAGAAAGGTCGTGAGCATAGATGAAGATAATAGATGGAGGTGTAACCGCTGCAAAAGGATTTAAAGCAGCCGGTATGCATGCAGGTATCAAAAAAGGTACAAAAAAAGATATGGCAATGATCGTAAGCAGTGCACCATGTATGGCAGCCGGAACGTTTACGACAAACCTTGTAAAAGCCGCACCGGTAAAATGGGATCAGCATGTAGTATACGAACATGGAGAGGCGAGAGTTGTTGTGGTAAACAGCGGTATCGCAAACGCCTGCACCGGAGCAGAAGGATATGGCTACTGTGAAGAGACTGCAAAAGCGGCAGCAGAAGCACTCGGTATCGACAAGGATGAGGTTCTGGTAGCATCTACCGGTGTGATCGGAAAACAGCTGCCAATCGATACGATCAAAAAAGGCGTGAAGGATCTTTCCGGACTGCTTCTGGATACCAGAGAAGCAGCAACACTGGCAGCAGAATCGATCATGACAACGGATACGGTAAAAAAAGAGGTTGCCGTTGAAGTTGAGATTGGCGGTAAGACGGTAACGATCGGCGGTATGTGCAAAGGTTCCGGTATGATCCATCCGAATATGTGCACGATGCTGAGCTTCCTCATGACAGATGCAGCTATTTCAAAAGAAATGCTTCAGAAGGCATTGAGTGCAGATGTCGATGATACCTACAATATGATTTCTGTTGACGGAGATACTTCCACAAATGATACCGTTCTGCTGCTGGCAAACGGACTGGCAGAGAATCCGGAAATTACAGAGGAAGGCGAAGATTATCAGACATTTGCCAGGGCACTGCACTATATCAACGAGACGCTCGCAAAGAAAATGGCAGGGGACGGCGAAGGTGCCACTGCATTGTTTGAGACAAAAGTGATCGGAGCACAATCAAAAGAACAGGCAAAGATTCTGGCAAAATCCGTTATTTGTTCAAACCTTACCAAAGCGGCTATTTTCGGACATGATGCAAACTGGGGACGTATCCTCTGTGCCATGGGTTATTCCGGAGCTAAGTTTGATCCGGAAAAAGTAGATCTGTATTTTGAAAGTGCAGCAGGTAAGCTGAAGATCATCGAAAACGGTGTGGCACTTGATTACAGCGAAGAAGAAGCGACAAAGGTGCTTTCAGAAAAAGCAGTGACGGCTGTTGCTGACATCAAAATGGGAGAGGCATCCGCATCTGCCTGGGGTTGTGATCTGACTTACGATTATGTAAAGATCAATGCCGATTACCGCTCTTAAGCGGTAAGAGCTGCTTTGTGGCAGAGCAATTTACAGGCATCTGTCCGGATGCCGGAAGTATGGATAGAAACTGGAGGAAAAAACAATGGATACAATGCAGGATCTGCTTCAGAAAGCCAGTGTGCTCAATGAAGCGTTACCTTATATACGGAAATTCAGCGGCAAGACCATCGTTGTAAAATACGGCGGAAGTGCCATGGTAGAACATGAACTGAAGAAAAACGTCATCCGTGACGTAGCACTTCTGAAACTGGTCGGATTTCGCCCGATCATCGTGCACGGTGGCGGAAAAGAAATCACAAAATGGACAGGCAAAGTCGGCATTGAGACCAAATTTATCAACGGACTGCGTGTGACGGATAAAGACACCATGGAAGTGGCTGAGATGGTCTTAAATAAGATCAACAAAGGATTGGTGTCCATGATGGAGAAAGTCGGAGTCAAAGCGGTTGGTATCAGCGGAAAAGACGGCTCCGTTCTGCGTGTTAAGAAGAAACTCTCCAAAGGCGAAGATATCGGTTTTGTAGGCGAAGTGACAAAAGTCAATACCGAGCTTTTAAATACACTGCTGGACAATGATTTTGTCCCGGTGATCTGCCCGATCGGTTCCGATGATGAGTATCATTCTTATAATATCAATGCAGACGATGCAGCATGTGCGATTGCAACGGCAGTCGGAGCATCCAAACTGGTATTTTTAACGGATATCGAGGGTGTATACCGTGATCCGCAGGACAAATCCACACTGATCTCCGAACTGAGTATTCCGGAAGCAGAAGAACTGCTCGGCAGCGGAAATATCGGCGGCGGCATGCTCCCGAAGATCCAGAACTGTGTCGATGCGATCAAGTCCGGTGTTTCCAGAGTACATATCCTGGACGGAAGGATCCCGCACTGCCTGCTGTTGGAGTTCTATACCAACAAAGGTATCGGTACTGCGATTATCGGGGATGAGGAGGAACGTTTTTACAATGAAAATGAATGAATATATGGAGAGAACGGAACAGGTGGTTCTGCACACCTATAACCGTTTCCCGGTTGTTTTTGAAAAAGGAGAAGGCGTACATCTTTATGATACCGAAGGAAAGGAATATCTGGATTTCGGTGCCGGAATTGCGGTGTTTGCACTTGGCTATCACTATGCGGACTACGATCAGGCTTTAAAAGATCAGATCGACAAAGTGATCCATACCTCCAATCTTTTCTACAATGTGCCGATGATGGAAGCAGCAGAAAAACTGGTAAAGGCAAGTGGCATGAGCAAAGTATTCTTTACTAACAGCGGTACGGAGGCGATCGAAGGTGCGATCAAAGCCGCACGTAAATATGCATGGAACAAAGACCATGCAACGGATCACGAGATCATTGCCATGAACCATTCCTTCCACGGAAGAAGCGTCGGAGCACTTTCCGTTACCGGAAACCCGCATTATCAGGAAGCGTTCAAACCGCTGATGGGCGGCGTGAAATTTGCAGATTACAATGATCTGGACAGTGTAAAAGCTCAGATCACAGACAAAACCTGTGCGATTATCATGGAAACCCTTCAGGGCGAAGGCGGCATTTATCCGATGGAAGAGAGCTTCTTAAAAGGTGTTAAAGAAATCTGTGAAGAAAAAGATATTCTTCTGATCCTCGATGAAATCCAGTGTGGTATGGGACGTACCGGAAGCATGTTTGCATGGCAACAGTACGGCGTGATGCCGGATATCATGACCTGTGCAAAGGCACTGGGATGCGGCGTGCCGGTCGGAGCGTTTGTCTTAAACGAAAAGACTGCAAAAGCCTCTTTAGTTCCGGGAGATCACGGTACAACTTACGGCGGAAATCCCTTCGCCTGTGCAGCGGTTTCCAAAGTGTTCGATCTGTTTGAAGAACATGACATCGTCGGTCATGTAAGAAAGACAGCTCCGTATCTGGAAAAGAAACTGGATGAACTAGTAGAAAAACATGACTGCTTTACCGCACGCCGTGGAAAAGGATTCATGCAGGGACTGGTTGTGAGCGGCAGACCGGTCGGCGAACTTGTCAAAGCAGCTCTGGCAAATGGTCTGATTGTGCTTTCCGCAGGAAGTGATGTACTGCGTCTGGTGCCTCCGCTTGTGATCACCGAGAAAGACATCGACGAGATGGTTGAAAAACTGGAAGCGGTTTTATCTTAGTCGGAGAAGACTCAAACTTCTATAAGTGGCAAGCGACAAATTTGTCTTAGTGGGAGTGCAATCTCCGACTAAGATAAACGCTCCGCGAGGATGCACAGCGATTCTGTTGGGTAAATGTCAGCAAAGCTGACCAGAATCGCGTGCCAAGTCTCACGTGCGTTCGACTTGAAAAAACAGTAAAAAATGTATAGAAAACTCCTTTGTGCATATACTGTCAGAAAGTACAGGCAAAGGAGTTTTTTATGATTGGAATTTTAACAGCACTTTTATCGGGAGCCCTGATGAGTGTGCAGGGCGTCTTCAACACGCAGGTGACAAAGGCGACCAGCCTCTGGGTTTCGACCAGTTTTGTGCAGTTTACGGCACTTCTGGTCTGTCTTGTGATCTGGTATTTTGCGGATGGGAAAAGTTTTATGACGCTTACACAGGTCCCGGATAAATGGACGCTGCTTGGAGGTGTGATCGGTGCATTTATCACCGTTACCGTAATAAAGAGCATGAACAGCCTGGGACCTGCGAAAGCGGCGATGCTGATCGTGATCTCCCAGCTGATCATTGCCTACGTGATCGAGCTTCTGGGATGGTTTGGCGTAGAAAAACAACCGCTTACCATGCGAAAAGTGGCAGGGATGGCGATCGCGATCATCGGTGTTGTCATATTTGAAAAATAACGGTTGTATTTTTGAACAATGTTCGATAAAATAGGAATATCTGTACAGGGGAATTTTGTCAGAAGGCAGGAAGGAGTCCTTTTGAGAAAATCAGGCAGAAAGTTAAAGAGTCTGTTTTATCTGACCATAATCGTTGTACTGTGTATTTTTTTGGGCGGCTGTAATAAAAAAGGTGAGATCACGTTTGAACAGGCGGCGGATGAGGTGTTTTCGGAAGAAATTTCCAATCAGTCTGAAGTGGGAGAATCGAAAGAAACGGAGCGGATGAAAGCAGGGGGGACGGATGTGGAAACAGACGCCTGGATCTATGTAGAT
>OGQG01002253.1_pt1 | contig 11806 bp, 8 predicted proteins | sample 1553201 | NCBI WGS metagenome assembly OGQG01 (sample SAMEA2579925, study PRJEB22360) | human gut metagenome | biome: human gut; feature: human-associated habitat; material: faeces | place: Denmark | collected 2008/2010
TCTTGGAAAATTTAAAAGCGGGCAGAAAGGAAGGCTGGAGTTTCAGCTTGAAATTCCACGGGAATGGGATAATGCGTATGCATTGAAAAAAACAGATATCACATGGATATTTGCGGTAAAAGAAAATGAAAAAAAAGAATTCTCTTCTTATGAGAGTGTGGGCAGTGAGAGTGCTGGTGGAGTTGCACAAGAAAAAGATATAAAAACACGGAGAAAAAATCCCGTCAGGACAGGAGATGATTCTGAACCGTTGGTACTTCTCATTCTTCTTCTGGGTTCCGGAGCGATCACTTTGTGTATCAGATGCTTTAAAGGAGGAAACGAATCATGAAGAAAAAAATAGCGGGAATCATATTGGCTTCGGTGCTGACATTTTCTGCGATGGCAGGAGTTCAGGCATCTGCAGAAGACAGGCTGTGGGAAAACAGTATGGAGGCAGATGGTGTGGAAGATGATATTTCGCAAAACCAGACAGAAATGAAAGATGGTGATGATTCGACATCCGAAGACAACGAAGAAAATACAGAAAATGAAGGAATTGATTTGTCCGAAAGTGATACAGAAGCTGAGGAAGATCCATCAGAAGCAAAAGAAGAGACAGAAATTTCTTTTGAAGAAGAACAGGAGAACATAGATGCTGAAGTAGAAGAGAATCCAGAACAGGAGCTGGAACTGAATGCTGAAATGGGAGAAGAAGATCTTTTCATGGATAATGAAAAATCAATTGCTACATATGCAGGAAGTGGTATTCCCGTAGAATGGGTAGGACCAAATTACAAAATGCGACCGGAATATGCTTTTACCTATGCTTTTCGAAAAGGAGTTACACAGCTTTCTTATATAAGCAGAAAAAACGACAGCCTGAACAATAAAATACACAACTGGTTTGGAGACAATAAGGGATATACGACAGAATATTGTCAGAGTTTTTATGCCTGCGCAATTGGTAATACAAGTAATACGGATGCCATCACAGCAATCTATAGCAATGTAGGCGAGTATCAGGGACAGATCGTAGATCTGAAAGTGACCGTACCGGCCTGGGGAACCGTGAATAATGACCATGTTGGAAAAGATAAAACAAAGATTACACCATGTGTGCTGTTTTACAAAGACAGAATTGCATTTAATACCATTTCAGTTGGAACAGTAAGATTTCAGTTTGAATTCCTGAAGCATAATACAAGTGTGCAGATTTATCCCAAAGGACATATAACGGCAGTAGATCTGGACAGTGGGCAGGGAATCAGGACATATGACAGTTGGGGCGTTGATCATATATACCTCAGGAGTGGTTATGATTATCTGAGAACAACAGAGGGAACGACAGCAAATGGAAATGCATTTCGTGAGATACGTGGAAAAGCAGATGGAGGAAATATAACTACAGATGATGTGGAGGGCTGGTGTCAGCTGGACTTTAATGGCTCTTTTATTATCAACTGGCTGGCACAGGATTCATGGAAAAACAGTACAGGCGCGCAGAATGCATTTTACCTTTCAACGGGGCAGACGATTGGAAGCTATGAACCGAATCCGGGACCCGAAAAAAGGGTTGGAGATGAAAATGCTTCCTTTGATTCCATGGCAAGGCATACATTCACAGATAATGATCCGGCATATGAGATTACAGAGGGAAAAAACTTTGATTATGTGATCAGACAGCAGCTTCTTCCGGGAAATTACAGTTCTTTTGAATTAAAAGATGTTCTGGATTCCTGTCTGAAATATCGAAGTGCCAGCGTTATGACTGCACTGGGAAATGATGTGACTCGCTTTTTTAATATTGAAAATCGTTCCAATACGATTGTTTTTCGTGCTGATTCTAATTTCCTTAAAACAGACGAAGCATATAACAATGTGACGTATTATTTCAGGATAAAAGTGCAGGCAGGAAGCAACCAGGAAATTGATTCGCATAATCATTATCAGAGATCGAATGAGTTTTATGCGATTGAAAATACGGCATCGAGAACAATTGTTTCAGACAGGATGCAGGACACGCAGAATACAAATCAGTCGTGGGTAAAAGGAAATACAGTGCTTACTGATGGTGAGATCACTGTGACAAAAAGAATCAGAGAAGCAGATATCACGTGGGCACACGGAAACCCGGTATTTCGATTCAGAATAACGGGAAAAGATCAGTTGGGAGCAATGCATGTTTATGAAAAATATGTGGAATTTAAACCTGGAAAATATGCAATGGCAGGAGAAGATGCAGTGATGAAATGTTCTTTTACCGGAATTCAGCCAGGCACATATACGGTCAGTGAGTTGCCGACATTGCGCTATCAGTTTGAGTATATTTTACCGGATACAGCCAATGTGACAGCTTCTGATAAAACAGGAATTGTTTCGATAAGCATGGCGCAGAGAAAAGCTGCGTTAACTTTTAAAAATAAGAAAACAAGGTATGATCGTTACAGTCATACAGATGTAGTTACAAATATAGTTCCGGTATCATGAGAGAGGGGCATCTGCCCTCTCTCAATCTAAAAAATAGTTGCAAAATAAAAAACGGATTGTTATAATAACATCCATCGGGGTATGGCGTAGCTTGGTAGCGCGCACGGCTGGGGGCCGTGAGGTCGCAGGTTCAAATCCTGTTGCCCCGATTGAACCAGAAAGACTGAGACAAAAATTCACTCTTGACAAGGAGCAGTGGACATGTTAGTCTTTAGTCATCGACAAAATATGCAAAATGCTTTGATGAGGAATAGTACATGAGGACCGGAGCACAGAGAGCTGTCGGGTGGTGTGAGACAGTAGAAAGAAGTCATGGAACTCGCCTTGGAGCATCTGTCCGAACTCCCGAATATCTGGAAAGTAGGCGCAGACGGTATCCACCGTTATATGGAGAGGATATAAGAATTATACAAAATATTCCGTATCCCATGAGTGTATGAACCGTTCATAAATAAGAGTGGTACCGCGAAGACAGATGTCTTTCGTCTCTTACAGTAGTCTGTAGAGATGAGAGATTTTTTTTGTTCAGAAACAGAAAACATACAGAGAATTTATATGTTAGAGAGACAGGAGGAAAAAACATGAAAAAAACATTATTTACAGCAACATTATTGGCGGCTTCGCTGATGGCGGCATCAACTGTACAGGCAGCTCCGCAGGAAGTTACAATGTGGCATTATTTTGATCAGAAGCCAGAGCAGGAAATGCTCGCAGACATGGTTGAAGAATATAATTCTTTACAGGATGACATTCACATCAATGCAACATTCGTATCCAGAACAGAGTTAATGAACCAGTACACAGTTGGAGCACTTTCAGGAGAACTTCCTGATATCGGACAGGTAGATTCACCGGATATGGAATCCTACATATCTCTCGGAGTATTCGAAGATATCACTGATGAGCTGGAATCATGGGGAGAACTGGATCAGTTCTATGATGGACCATTAAGCTCCTGTAAAGACCCTGATGGAAAAGTTTACGGACTTCCACAGAATAGTAACTGTCTTGCACTTGCTTGCAATATGGATCTTCTGAAAGCAGCCGGATATGATCATATGCCGCAGAGTCTTGATGAGTTCAAGGAAATGGTTGCAGCAACAACAGATGCATCCAATGATGTATACGGATTCGCAATGTGTGCAGTATCTACAGAAGAAGGAACATTCCAGATCCTTCCATGGCTGAGATCTGTACAGAATGGAACTGGCGTTAATGTTGATAATATTACTGCTGATTCTGCTGTAAATGGATTACAGACACTTGGAGATTTTGTAGCAAACGGATACATGAGTAAAGAGTGTGTAAACTGGACACAGGCAGATGCATGGAATCAGTTCTGCGCAGGAAAAGCTGCATTTGCAGAATGTGGAACATGGCATCTGGCACAGACAGATGCAATCAACGGAGCATTTGAATATGACTTTACACTTCTTCCAACAGGCGACGAAGGAACCTCTACATCTACAATCGGTGGTGAGAACTTTGGTGTCTGCAAAGGATCAGAAAACAAAGAAGCATGTGCTAAATTCCTTGAGTGGCTCTGCTCACAGGAAAACGAAGCAAAATGGGCAGCTGTAGGCGGAAAGATTCCTACAAGACAGGATGCGACAGCTGAATACACATTTGAGCAGGATGGATTTAAGGTATTTACAGATGAAATGAATTATGCGCAGGCTCGTGGACCGCACGCTGAATGGCCATCTATTTCTGAAGCGGTTTATACAGCAACACAGTCTGTAATCGTAGACGGAACATCTGCAAAAGACGCTCTTGAAACAGCAGCAGCTAAAATTAATCCAATCGTAGAAGAAACTCCTCTTCCTGAAAGCAACTAAAACTAACAAACAGGGAAGGATGTGGCTTTAATGGCAGCAAAGTCTAGGACTATGGCGCAGCAAAAGACGAAAGAAGCATACTGTTTCATTGTACCTGCATTTATTTATATGATCCTTGTGCTGGGATACCCGATCGTTTATAACATTATTCTCAGTCTTAAGGATGTAAATGTAAAGAACCTGAAATCAGGAACTTCCGTATTTGTCGGATTACAGAACTATATTGATTTATTCCATGATCCGACATTTCTTCTGGTTCTGCGCAATACATTTATTTTTACAATAGCTTGTCTTATTTTCCAGTTTACCATCGGATTTGCATTTGCGATGTTTTTCAATCAGAAATTTAAACTCGCAGGTCCGATCAGAGGTCTGATTCTTGTCAGCTATATGATGCCAATGGCAGTAACTGGTCTTCTTGGTAAAAATATCTTTTCCAATGCAGGTCTTATCAATGACCTGCTTGGAAAAATCGGAATCAGCGGTCCGGAATGGCTGGTTAACACCAGCACAGCTCTGATTGCAGTAATTATTATGAACTGCTGGGTAGGTATTCCGTTTAATATGCTCCTTCTTGTATCAGGACTTACAAGTATTTCACCGGATGTATACGAGAGCGCATCCATGGATGGAGCAAACTGGGGACAACGTTTTCTTTTTATAACTCTTCCCCTGATGAAAGAGTCAATTCTTGCAGTACTGATGTTAGGATTTATCTATACATTCCGTGCATTTGACCTGATGTATATCATGACAGCCGGAGGTCCGTTGAATTCAACAGATGTGCTGGGAACATATTCTTATATGTTATCATTTACACAGTTTAACTTTTCAAAAGGTGCGGCAGTTGCAATGGTACTGTTTGCATGCCTGTTCCTTATTGGTCTGTTCTATCTGAAACTGTTATCAAAAGAAGAGGAGGAAGGCTGATATGGATAATATGACAGGTGCTGAAAAGGCAAAAGAGATCAGAAATTCGATATTTGCACTTCTTATTGCATTTATCTTCTTATTTCCGATTTACTGGCTGATACAGATTTCATTTAAGTCAGATGCAGAAACATTTGGAAAGGTTCTTACCTATTTTCCACATGATTTCACCTTTGAACCGTGGCTGGAAAACTTAACAGATAAAACGTTTCTGATATCTTTGAAAAACAGTTTTCTTAATGGACTTTTGACAATGGCAATTGCTCTGGTACTCGGTGTCCCGGCAGCATATGGAATGGGAAGATACAGAGTAAAAGGTGGAAATGTTTTCCTTCTTACATTTCTGATTTCACAGATGCTTCCTCCATCCCTGACATTGACCCCAATGTATCTGATTTTCAGTAAATTGGGCTTTCTTGGAAATCATCTGACAGCTCCGGTTGCGATTGCAGCCAGTTCTATACCGTTTGTAATCGTAACATTGAGACCCTATTTCAGAAGTATTCCGGTATCATTGGATGAGGCCGCAAGACTGGATGGATGCGGATCGGTAAAAGCATTTCTTATGGTTATGCTTCCGGCAGTAAAAACAGGAATTATTACTATCATGGTTATTTCATTCCTGAACGGCTGGAATGATCTGGTATATTCAATGACATTTAATGTTGCAGAGACAATGAGACCTTTGACAGCGAATATTTATAAATTCCAGAGTGCATATGGTACAAGATGGAACTGTATCATGGCTTATGGTGCAATACTGGTACTTCCGGTAATTCTGATGTTTATTTTCTTACAGAAATATATTGTAGGCGGTCTTGTCGCAGGTGCGGTAAAAGACTGATAAAATAAAGCTATTATTTATATTATAAACAAGTTCAGCGGATTAGAACAAAACAGATAAAACTGCAGTTCCAATTCGCTGAAACTCCATTAAGAATGAAAAGGAGAAGGCAGAAATGGCAAATCAGGAAGAAGTAAGAGACGTATATGGGTATTTTGAGCAAAAAGGAAATGCGCTGTGCTACCGTTATGAGGCTGAACGGGTAAGAATTGAGCCGTGGGGTGCTGACAGCCTTCGTGTACGTGCATGGAAAACCGCAGAGATGGATCAGGCAGACTGGGCATTGATCAAACCAGAGAAGGAAATCACACCGGAAATCGAAGTTCGCGAAGACGGAGCAACGATCCGTAATGGTAAGATCCGTGCAGAGATTAATCTGATCGGTAAAATTGCATTTTATAATCAGAAAGGAGAACTTTTACTGGATGAGTATGTCCGCAACAGAAAAGATATGTTCGGAAATACCTGCAGTTCTCTTGAAGTAGAAGCCAGAGAATTTAAGCCTATCACAGGTGGGGATTACAGACTGACAATGCGTTTTGTTTCCACACCGGAGGAGAAAATATATGGTATGGGCCAGTATCAGCAGCCATACCTTGATGTAAAGGGAGCTGATCTTGAACTGGCACACAGAAATTCACAGGCAAGTGTTCCGTTCATGCTTTCTAGTCTTGGATATGGATTCTTGTGGAATAATCCGGCTGTAGGACGTGTGAATTTTGGCAAAAATATTACAACATGGGAAGCATTTTCTTCCAAGAAACTGGATTATTGGATCACAGCAGGTGACACACCGGCCGAAATCGAAGAAGCTTATGCAAATGCAACAGGCAAAGTTCCGATGATGCCGGAATATGCAATGGGATTCTGGCAGTGCAAACTTCGTTATCAGACACAGGAAGAACTTCTTGAAGTAGCAAGAGAATATAAACGCCGTAACCTCCCGATTTCTGTAATAGTTGTTGACTTCTTTCACTGGCCAATGCAGGGCGAATGGAAATTTGACCCGACATACTGGCCGGATCCGGATGCAATGATCAAAGAACTGAAAGATATGGGAATTGAACTGATGGTTTCCATCTGGCCGACAGTAGATTACAGAAGCGAGAATTTCAATGAAATGAAGAGTAAAGGTCTTCTGATCCGCGTAGATTCCGGATATCCGATATCCATGGATTTTCAGGGAAATACACTTCATTACGATGCAACTAATCCGGAAGCACGTGAATATGTATGGGAAAAAGCAAAGAAGAATTATTATGATAAAGGTGTAAAAGTATTCTGGCTGGATGAAGCAGAACCGGAATATACAGTTTATGATTTCGAGAATTATCGTTATCATCTCGGACCGGATATTCAGGTTGGAAATATTTATCCTGTTATGTATGCAAAGACATTTTTTGATGGAATGAAAGCAGAAGGACAGGAGAACATTATCAATCTTCTCCGCTGCGCATGGGCCGGTTCACAGAAATATGGTGCACTGGTCTGGTCCGGAGACATCAAATCTTCCTTCCCGAGTATGAAAAATCAGGTTGCAGCAGGTCTTAATATGGGAATTGCAGGTATTCCGTGGTGGACAACAGATATCGGCGGATTTTTCGGAGCAAATATAAATGATCCGGAATTCCATGAACTTCTGGTCCGTTGGTTTGAATATGGATGCTTCTGTCCGGTTATGAGACTTCACGGATATCGCTGGCCGCTTCAGCCTCAGTATGGTACAACTGGTGGAGCTGCATGTGTATCAGGAGCACCAAATGAGGTATGGAGTTACACAGATCAGGTTTGTGAGATTCTGTCAGATTATTTGAGATTAAGAGAGCGCATGCTTCCATATATTACAGAATTGATGGAGGAGGCTCATGAAAAAGGAACTCCTGTTATGCGTCCGTTGTTCTATGACTTCCCGGAAGACAAAGAAAGTTGGAATGTAGAGACAGAGTATATGTTTGGACCAAAAGTTCTGGTAAAACCGATCACAGATGCAGATGCACGTGAGACAGATGTATATCTTCCTGGTGGAGCCTCCTGGACAAATGCATGGACAGGTGAAACCTTTGAAGGTGGACAGAAAGTACATGTGGCAGCACCGATCGAGCAGATTCCATTGTTTACAAGAGATGGTTACAAACTGCCGATGAAATAAAGAAGTTTAAAGATCAGGAGGGTGTCGCAGAATTATCGAGGGATAATTTTCGACACCCTTTTAAAGAACATTTAACCGTGTCACCGCTGATCCAAATGGATGATAAAGGAGAAGAAAAAATGGGAAAAGCAGCAAATTCAAGTATTTCTCTTAAACAGATTCATGTTACAGATAATTTTTGGAATAAATATGTGCATCTGGTAAAGGATGTGATTATTCCTTATCAGTGGGATATTCTGAATGATAAACTGGAAGATGTAGAAACCAGTCATTGTATAGAAAATTTCAAAATTGCAGCAGGAGAAAAAGAGGGAGAATTTCAGGGCGCCGTATTTCAGGATACGGATGTTGCAAAATGGCTGGAAGCAGTTGGTTTTGTGTTAAATTATGAAAGAGATGAAAAACTGGAAGAATTGGCTGATGAGACGATTGAACTGATCGGACGTGCACAGCAGCTGGATGGATATTTAAATACATATTTTACGATCAAAGAACCGGATGGACGATGGAGTAATCTTATGGAAGGTCATGAGCTTTATACAGCAGGGCATATGATCGAGGCAGCAGTAGCATACTATGAAGCAACCGGAAAACGTAGATTTCTGGAAATTGTATCAAAATTTGCAGATCTTGTCTGCCAGACTTTCGGACCGGAAGAGGGAAAAATCCATGGATATCCGGGACATCAGGAAATAGAACTGGCACTTGTAAAGCTTTACCGTGTAACACGTGAGAAAAAATATCTGGATCTGGCAAAATATTTCATAGATCTGAGAGGTACTGGCAAAAATTATTTTCTGGAGGAGGAAAAGAGACCGGGACATAAGCGTATTTTTCCGGATTTTGTAAATTATGATACCATGTATGCGCAGGCACATAAACCGGTAAGAAAACAGAGGACAGCAGAAGGACACGCTGTAAGAGCAAATTATATGTATTCTGCAATGGCAGACCTGGCATATGAATATCAGGATAAAGAATTACAGCAGGCATGCCGAAACTTGTGGGATAATATGGTGCACAAAAGAATGTATATTACAGGAAGTGTTGGATCTTCTGGATTCTTGGAACGATTTACAACAGATTATGATCTGCCAAATGACAGCAATTATTCTGAGACATGTGCTACGATTGCACTTGCTATGTTTGGAAAGAGAATGGCAGATATGGAGAAGGATGCTTCTTATATGGATGTAGTGGAACGGGCTTTATATAATACACTTTTATCAGGCATAGCTATGGATGGAAAAAGCTTTTTTTATGTAAATCCTCTGGAAGTATGGCCGGTAAGCTGTATGCCGAGAACTTCACGCGAACATGTGAAACCTGTCAGGCAGAAATGGTTTGGTGTTGCATGCTGCCCGCCAAACATTACCAGAACATTGGCATCTCTTGGACAATACATCTATTTCCAAGAAGAAAATGAAATTTACGTAAATCTGTATGTTGCAAATGAAACAGAAGTTACACTTAATGGAGTTCCGTTCAAAATTACGTTAAAAGGAAATTTCCCATGGGAAAACAAGATGACAGTTTCTGTAGATGGTGTGCAAGAAACAGAGGCGATGATCGCATTCAGGATTCCGGCATATGCAGAGAATTTCAAAATTTTGAGAAACGGTAAAGAAGAGAATCTGACAGAAGACCATGGATATATTAAAATTTCCGGAAAAATGTATAAAGAAACATTTGAAATAAGTTTTGATGCAGAGCCAGTATTTGTTCATGCAAATCCACAGGTAAGAGTTGACAGTGCAAAAGTGGCAGTAGTAAAGGGACCTCTGGTTTACTGTGTGGAAGAAGCGGATAACGGGGAGAATCTTTCTTCTGTTATGGTTAATACTGATCAGAAGATTGAAGAAACATATGATGACGAACTTCTGGAAGGATGCAGTGTAGTCCATATAACCGGCAAAAAAATTTCAGAGAAGGGTTGGAATGAAGGAATATTGTATCAGAACAGAAAAGTAGAACTGGAAGATGTTAAATTGACACTGGTACCATATTGTTATTGGGGAAATCGTGAAAATGGAGAAATGCTTGTGTGGATGAAGGAACTTTTTTATATGTAATTCGCTGATAAAATAAAGGAAAAATAAAAGGAGATCGCAGAAAAATATGTGGTCTCCTTTTGATCTGTTCAGTATTTGTTTGATTATAGGCTGACAATTATTTTTTCTTTTTGGAATTATGCTCCGGTTCCGGATTCATCCCGTCGATTATATGCTCGATCATCATCTTTTTTACATAAACATCAAAGCTTAACAGACAGATAAAGGAAAATCTTTTCAGGTTCGCCTGATCTTCTTCATCTGCGTCCCCGAAAGTATCCTGTGCTGTTTTGTATTTGCGCAGAAGGTCTTTTTTCAGGGATTCAATCTGTTCCTTTTCCATGCTGAAAACTTCATTATAAATATAAGTCATATCTTTCTCAGTCATGGATTTAAAATATTTCTGCGCAATCGGTGTGAGCAGAGTCTGGATATCATTGATGGAAAGAATATTCTTGAAATAGTAAATAAAAATCAGCATCAGTACATGTTCTTTGGAATAACGTTTCTTCTCAGGCGGGGGAAGAAGTTTATTCTTTGCATAATTGTTGATCATAGTCTTGGTGAGAATCTTGTCGTCTGCGTAACGTTTGGAAGAAACGAGCTGCTCTTCCATAAAGGTTGTCACCTGATCCATATATAAATCAATACCGGGAATCTCCGATGGATGCACCCGGGTCAGACTATCAACATAAGCCAGCAGATCCTGCAGGCGTTCTTCGTTTGATTTCATGTATGTACCTCGCTGCGTTGAAATTCGAAAGATGCGAAACAGGGAGGCGATTTTGGCGCTTCCGCTGTCATGAACTCTCTATGTGATATTATATAGTTTTGAAAACCAGATAGCAAGGAGAAATTTAAAATCAATGAAAATTCCGTGACATCCAAGAGAAAATAGATTATACTAGAGCGTATTCGAACATACTTTTTGTCATTAAAAATAGATTATATAAGAGTATAGAAGGGAACGAAACATATATGAGCAAATACGACACACTTAACCCGATGCAGCGGGAGGCGGTTTTTCACACGGAGGGACCACTCCTGGTTCTGGCAGGCGCCGGTTCAGGAAAGACGCGCGTCCTGACACACCGGATTGCGTATTTAATCGAGGAAAAACGGGTGGCGCCGTGGAATATCATGGCGATCACATTTACCAATAAAGCGGCGGCGGAGATGCGCGAGCGTGTGGATAAGATTGTGGGGGAAGGCGCGGAGGCGATCTGGGTCAGCACTTTCCATTCGAGCTGCGTTCGGATTCTGCGCCGGTTTATCGACCGTCTGGGATATGACACGAATTTTACTATCTATGACGGCGACGATCAGAAAACGCTGATGAAGCAGGTGCTCAAGAAAATGCAGGCGGATCCGAAGCAGTTTAAGGAGCGGGCGGTGCTGTCACGGATTTCTGCGGCGAAAAATGACCGGATCACGGCGGATGAGTTTGAGCAGCAGGCGGGAGCGGACTTCCGGGAGAAAAAGATTGCTCAGATTTACCGGGAATACCAGAAAGAACTCAAGAAGA
>OGQG01002255.1_pt1 | contig 11787 bp, 9 predicted proteins | sample 1553201 | NCBI WGS metagenome assembly OGQG01 (sample SAMEA2579925, study PRJEB22360) | human gut metagenome | biome: human gut; feature: human-associated habitat; material: faeces | place: Denmark | collected 2008/2010
ACAGACTAACCACGGGCAAATCTCTGGTCTGACGAACAGAAATCTCATATAAGGTTATGCATGAGGGTAAGACTGCCACCCAAGTCAAAGCCCAATAACTACACGGAATCCTGCGTGATAAATGAGGCAGATGGATGGAGAGGAAGAAACGTGTGGTACCCAGGGAGGTCTGTGCGGTACGCCTTGAAAGAGGTAACCATTGCATAAAGCAATGCTGAACGCACAGAAGTCAGCAGAGGTCATAGTAGCCAAACGGAACAAGATCCGTTCGAGGTGAAGGACCGAATCAATAGGAGTCTTAAGTATGACCCGGAAAGGAGGAATGGGCAGATGGATGCAGAAAACAAGGAAAGCTGCTTGCAGAGAGACAGCGCGGAACGTAAAGGGTATGTAAGAGCGCATCGCTCATTCAACCGGATATGGAAAGAAAGAGACAGTGCAGAGCCAGACATTTTAGGTAAGATACTGAGTAAGGACAATCTGAACAGAGCTTACAAAAGAGTGAAGGCAAACAAGGGAGCGCCGGGAGTAGATGGAATGACTATCGAAGAGGCGTTTCCGTGGTTGAAGGAACATAGCCATGAACTGACAGAGAGGATACGGAAAGGGCACTATACCCCGTCCCCGGTCAGAAGAGTGGAAATCCCGAAGCCGGACGGCGGAGTACGAAAGCTTGGTATTCCCACCGTCACAGACCGCATTATCCAGCAGGCGATATCACAACAGCTGATACCGATTTATGAGCCGAAGTTCGCAGAAGGAAGTTTCGGATACCGACCGGAACGGAGTGCAAAAGATGCAGTTCAGAGGATAAAGGAGTATGCAGAACAGGGATATACAAGGGCGGTCGTCCTTGACCTGTCCAAGTATTTCGATACGCTGAACCATGAATTCCTTGTAAATATCCTGCGCAGAGATGTAAAGGATGAAAGAGTGATTCAGATGATAAAGAGGTATCTGAAAAGCGGAGTGATGGAAAACGGTGTAGTGGTCAAGACGGAAGAAGGTTCGCCGCAGGGAGGAAATCTCTCCCCGCTGTTAGCCAATGTCTATCTTAATGAGTTTGACCAGGAATTCAACAAAAGAGGGGTACCGTGCATCCGCTATGCAGATGATATCGTACTGTTAGCGAAGAGTGAACGGGCATCTGAGAGGTTGTTGGAGAGCAGTACGAAATATCTGGAAGGGACGCTGAAACTGAAGGTGAACCGGGAGAAAAGCCGTACGGTCAGTGTGTTTGCAATACGAAATTTTAAATACCTTGGTTTTTGTTATGGGAAGAACGGAAAAGGAATCTATATCCGTGTGCATGAAAAGTCATGGAAGAAAGCCAAGGAAAACCTGCGCAGGCTCACTTCCCGGAGCAGATGCAGAAGTATAGTGAAAGCCATGAAGCGAGTAGAAATCTATATGAGGGGATGGCTGAACTACTATAGTATAGCAGACATGAAAAGAAACATCGAAGACCTGAATGGATGGCTGTACCGAAGGATACGGATGTGTATCTGGAAGCAGTGGAAACTACCCAGAACGAGAATGAGAAAACTAATCGGACTGGGAGTAGCCAGTCACTATGCGGCAACAATCGCCAATGACCGCAAAGGATACTGGTTTAATGCCGGGAACAAAGCGGTAAACTGGGCGTTGAATAAAGAAAGACTGATAAGCTGGGGCTACTATGATTTAGCGACAGCGTACCAGTCCATGCACGTCAACTATTGAAACCGCCGTGTACCGAACGGTACGCACGGTGGTGTGAGAGGACGGCGGTTAATCACCGTCTCCTACTCGATTGCATTTCATGTTGCCTCAACCAAACATCCGGAACGATCTTCAGGGAAGGCTATCTCTTTTGACTGTAATATACCCAAATCTGCTGAAAAAGTCAACAAAACTCAGTATAATTCACGGGTCGGATGAAGAAAAATGTGGTATAATTTCCAAAGAGTTTTACAAGGGAGTAATTGACAAGCTATGAAAATGAAACATAACAGATTTCAGAAACGTTTGATAACACAATTGTCACTATGGCTGGTACTGCTATTGACATTTACCGGCTGTGCGGAAAGCACCGTCACGCCGCAGGATAATACCTATACGATAGAGCAGCCGGCGACGATCCCCTACGAATTGCTGGAGGCATCGGAGACTGCAGCATCGGAACCCGAATCCGGACAGTCACAGGAAAACGCTTCGGATACACAAGAATCGCAGCAGGTTACATCTGCAACAGACGTTCCGACAGGAGAGGGCACGTCAGCATTTTCCCTCCGGGAGATTCCGGCATACTCCGGCACACCTTATACAGAAGTCAATGGCAACAAACCTTATTTCACAGAAGCAGATCTGACTACACAGTCCTTCGAGACATACAGCGAGCTGGATAGCCTGGGGCGCTGTGGCGTGGCATATGCCAACGTGGGACAGGATCTGATGCCGACAGAACCGAGAGGGGAGATCGGAGCTGTGAAGCCTACCGGCTGGCATCTGGTGAAATACGATAACGTGGACGGAAAATACCTATACAATCGCTGCCACCTGATCGCTTACATGCTGGCAGCGGAAAACGCCAACCCGCAGAACCTGATCACCGGAACCAGATATCTGAATACACAGGGAATGCTTCCCTTTGAGACGAAAGTCTGCGATTATATCAAAAATACAGGGAATCATGTCCTGTACCGTGTCACTCCCATATTTGACGGGGATAACCTGCTGGCAGACGGTGTCCTCATGGAAGCCTATTCTGTGGAAGATGTCGGAGAGGGAATCCAATTCTGTGTATATGCCTACAATGTGCAGCCGGGGATCGGTATTGATTATGCTACCGGGGATAACTGGGCAGAGAGCAACGCGGCATCCCAGGAAGCGGCAGCACCCATTGTGATAGAAACACCGACACAACAACCCCAGACAGACACTACGGTGCAGATCACACCGGAACCGTCAGTGCCACAGGAATCACAGGAAACTACCTACGTGCTGAATACCAACACCATGAAATTCCACTATCCGTCCTGCTCCAGCGTGGATCAGATGAAGGAGAAAAACAAAGAGATATATACCGGCAACAGAGAAGATATCATCAATATGGGATATATGCCCTGTAAGCGGTGTAATCCTTAATCGGCAAGTGAATTAGATATAGCAGAAAAGGACCTTCGAGATACTGATAACAGCCTCGAAGGTCCCTATTATTTGCTTAGTAAAGATAAGAATATGGTTTGCTGCGACAGATATTAACTTTCCCGGATCGGACTAACCAGGGTTGCTGTACAGTAGTACTCTTTTTGGGTCTTTATGTTATCGTAATGGCATATTTGCGTCAACAGTTTTCGTATACTTGCAAACATTCTGCAAATGCTATAGACTAAGACTAGTTTCTATATCTATTTGAATCAGAATAAAGGAGTATATGTTATGTGTACAGCGGCAACTTATAGATCACAGGATTTTTATTTCGGCAGAACTTTTGATTATGAATTTAACTATGGGGAAGAGGTAACGGTAACACCACGCAATTATCCTTTTCCGCTACGGCATCAGAATGCCCTGACGGAGCATTATGCCATGATCGGCATTGCTCATATGGCAGGGGATTATCCTTTGTACTATGATGCAGTGAATGAGAAAGGACTCGGCATGGCGGGACTGAATTTCCCGGGAAATGCAGTATACAGCAAAGTGCAGACAGGTAAGGACAACATCGCCCAGTTTGAGTTCATCCCCTGGATTCTGGGGCAGTGTGCCAATGTGCAGGAAGCCAGAGTATTGTTATCCCATATCAATCTGGTGGATACGCCCTTTAATGAAAAATATCCGGTTTCTCCACTGCACTGGATTCTGGCAGACAAGGAAGAGGCCATTACGATTGAGTCTGTGCAGGAGGGACTGAAGATCTATGACAACCCGGTGGGAGTATTGACGAACAATCCCCTGTTTCCAATCCAGATGTTTCGTTTGAACGATTATATGTCCCTGTCTTCCGAATCACCGACAAACCGTTTTTCCGCAGATCTGAAGCTGAAGCCGTACAGCAGAGGCATGGGAGCCATGGGACTGCCCGGGGATCTGTCTTCTGCATCCCGTTTTGTACGGGTGGCATTCACGAAGATGAATTCCCTGTCCGGATTGTCTGAGTCGGAGAGCGTCAGCCAGTTTTTTCATATTCTGGGGAGCGTGGATCAGACCAGAGGATGCTGTCAGCTGGACAAAGGGGAGTATGAGATCACTATCTACACTTCCTGCTGCAATGCAGACAGAGGAATTTACTATTATACGACCTATGAAAATCATCAGATTACTGCAGTAGATATGTACCGGGAGAATCTGGACAGTGATCGTCCTGTCCATTACCCGCTGGTACAGGGAGAACATATTTTATTGCAGAATGCTGCAGCAGGAAGCGCGGAGGAAAATCAGTAATGGATGTACAGAAAGAACAGGAGCAGCAAAACCGGACGGATCATGTAGTGTCCGGATTTGCATTCTATTCAGAGAAAGATGCCAGACTGGCAGAGCAGGAGAGACAGAAGATTGCTTATCTGGATAAGCGGATCGATCGGACAAATCTGGAGTCCGTACTGGTTATTTATAAAAAAGCATTGGATGACAGGGTGTTCCGCACTCCGGTAGGTTTGGAATACCTCAGGGAATTGCAGGGAGAACTGAAAGCAGAGCAGGATCTGTTGGGAGAAGAGATTCCGCCTATCCCTCTGTGGACGAACTTTGCGGACACCAGGGAAAAAACGTCTCCTGCCAGAAGAAGAATCAAACCGGCACCGGAAGAAAATAAAAATACGACGTTCCGGCTGTCTCTTATTATGAATATTGTGATGGTCATTGCAATTATTGCAATGTTTATCATCACGCTGAATTCCGATCAGCCCAATGTCCTGAATTATGAAAGAAATCTGCAGAACAAATATGCCACCTGGGAGCAGGAACTGACCCAGAGGGAGCAGACGGTACGGGAAAAGGAAAGAGAATTACATATAGAGACCGAAGTTTCACAAAATTGACATATTTACACGCTATAGTGTAAGTATTCAGGAAAGCCTCGAAGAGGCGATTTTGCGAATGGGACTGAATAGTTACTATCTCAAGATAGGAAGGTGAGGGTGTATGGACAGACTGAAAGTACTGGTAGTAGATGATGAGAGCAGAATGCGTAAGCTGGTCCGGGATTTCCTGGTAAAGAGCAATTTTGATGTGCTGCAAGCCGGTGACGGTGAGGAAGCACTGGATATTTTTTATAAAGAAAAAGATATTGCACTGATCATTCTGGATGTGATGATGCCGAAGATGGACGGATGGCAGGTATGCCGGGAGATCCGGGTGAACTCCAAAGTACCGATCATCATGCTGACAGCCCGCGGAGATGAGAGAGACGAACTGCAGGGATTTCAGCTGGGAGTGGACGAGTATATTTCCAAGCCCTTCAGTCCCAAGATTCTGGTGGCCCGAGTGGAAGCAATCCTGCGCAGAACAAATCAGCTGGGACAGGAAGAGGCTCTGACCTGCGGCGGCATTACCGTGGATAAGGCGGCACACCGCGTGATCATTGATGGAAAAGATGTGGATCTAAGTTACAAGGAATTTGAACTCCTGACCTATTTTATGGAAAATAAAGGCATTGCCCTGTCCAGAGAAAAGATCCTGAACAATGTGTGGAACTATGATTATTTTGGGGATGCCCGTACCATAGACACACATGTGAAAAAACTGCGCAGCAAACTGGGCGAGGAAGGCAATCTCATAAAGACCATATGGGGCATGGGGTACAAGATGGATGAAACAGCGGAATAAACAACAAAAGAGAAAAGTACATTCTATCAGGGGACAGTTTGCCTGGATCTTTATCGGCCTGATGATCGGTACGATCCTGCTGTGCCTGATGATCAACTATTTATTTCTGGGAAAAGTCTATATGCAGAGCAAACTGGATGTTATTCATAATGCTTACGGAACCATCAAGCAGGCAGCGGAGAGCGACAGCTATGACACGGAAGAATTTGCCAGAGAACTGGATGATGTGTGCAGAAGCTACAACATGACGGTATGCGTTATGGATGTGAATTCCAATATGAAATATGTGTCCATCAACGGCGGTGAGAGACTGGAAAACCGCCTGATCGGTTATGTATTTGGACTCAGCATACCTTTCAATGACCAGAGGGTGATCGAGAACGGCGATGATTATGTGATCAAGAGAACCGGACAGGAGGACAAGGAATATCTGGAAATCTACGGAAGACTGAATACCGGCATTTCTTTTATTATGCAGACACCTCTTTCCAGTATTCAGGAGAGTGCAAAGATCGCCAACCGCTTCTATGCCCTTGCAGGATGTCTGGGAGCAATGGCGGGTGGTATTATTATCTGGTTCGTCTCCCGAAGTGTGACCAAGCCGATCCTGGAACTGAATAATATTTCGAAACGGATGGTACAGCTGGATTTTGAGGCAAAATATCAGGGGAAGGCACATAATGAGATCGATTTGTTGGGAGAGAATATCAATAAGTTGTCCGATTCCCTGGAGAAAACCATTTCGGAACTGAAGACAGCGAACAATGAATTGCAACGGGACGTGGAGAAAAAAGAAGCCATTGACGAAATGCGCAAGGAATTTCTGGCCAATGTATCCCACGAACTCAAGACCCCCATTGCGCTGATTCAGGGTTATGCGGAAGGGCTGCAGGAGGAGATCAATGACGATCCCGAGAGCAGGCAGTTCTATTGTGATGTCATCGTGGACGAAGCAGCGAAGATGAACAACATGGTGAAAAAGCTTCTGACCCTGAACCAGCTGGAATTTGGTAATGATGTGGTGGCCATGGAGCGGTTCGACCTTACGGCGCTGGTGAAAAATTATATCCAGTCAGCGGCAATTCTGACAAAACAGCATGAGATTACTGTGCGGATGGAAGAGTATCCGCCGATCTATGCATGGGCGGATGAATTTAAAATAGAAGAAGTGTTCATGAACTTTTTCTCCAATGCGGTCAATCATTGTGAAGATGATAAGATCATCGAAGTGAAAATGGAACAAAAGGACGGCAAAGTACGGGTATCTGTATTCAATACAGGCAAACCGATCCCGGAGGACTCTATTCACCATATCTGGGAGAAGTTCTACAAGGTGGATAAGGCCAGAACCAGAGAATACGGAGGCAGCGGTGTGGGATTGTCTATCGTGAAGGCCATCATGGAATCCATGAACCAGCAATTCGGTGTGAACAATTACAACAACGGCGTGGAATTCTGGTTTGAGTTAGAGACAAAATAGTAAATATAAAGGATATATTTTTATATGAGGGAAGAACAGATACAGGAGGCACCGGTAAAGGTACTGTTAGTCGGTGTGGATGTCGGTGAAGAACCGGATTTTGAGCGTTCCATGGAGGAACTGGCAAGTCTGGCGGAAGCTGCGGAAAAAGAAGTGGTCGGTCAGATTGTACAACGGCTGGATCATGTCAATAAAGCGTTATATATCGGCACCGGAAAAGTGACAGAGGTGCGCAGGCTGGCAGAAGAATGCGGGGCACAGGAGATTGTGTTTGATAATTCTCTGACACCTTCACAGGTAAGAAATCTGGGAAATGAACTGGAACTGCCGATCATCGACCGGACGAATCTGATCCTGGATATATTTGCCATCCGGGCCCAGACAAGAGAGGCAAAATTACAAGTGGAGACAGCCAGACTGCAATATATGCTGCCGAGACTGGTAGGAATGTATGATGCACTGAGCAGACAGGGCGGTGCCAGTGGCAGCATGAGTAATAAGGGCACCGGTGAGAAAAAGCTGGAACTGGACAGGCGTAAGATCGAGCATCGTATCACAGAACTGAAAAAGGAACTGGAAGATGTGGGACGTACCAGAGAGGTGCAGCGGAAAAAGAGGCAGCAGTCCCGTATCCCGCAGGTGGCTCTGGTAGGATATACCAATGCGGGAAAGTCTACAATTCTGAACCGTATGGTAGAGCAGTTCGGCGAATTGCCGGATAAAACGGTCATGGAAAAGGATATGCTGTTTGCTACACTGGAGACCAGTGTCCGCAGTGTGGATACCGGACATAATAAGCCCTTTTTCCTGACGGATACGGTTGGATTTATCAACAAGCTGCCCCACGGACTGGTAAAAGCCTTCCGCTCTACACTGGAAGAGGTGAAGTATGCGGATCTGCTGATCCAGGTGGTGGATTTCAGCGATGAAAATTACAGACAGCAGATGCAGGTAACTGCTGATACCTTAAAAGAACTGGAAGCAGGTGACATTCCGCAGATCATAGTGTATAATAAGGCAGACAAATGTGAGATGGAACCACTGCCGCAAAAGAGACAGGACAACTGGTATCTGGCGGCAGGACTTAATATCGGTATCCGTGAACTGGCAGAGGCTGTTGAACAGAAAGTCTATGCGGATAATGCAGAGTGCGTATTTCTGATCCCGTACAGTGCAGGAAATGTGGCTTCCTATCTGATGGAACAGGCGCAGATACTTTCCAGAGAGTATAGGGAGGACGGTATTCTGATCCATGCGGACTGCCATAGACAGGATATGGACAGATACAGAGAGTATATAGTGTCATAAGATCACAGAAATTACAATGAGGGAAGGATAAAAGATGGAGACCAATACACAACAGGAACGAGCAAAGAGACTGGAACAACAGGCAAGAGAATACCTGATGCAGTCCAATGATCCGATATTTACCAGGTATTTACAGCAATTACTTCCAAGAATACAGAGACAGCCGGAATATGTAGAACAGCTACAGGCAGAACTGGATAAAAGCGTGGAATTCTGGTACCAGAGACAGCAGATCAATGCAAACAGAGGCGGAGAAACCGGAGCGGAGTCATCTGTGCCGCAGCAGAGTGTACCACAGGAGGCAGCCGCCGGAGAACAGCAGACAGCCGGGCAATCACAGACACAGCCAGTGGGGCAGTTTACCATGCAACAGGTGCAGGCACCGGTGACGCAGGCTCCGGCACAGAAGAAGCAGAATGCGGAATATCTGGTCGCAACCATTGCATTGTCGGTGGTTGGCGGAATCTTTATTCTGACCGCACTGGTATTGCTTGGTATGTATTTTATGAACGGCTGGATCAAAGGTATTTCTTTATATGCAGTTTCCCTGGGAGTGGTATTGATCGCAGAATTACTGATCCACAGAAAGCTTCCGAAACTGGCCCGGATCTTTTCGGCTATCGGCATAGCGGCGTTATATCTGTCGACCATGATCAATACGATTTCCCTACATAATTTCGGTATGCTTCCTGCAGCGGTGATCATTGCAGTGATCACAGTGGGCACGGTTTTACTGAGCAGAAAAAGGGATTCCCTGATACACAGAATGCTGGGAATCGCAGCATGCTGGCTTTGTGCGTATCCGCTTTTCGGTTCTTCATTGCTTTCGGAGCCGGAAGGCCTGCTGGTGCTGGCATTGATTCTGTTACTGAGTGTACTGAGCATCTGTGTGCCGGTAAGAAGATATCATACGGCTTCGCAGTTGATACAACTTGTCAGCACTACGATCCTTTTCCCGGTAACGGTATCCTGTGTGATCAGTACACAGGGAATGCCGGTCTGGGTGACAGCAGCTGCATTTGGAACCTTTTTCCTGATCGCACATCTGATCCTGGTAGTGCAGAGCAATTACATACTAAAAGAAAAACAGGCGGGCCATGCAGTGAATGAAAACGGCTTGCTGGCAATCTATATAGCATTTCTTCTGGTAGCCGGAATTACAACCGGTACGGCGATGAACAATTATTGGGGAAGAGCGGAGAACGACGCGTATATCGGAATCATCGCCCTGACGGGAATGGCGTTTGTAGTCGCGGTTCTTGCGGGAATTGCCATACGTGGAACGTGGAAAAAATGGCTGCCCTGTTACTTTTTCAGTTTTGTTGCGGTATGTGCCTTTTCTGTAATAGAAAGTAACTGGCCGATACTCATATGCCTGACAGCGTTGCTTTTACTGACGAAGATACTGACCCGTTTTGCGGAAGGCGGACTGAGGGCACTGGATGTGATCGTTACATCACTGTACTGTATTGAACTTCTGGCAAACGGAAAGGAAATACCGTATGCATACCTGCTCCTTGCGGGAACCATCCTCAGTATGTTCCTGGTCTATGGATGGACAACGATACAGGAGCTCCTGCTTACTTTTTCCCTGGCATTTTTTGCAGCGGCCAAATTGATGCCGATGCTAAAGCTGCCGGCTTTTGCGGGGATCCTGTTTGTAAGTATATTGCTGTTTAATAATGTGAAATATATGCGCGGGAAAAACATCCTGGTATTTAATGTATTTGTAATGGTGGGGCAGATCGGAGCGTTGATCGCTCTGGCAAATCCGGTGTACCGGAACTCTTATCTTACTTATCTGTGCATGTTTGTGTTTGTACTGGCTTATCTGGTACTGACATTGCAGGAGAGATACTATAAGAAGTTTAAACACAGAGAACTGATCATTGTGATCTTTCTGACCTATATGGCACTGATCGTTAAGACCAATGTTCCCGTGATCAATAGTGTTCTGATCATGCTGATTGCGCTGGTAAGTGTAACACTGGGCTTTTTGAAAAAAGATAAGCCGGTAAGAATATATGGACTAGTGCTTTCTTTGTGCACTTGTGGTAAAATAGCATTATATGATTACTGGGGAGCACCGGTATTGCAGAAAACGATCCTTTTCTTTGCAGTGGGTGTGATCGCACTGGCGATTGCCGGGATTTATATCGTACTTGAGAAAAATACAGGAAACAATGGAAAAACAGACAGGGAAGGATAGAAGAATGACAGAAAACAAAAAGAGGATTGTATGCGGAGCGTTATTGTGTGTAATGGCGCTTGGCATGACAGCCTGCGGAAATGAAATTCCGGATCTGACAGAAGCGGAATCACAAAGAGTCGGAGAATATGCGGCGGTAACGCTCTTAAAATATGATGCGAATCACCGGAGCCGTCTCGTGGACCCGGAAATCGTCATTGCAAAACTGGAAAAAGACGCGGCCAAGGAAACCGGAAGACAGGAGAATGCACAGACGGAAGAGAAGCCTGCGGAATCGACTGCTTCAGAAGCCCAGGCACCTACCGCACAGGAGGATATTACCACCAGTCTGGAGGATTTCTTCGGACTTGCGGAGGGAGTGACCTTGACATACAGAGATTACCAGATAGCAGACTCTTATCCGGAGGACGGATCTGCAGATGATTATTTTGCGTTGGATGCCTCCACCGGGAAAAAGCTTCTGATATTGAACTTTGAACTGACCAACGGAACAGATCAGGAGGAGAATGTTGATTTCCTGAGTACTGCATCCAGATACATCATTACTGTAAATGACGGCACACGTGGAAATGCATTGACCACAATGCTGCCCAATGACATGTCTACGTATGTGGAAACCATGGCTCCCGGTGAGACACAGGGATTGGTCCTGCTACTGGAAGTAAATGAAGATATGGCAAATGGGATACAAAACATTTCTCTTCGTCTCAAAAATACATCAAATGAATATACAATTCAACTTTTATAGGCATATATACTGTAAATTATGAGAAAAAGAGAAAAGACAATAAGATCCAAAATGACAAAAAAGCCCATGATTATGGGCTTTTTTACTGCTTTTGCAAAATTGTTTGAAAAATATGCAAAATAATGTTGACAAGTGTGGCACAGGGTGATATACTCAGATTCGTTGTTGAGGCAACGCCAAGACAACACAACAGCTCGAAAGAAACATGAAAAGATTTCAAAAAAGTTGTTGACA
>OGQG01002257.1_pt1 | contig 11786 bp, 10 predicted proteins | sample 1553201 | NCBI WGS metagenome assembly OGQG01 (sample SAMEA2579925, study PRJEB22360) | human gut metagenome | biome: human gut; feature: human-associated habitat; material: faeces | place: Denmark | collected 2008/2010
CCGAAAAAACAATAAGCGTTATTTTCTTCTTCATACATTCTCCATTAAACAACTTGCGAGTTACCAATTTCATTAAATAATAAATTAGCTACTTTTTCCTCTAATGACAGATATACATCTCCACCAAACACACTCTGATAAACTGCTGCCAAAATACCTTCAACATCTAATCCACCATATAGTCCCATATATCCGGCATTTTGAAAAATCGCAAATTCCTCATTCGTAATAACTCCTGCATTATGTGCTGTCTCTGCCAACATTTGATTCCACTGTTTGATGTCTCCCCTGACAACAAGTCTTCTGTTATCTTCGTCCAGTTCATTAAAATGGTCAGCAACCTCATGCCTGTATGTCTGGAATACTGTGCCCGCTGTTTTCACATGCGATCATTGCTCTTTTAATTACTTTTGCAAAGTTCTCCCATTTTGCATAATCAATTGCCTCATTTTTATAGCTTTTATTGTGTGCAAAATAATATCGACCACAAATAAAAATAACAACAGTTATAGATACTATTATGAAAAACCAAAAAGTGTTCAGAAATTGAATACATTAAGTCCTGTTTCTTCATCATAAACTCTGTCAACTTTTCCATCAATTACCGTAATAACGAGCTCGCAAGTTGCACTTACAACAGCTCTGTTCAGATGTCCTCCAAACACTTCACCTTTTTCATTACCGGCACTCAAATGAAGATGTGCATAATATTCTCCATCCATTGTATTGATTGTACCTGTCAGCGATGTTATTTCATAATAGCCTTTAAAACTGTTTGAGTAATATTTCTTCTCATCTGTCTTGTATACTCCGACTGTGAAATCATTGATAGCTCCAAGAGCATTAATACTGGCAAGCTTTATATTCTCAGTTATGGCAATTGCTTTCAGTTGCTCCAAAATCTCCTCCCCTTTGTCAATTCTCGCTATTATTATATTATCAAATTTTCTGTATTCCATTATGTTTCCTCCGTAACTTTCGAATTGTTATTCTTTATTCGTGAATTTCCAAGGGTAGATTGTCCGGGTCATGAAAGAATGTCATTTTTTTGCCTGTGTAAGTATCGAGTCTAATCGGCTCAGTTATGATGCCCCTTTTATTCAATTCTCTTACAGTATCATCGACCGAGTCTACAGCAAAGGCAAGATGCCTGAGACCGTAAGCCTCCGGATAACTTGGACGCTTCGGACAATTTTTAATGATAAAAAGTTCTAATTCTATCTCATCGAGTTGAAGATCAATTTTATAATCATCACGTTCCGGTCTGTAATTTTCTCGAATAATAGAAAAACCTAATAGATCCACATAAAAGTGCTTTGATTTCTCATAGTCGCTCCCAATAATGGCAATGTGATGAACTTTTTTTAAATTCATGGTATATTTACCTCTCTCCTACTTTATTTGAATACATGAAATTTAGTATCACAATGATGCTATTTTGTAATATATTTTTTCAAAAGCTTATAGGTATTCTCCACGCCATCCATATGTGAGCGCTCATAGTTATGCGATGCATAAACTCCCGCACCTATAAGCCCATGACGGATATCATATCCGCTGTGCAGTGTTGCCTCGACATCTGAGCCGTAGTGCGGATAAACATCGATTGCATAGTCAAGCCCCTCGCTCTTTGCCAGATTTGAAAGCTCTGTAACAAGCTCGTAGTTGTAAGGTCCGCCTGAGTCCTTCGCACAGATTGAAACCATATGCTCCGTACAGCCGAGGTCGGCTCCAACGCAGCCCATGTCTACGGAAATCATCTCCTCCGTATCAGCCGGTACAAAGCTTCCGCCATGGCCTACCTCCTCATAAACCGTAAAGAGCAGTGTGACCTTGCGGTTTAGCTTCCAGCCCTCATCATTTACGGCATGAGCCACACCGAGTAAGATGGCGGCTGACAGCTTATCATCAAGGAAACGGCTCTTGATATAGCCGCTCTCCGTGATGACCGTACGTGGATCCATGGCGATAATATCCCCTGTCTGGATGCCAAGTGCCGCCACACTCTGCTTATCATTGACATTTTCATCGAGCAGGATTTCCATATTCTCTTCCTTTGTCTCAACCTTTTCATCTGCCACATGTGCCGATGGCTCTGTATTTAGCACCACGCCTGTATACATTCTGCCATCACGAGTAAAAACCATGCAGTTTTCTCCATCTGCTGTGCTCCACTGATGACCACCGATAGTTGTCGGGCGCAAACGTCCGTTATCCTTTATTGAGCGAACCATGGCTCCAAGCGTGTCCACATGCGCTGCCAATACCAAAGGTGCTCCAACTCCACCGATTTCCACGCTGACATTTCCTTTATTTGAAAGCTGTGGCGCATATCCCATAGCCTCAAGCTGCTTCATCAGATAGTCTGTGGCATTTTTTGTGAAACCTGTAGGGCTTGCTATTGATGTGAGTGCTTTGAGCTGTGTTCCGATATATTCTTTAATCTTTTCTGTTGACATAATTGTTATCTCCTGCTTTATTACTGTTTATTAACTGCATTATAACATCTCATTTTTGCGCATGCAATCCGTATTAACCGTTATTTGTAGTACTCTATTCGCAAGCCGCGGGTACCATGGCGCACACACTATTCCATGTAAGCGAATAGCGAAGCTGCTTAGAGACTGTAGAATTGTGCTATGTAACGCAGAAATGCCGAGGCATGGACGCCGAGGCAAGGAGAAATCGAGCCATGGATGGCGAGTTTCGACGGTTTCGTCAAGTTAAGAAAACCTTTGGCACAATTCGTACAGTCTCTTAGCTGCGTAGCGTAGCGAACGTGGGATAGTGTGTGCGCCATGGTACCCGCGGCTTGCGAACAACACCCAACAATTTATGGTCAATCCACTTGCGATTAACCTGCAACAATGCTATTCTTAGGATATGAATACACTGAATATATATAATAGCAATAGAGATAAAGATATACATTTAGATACAAATTCCATCACCAAAATAAAAATCTGCGGTCTGACTTCACCTGCTGAAGCACGGTATCTCAACGAAAATCACGTTGATTTTGCGGGTATGGTGTTATTTTTTCCAAAGAGTAAGAGGAATATATCCATCGAACAGGCAAAGGATATTATGGCAGCCCTTGATGCTTCCATCAAAAGGGTTGCGGTTGTCGTTTCGCCATCCATAGAGCAGATAAGGCAGATTGAGGCTGCAGGCTTTGACTATGTCCAGATACATGGGGAAATCCCGGAGACAGAGACAGAGGCGGAGGCAGCAATAGCTATCCCGATTCTTAAAGCCTTCAATGTCTCTGATATGGGCAGCTATGAAAAGTATCACAACGATTCACGCATCGCAGGCTATGTGTTTGATGCCATTGAGCCCGGCAGTGGAAAAACCTTTGACTGGAAGCTGGTTGACAATATCCCACGCGATGAAAAGCTGCTGCTGCTCGCAGGTGGCTTAAATCCAGACAATGTGCGCATGGCAATTGAAGCCGTGCATCCTGACGGAGTCGATGTATCATCAGGTGTGGAAAATGATGACAAAGCGGGGAAGAATCCGGAAAAGATACATGATTTTGTTGCGGCAGTTAAATCATAAAATATGACAACTGCACGACACTAAATACCTCCCTCTATATAGTTGTAAACGGATGGCTCATGCGAGCCATCCGCCACTATTTATCTGCCACTTCTTCTAATGCCTTAAAATCACAACAGAACTTAACCACCTTTCCGGTTGCCATCTGTTTGTCGTACAACTTGTTAGCCCTTCCGATAACTTCATCAATTACCTTCAAGCAAAAAGAATATTCTTTATTTAGCAAATCCTTATATTTCTTGACATCATCGGTATCTGTGTCATCTGGATTAATATTTACCCTACTGTAAACACCATCCACAATCGGAATCATTTTCTTAATATCCATAACAGAAAGAATATGCTTTACATCATCCTCTTCTGCTGCCACCCAAATATCTCCTTGCGCCATACTGGACTTCTTTGCCATTTCATAAACCAAATAGCATTCTTTATCGACATTTTTCCATGTCTTATGCTTCTCTTTCGCTGAGGATAATGGAATTACATATTTTCTGTCATTTTTGTTTATCAAAATCCCTATGTATGGTTTATTCTCATAACCGCTTGGCTTGTAATACACCTCTGAGCATGCATCATGCAGCTTTTTGAGGTAACTTTGTTCAATGTTGATAAATGTCAACTTTCCCTCTAGTATAAACATAATACTGCTCCTTTATATTTTAGATTAAAAATGTGGGAAGCCTAAGCTTCCCACTCGTTAATGCTCATCTCTTTACGGATTGATTACCGAAGGTTAATGGAGACCTTCTTTAATGTTCATCTCTTCTACGATTCAAGACCATAAGGTTAATGGAGACCTCTCTATAATTATAATATGACAATTAACAAGCTATGTCAACTGCAGTATTATATATTGATTATATATTGATTATATTTTGTCCATTAGTATTCACACGTCAGCTTGTAACGAAGAAACCGATGGTATAAACTTATTTCAGCTACTCTGTCGAATATATTTGTATTTTCATCTCGTCTCATCATAATCAGGTTTTAATGCTAAATATTATGTAACTATTATTTTTCTTTGCCAATCTTGAAAAACAGATTTGCCTTGATGAGCACCGGTCTCAGTGCCACATACACGATTGTTGCAGCAATCACCGATATCACTGCATTGACTCCTGTTGTGGTCACGCTCCATGCGATTTTGAGCTGTGCCATCGGCTTTCCGAGGATAAGCATATCGTAGAAATAGCTTATAATCGGGTCAAAAATAAAGTTGAAGAGCATTCCTGCACATGCTGCAAGGACTGTCCATTTAAATACATGCTTCTTGTCTGTTGAATATGTAATCTTTCCAAGCTTGTGTGCTACAAGACCGGTGATAATACCAATCATAAGCTTGAGAAAAAATGTCTTTGGTGCTCCGGTGATGTATATCGGGTCAAGTAAATCACCGATTGTCATTCCGATTGCTCCACCGATTCCTCCGTATACTCCGCCTAAGAGCAAAGCTGCAAGTACTACGACTGCGTTGCCAAGGTGAAATGATGTGGCGCTGCCACCCGGTAATGTGACCTTAATCTGTAAAAATGTGAATATGACATATGATAAAGCTGCCATAAGTGCTGTAAGTGTGAGTTTTTGAACTTTTTCGTTTCTCATAAAATGCCTCCTAAATATTACAATTAAACTATATAATACTCTTATGTGGCATCAAGTATATATCCAATTTTATATAAATTTATATATCCAGTTTATCTAAAGTCCATTTACACCTATGGTTTAATTCCGCTATAGTGTTTTTTCAGCATTTCTATTATCACCTGCTGGCTCTGCTTCGAATGGGTGATAGCGTAATAGCTTCCACCAAATTTTGCCTTGCGCTCTTCCTCATCTATCCCTACGCTTCGTCCCTTTTCGGTGACACGCTTTATCTTGTTCTCGCCTTCTGTAACTTCCTCCAGATATCCCTCTGCAATGAGAAGCTCATTTATAAACGAGGCTGCAAGCTTTTTGTGCTCCTTATCCGCATGACACAGCTCATTTATTTTGTTTGTAAGCTCTGTAAGCCTGCATTTGTCGGTTAGCTCTACCTCATCAAGCCTCTGCGGCTCGATGTAAAACGGAAGCTTCTTTTTTCTCGTGCTGCCGTTTTCAGCAGCCTCCTCATCGCTTAAAACAGTCTGTGGTCTTTCGCCGGTCGTGCTGCCTGATGGATTTGGGTTATCTGCAACAAATGAATTTACCGCCGTCACAAACGCTTCACCATAATTTTGTATCTTCTGCTCACCCATTCCGTACACATCGGCAAGCTGTTCCTTATCCCGCGGCAGCTTTGCGCACATATCCTTTAAAGTCTTGTCGGAGCAGATGATATACGGAGGCACCGACTTTTCTGCAGCCAGCTCTGTACGCACGCTGCGCAGCTTTTCAAACAGTGCAGCACCAAGCTCGTTAAGCCCCGCAAGCTGTGCTGCCTTTTTGCGCTTTTTGCCGGTTTCAACGTATGTCTCCTCCTCTTCATCCTCCACAACCACACAGTTGCTGCATTTGTTGCAGATGCAGGGGGTTGTGTCTCCGAAATATGAAAGTATAAACTCTCTCAGGCATTTGTCCGTCTCGCAGTAATTTATCATCTGCTGCAGCTTTCTTTGGTCATTGGCTGTCTTTTGCATGTCGGATGCCACATCGCCTGCTGAAGCCTTATTTTGCAGAAGGAACTTGTTTATCATGATATCCTGCTTTGAGAAAAACAGCACACATTCCGCTTCCTCACCGTCTCGTCCCGCTCTTCCGGCCTCCTGATAGTAATACTCGAGGCTCTGTGGCATGTTGTAATGCAGCACATATCTCACATTTGACTTGTCAATTCCCATTCCAAATGCGTTTGTGGCAACCATCACACGGATTCTGTCATATGTAAAATCCTCCTGATTCTGCTTACGTTCATCATTTGAAAGCCCTGCGTGGTAACGGCCCACCGAAATGCCCTGCTCATTTAAAAGAGTATACAGCTTATCCACATTCTTTTTCGTTGCGCAGTATATTATTCCACTTTCGTCCTCATGCTTTTTCACATAGTTGATGATACTGTTGTCCTTCTGACTGCCTCCCCTTCTTGTAACAACCCTGAAAAACAGGTTAGGTCTGTCAAACCCTGTCACCATAGTAACCGGATTGTTAAGTCCAAGCGAAGCCACTATATCATTTTTCACGCGCTCCGTGGCGGTCGCTGTAAACGCACTGACTATCGGTCGTCTTGGAAGTCTCGTTAAAAATCCGGCAATTTCCAGATAGCTCGGCCTAAAATCCTGCCCCCACTGCGATATACAGTGTGCCTCATCAACTGTCAGCATTGATATGTCCGCGTTGCAGGCAAAATCCAGAAAACGTGGCGTGTTGAGGCGCTCCGGAGCGACATAGATTATCTTGTAGCGCCCCTGTGAGGCATATGAAAGTGCTATCCTTATCTGGTTTTCGGTCAGTGAGCTGTTGATATAGGCGGCATGCACTCCAGCCTGGTTTAAAGCCTTGACCTGGTCTGACATGAGCGAGATAAGTGGCGAAATGACAAGCGTAATTCCTTTAAGCATAAGCGCCGGAAGCTGGTAGCACAGCGATTTTCCTGCGCCTGTCGGCATGATACCGAGCACATCGTGCCCTGCAAGTATGCCGTTTATGAGCTCCTCCTGCCCTGTTCTAAGACTGTCGTAGCCAAAGTATTGTTTGAGTGTCTGGTTTATGTTCATTTATGCTTGTTGTCCTCCCTTAGCTGCACGATAATCCTGTAGACCTCAGGCCTTCTCTCCTTCAGATGCTTATCAAGCAGGTGTCTCCTCTGTGCAAACCGCTCTGCAAGCTCCGGATGCTCTCTTGCTATACGCTCATGCACCTCGCGACGGTGCATCTCGATATCTGCCGCAAGCGTGTGCACATCCTTTCCTGATATGTTGACGATTTCTTTCAGATGCTCCTCCAGATGCTCCAGCCACTCATCCTGGTCAAACTCATCCATATGCGCCCAGCGGCCATGCATGATTTCCTCTATATCCTTTGTCTTTTTGAGCTGTTCTATCTGAAGCTTTATCTGCTTTTCAATCTGCTCCTCACTCTCGGCGCCAAACGCCCAGACAAACTCCTGCACTCTGTTGTCAGCACGCTTTCTTGAGGCACTGCGCTCCTCGTTATCTACGCCACCCTCAAGCGGATAAGGTCTGTTTATTCCCATATCCTTTAGCGCAATATGTATTGTCCTTCTGACACAGCCCTGCTCAATTAAATAACCTAAGCCCAGCTTCCTGAGTTGCTCGTTGAGCTCTGCAATGTGCTCTGTTATGTATAGCTTTACACCTTTTTGTTTCAGTGAGCGGTAAAGTGACTCTATGCTGTCAGCTCCTGTGATATCAATACTTCCGATAGCTCCGGCATCGATTATGACAGCTTTTGTATCATGCTTTAGGTGGTCCTCAATATCACGCACAAGTACCTTTGCATTTGCAAAAAACAGGCCGCTCGAAAATCTGTAAATAATCACACCGTCAATCTCGTGGATGTTTGTGCTCTCCCTGATATCGCGGAAATGACTGTGTCCCGGCTGCACACCGAGAAAGCAGGTGGCCGGCTTTGCGCTTCTGATTATCATCTCGGCAAAAGACAAAATGATTCCTATCAAAACTCCGTTTATCGTACCCAGAATAAGTACTCCGAAAAAAGCACCAACAAATATGAAAAATTCTGTCCTGCTGACCTTCCACAGTCTCTTTGCCAGATGAAACTCCGTGGCACCCATGAGCGCTGATATGACAATCGCCGTGAGCACCGGAACCGGCAGATATCCTATAAAGCCTGTGCAAAAAAGAAGCACTGCTATCATGGAAACGCCTGCAACAAGCCCTGTGAGCTGTGTCTTACCCTCGTACTGCTCGCTCATCGCAGTTCGTGACACTGAACCGTTTATCGGACAGCAGCCCGTAAAAGCCGCAGCCATATTTCCTATGGAAAATGCCAAAAGCTCCGTGTTATCATCTATTCTGTATCCGTTTTTCTGTGCGAAATTGTTTTCTGCCAGAAGTGTCTCTGCCATGATGACAACAGCAACCGAAAGACTTAAAACTATTACCTCTGAGGCCTTTTGAACTGAAAAAACTGCCTCGAAATCCGGTATATACCACCGCGGCATGCCGGGCTCAACTGCTGAAAGAGTCGGCACTCCCCACTCCTTTACCGGTCCAAAATATGTAAAAAGCGCGCCTGTTACCATGAGCACAACCGCCATAGGAAACTTTGGAACAAGCCTCTTACTCACAACCAAAATGGCAAGCGCTACAATCCCCATGACAAGTGCGGCTGCATTTATGTGGTGTAAGGCCTCCCATATATGCTCAGACAGTTCAAAAAGCTCTCCGGTTCCTGCCGCAGAGCCCATGAGCTTTGGCGCCTGCATCAGTATGATTGTAGTACATATGCCTGTGATAAATCCGCCCATAACCGGCGCAGATATGTAGTTCACCAGCTTTCCGGCATTCATGAAGTAAAATGCCAAAAGCCACAGTGCCACAAAAAATGTAAACACCGGTACAACCGTCATGGCCTCTTTGCTTCCTGCCTCTATTCCCATGCCAAGCACTGCTGCTCCGACAAGCGCCGCCGGAGCAGCATCCACACCGAATATAAACTGCGGTGATGTGGAAAACAGAGCAAACAATATGATTGGGAATACCGAGCCATACAAGCCATATACCGCCGGTAGCCCGGATATCTGCGCATAGCCCATCGATATAGGAATCGAAACCGCCATGATGATGATTCCCGCAAGAATGTCCTTTGGGAGATTTTTCTTGTCGTAGTTTTTGAGTGTTGGTGCAACTGATAATTTTTGTTTCATTTAGATTTGTGCCTTCTTTATCAATACTTTCTTTCCTTCAAATGCGAAACCATAATGTTGAATTGCTTCTCTTTTATATCCTCGTTCCAAAAGCTTTGCATCATAATTTTTCTCTTCAATCTGCTTCAAAGCACTATCCGCAGTCATATCCAGTGATGTCTCCTCTTGCGAATCAATAACCTTAAATTCTATTATTACAGCCTGCGAATTTTTATCACGTGGAATGATCATCACATCATATCTGCCATAGCCACTTTCACGGTTTGACTGCACTTCATATTTATCTCTAAGCTCGACCAGCAGGCCTAAGACAAAACCATGATAAAATCTCTCCGGTTCAGATTTTCCCGAAGGATGCTTTCCGCTGTCAAAGCTGCTGAAGGTAGATAAAGCGACCTCATTCATGTATATGTTCATTTCCTTTACATTGCCTCTAAGCAATGCCCTTATGAATCCATTATAATTCGAAACAGAGGCATTAAACCATCCTCTGAACATATTTGAAAACATACTTACGGTTTCAAGATTTGTAATGCTCAGATGATACCACGGTTCAAGCGTAAGACCTCTTTTTTCTAAGGAATCAACCTTTAAATAACCGCTGGCAAGCAAAAGACTCCAAATGGCATTTTCATCGTTATCGAGCTGTTCAAACACCAGTTGTTCGTCAATGCTAACCTCCACAGAATCGCCTTCCAGAAGTGTTTCCATCATAGATTTTATTTCTGCAGATGCTGTTCTGATCAAACGATTTACCAGACCGTTTGAGCTGGTAGATGCCCAGTATGGACTTATCTGTTTTTCCTTTAGAAAATTCGTTATAGACCATGGATTATAAATATCACTGTGATTTCCAAATTTAAAACCGTCATACCATTTTTTTACAGTATCTTTTTCACCGGACAGACCATACTCTTCCATTGCATCAAAAACTTCATTCTCTGTAAATCCAAAGCTCGTTGCATAACTGCTTGAGGTCGTGGTTATTACATTCAGATTATTGAGGTCTGAAAAAATTGATTCCTTTGATACACGCGTGATTCCTGTCATAATAGCACGCTCCATATACGGATTTGTCTTGAACGTTGCATTAAACAGGCTTCTTATATATGCAGTAAACTCATTCCAATATCCATGAAGATATGCCTCCTGTATAGGAGTATCATACTCATCAAGGATAATTATCGTCTTCTTTCCCCAGTAACGATGAAAATACTCACACAAAATATTTAATTTTAATCCACTCTCAGCATCACCCATCCTGGTATTTGTTCCTTCAAAATCAGCTATTTCGTCTGCTGTCAGAGTATCCCCCTCAAGCAGATATCTGTGCCTTTTGTAAACAGCCTCTATCTGTGCTTTTATCTGGATTTTTGCATCTCCCAGATTGTCGGCCTTAACCGAAGCAAAGCTCATAAAAATCACAGGATAAGTACCCTGAATTTTTCGATAGTCCTCATCCTCCCATATGGACAATGAATCAAACAAATCGCTCCTGTCCTTATACTGATTTGAAAAAAAGCAGTTAAGCATGCTCATATTAAGTGTTTTTCCAAAACGCCTCGGACGCGTGATGAGAGTCACATCATCCTTTGAATCCCACCATTCCTTTATAAAGCTCGTTTTGTCCACAAAAAAGCAATTATCTTCTATAACAGAAGCAAAATCCTGTTTCCCAATACCAATCGTTTTTACCATATCTGACTCCCTGTATAGTCTCAAATCATTGTTTTATATATGATATTATAGCCAATACAATTATGCACTGCAAGAAACAAATATACTCTTCTTAATCACGTTTTTAAACATAGATTAAGAAGAGTATAATCTCTTTTGTCGTATTAAATTATAACTACTTAATTACAGCCTCAACCTCACCCTTCTCAGGCATCACGCGAAGTGCGCCCTTTCTCGTGGTAATAAGCGAAGCTGCTGCATTTGCGAATGTGAGCATCTTTTTCACATCATCATCCTTCCGGTCATTGATACCATGCTCCAGCACATCGTGAAGCAGGCACGCACAGAAGGTATCTCCTGCACCTGTAGTCTCGACAGTGTCATCTCGCAGGAACGGAGCTGCCTCCACGATATGTCCGTCAAAAAATGCCATACTTCCGTTTTTGCCCATGGTGGCACAGATAAACGGAATGTGATACTCATCTATGAGCTTCTTTACACCTGTCTTTATGTCCTTTTCGCCTGTCATGAATTCAATCTCATCATCAGATATTTTTAAGATGTCACACTGACTCAGGCCCCAGCTTATCTTCTCTTTTGCATCGTCCATGCTCTTCCAGAGCGGTTTGCGCAGATTAGGGTCAAAGGAAATCAGTACGCCTGCCTCTTTTGCGGCAGGGGTTGCCTGCTTTGTCGCCTTCTCACACAGTTCGGAAGG
>OGQG01002258.1_pt1 | contig 11784 bp, 12 predicted proteins | sample 1553201 | NCBI WGS metagenome assembly OGQG01 (sample SAMEA2579925, study PRJEB22360) | human gut metagenome | biome: human gut; feature: human-associated habitat; material: faeces | place: Denmark | collected 2008/2010
CATTTTGGCGGCGGTTGCATCAACGACACCATCATCCACCTAGCCACCAGCGCCATGCCCTTCGGCGGCGTGGGCGAGAGCGGCATGGGCGGCTACCATGGACGCGCCGGATTCGAGACTTTCAGCCATTATAGAAGTATTGTGGATAAAAAGACATGGACGGATCTGCCGATACGGTACCAGAGGTATGATGAGATGAAAGAGAAGATGTTACGGAGATTTTTGAAGTAACGTCATCCTAAAATAGAAGTTATGTCCTGAAAAGTGTAAGATAACATTGGATTACGTCCTGAAAAGTGTAGCGTATAGTTCATATTACGTCCTGAAAAATGTAATGGCAGGGTATTTGTGGGAAATAATATCGAAATCGAGAAGGAAAGAAGGTAATCACATGAACTTTAACAAACAAAAATGCATTACGGCAGTGATTTTGCTGTTGGTCGCTATTCTATCCATAACCGTTATCGGAAAATACGCCTCCGCCCCGGAAAATCACCAGAAAACCATAGCCTCTCTGGATGAGAAAAAACAGACGGTCATGGAGCTGACGGCGGCATCCACGGTGACTTCGGCGCTGATCACCCTGCTTCCGGGCGACACGGCAACACCCATCGCGGAGAAAATGGCAGATGTCAGCGGATATCTGCTGGTGGTCCTTTGCGCTATCTATCTGGAAAAATATCTCGTGACGATTACCGGCTATGTGGCATTTACTTACCTGATTCCGATTGCCTGTGGCTTGTGGATACTCAATCTGATTTTTGCAAATGCCACCGTGCGAAAACTGGCAACAAAACTGGTGGTGTTTGGCTTGGCAATCTCCTTCGTGGTTCCGGCCAGTGTAAAGATTTCTGACCTTATCGGAGACACCTATCAGGCCCAGATCGAAGCTACCATTGAGGATGCCAGGAACACACAGAATATACTGGAAAACAGTGGCGTGGTGGATGACACTAATGCGACGGAAACAACCGGAATCGGAACAACAGAAGTTCCTGGAACTGTTACAGGTAACGTGCAGGAGAAGGAAAACAATAACTCCGGATCTGTCTCAAACATTTTCGACTGGGCAAAAGACGCTATTTCCAGCGCTAAAGATTCGGTGGCAAATGTCGTGGAAAATGTGACGGTTTCTACCGGAGATCTGGTACAGAAAGTGGAGAATTCCTTAAATCATTTTATTGAGGCAGTGGCTGTGATGATCATTACTTCCTGCGTGATTCCGATGCTGGTGCTGTTACTGTTCTTCTGGATGGTGAAGATCGTGCTGGATGTGGATCTGAGTGGCGTGAAGATCAAGGGGATGCTGTCGGAGCGGAAGGAATAGATTGTAGGAAAGAGGGGAAGAACATGGAATACCTTGCACACATTGATGGGGACAGAGAGCAATCAGTAAAAGAACATTTACAGGGAACCGCAGAGCTTGCAGAAAAATTTGCTGCAAAATTCAGGAAAGCGGACTGGGGATATTGTTGTGGAATGTTACATGACATTGGAAAATATTCCGCGGAATTTCAAAAGAAGATCAAAGAAAATCTGGATATCCGGGTGGATCATTCCACTGCCGGGGCGAAGGTCTGCGAAAATTTAGATGGCTGCTATTGGCTTCTGACTTACTGCATAGCAGGGCATCATGCAGGGTTGCCGGATCTGGGACGAGAGGGATTGCCGTCCTCTTTACTGGGGAGACTTAAGAAAAGGTTGTGCGATTACAGTGCGTATGAAAAGGAAATAGAAATCCCTCAAATTACCACACCACCCATTGCCATGAATCCGGAAAAGGATCCAAACTTTGCGCTGAGTGTATTTATCCGCATGCTGTATTCCTGCCTGGTGGATGCCGATTTTCTGGATACAGAACAGTTTATGAACAACGGAACGGTTCAAAGGGATTCCGGAGAGAGCATGGATGTTCTTTTGGAGAAATTGCAAAATTACACAGCAAAATGGCTTATAAATCGGAATGATACTACGATTGATGGAAGACGATCTGAAATTCTCCGGAACTGTCTGGAAATGGGAAAGTCCTCCAAAGGATTGTTTCAGCTTACGGTACCCACCGGTGGTGGCAAAACTGTGGCTTCTCTGGCATTTGCGTTGCAGCATGCGGTGGAGAACCATATGGACCGTGTGATTTATGTGATTCCCTATACCAGTATTATCGAGCAGAATGCGCAGGTGTTCAGGGAAATCCTGGGTAGTGAAAATGTGTTGGAAAATCACAGCAATGTAGACTATGAGAGCTCGGAAGAGTTCAAACCCATGCAGTTGGCAGCGGAAAACTGGGATAAACCGGTGGTGGTTACCACAAATGTCCAGTTTTTTGAATCCCTGTATGCCAATAAGTCCTCCAAATGCAGGAAATTACATAATATAGTAAACAGTGTCATCATATTCGATGAAGCGCAGATGCTTCCTCCAAATTATTTGAAACCGTGCATGGCAATGATAGAAGAACTGTTGCAGCAGTATGGAACAAGTATTGTACTGTGTACGGCGACGCAGCCGGCATTACAGCAGTTTCTGCCTGAAAAGTATGTTGCCCGGGAATTATGCCCACGGAGAGAGGAACAATTTCGATTTTTTGAAAGGGTAACCTATCAGAATATTGATACCGTCACGGAAGAGGAAATGGCGGAGAAACTACAGCAGGAGTGGCATGCACTGTGTATCGTGAACACGCGAAAAAGAGCACAGCGGCTTTACGAACGGCTGCAGGGAGAGGGCGTTTATCATTTATCAACCACCATGTATCCGGCGCATAGAAGACGAGTGCTTGCGGAGATTGGGAAACGACTCAAGGATGAAACAGGGAAAAAATGCATCGTCATTTCGACCAGTCTCGTGGAAGCCGGAGTGGATCTGGATTTTACTTCGGTATATCGGGAACTAGCCGGTGTGGATTCCATTATTCAGGCAGCAGGACGTTGTAATCGAAATGATAAAAGAGGAAAGGAAGAGAGCATTGTCCGCATCTTCCAGTGGGAAGACAAGGAAAGGGTATCCGGACAGCGGCAACAGATCGACACGACGAAAAATCTGCTAGCGGAGGGCAGAGATATTACTGCACTGGATAATATCACAGAATATTTTCGGAGACTATATCGCATCAAGGGCGAAAGCCTGGATATGAAGAAAATTCTGGAGAAATTTGATGGTGGAGATTATCAATTTGCGACGGTTGCGAAAGATTTTAAGCTGATTGAAGAAAATACGGTTACGGTATATATCGACCAAGAACCGGAAGCGAAGGCTCTTTTGCAGGAAATTCGGCAGCAGGGACTGACAAAGAGCCGTATGCGAAAAGCAGGGCAATATTGTGTAAGTGTTCGGAAAAAAGGGGAATATGAGAAACGGAATATGTTGTTTGAAGAAATGCGTGATGCGGGGATGGTAGAAGCTGTAGATCTGGGTGCGCAGGATTTTTATGTGCTGACGCAGGAGGAACAATACCGGGAAGACACCGGATTGAAACTGGAAGTGGAATTGGGTGGAATGATGATGTTTTAATATTGCAGGAAATGGAAGTAGCGGTACACGATGGAAAAGTGTACCGCTATTGCTTTATAAAGAAAATCATAGTATATTAAATTTGTCAGATAAATATAGATAATCTAAAATATTGTCATAACATATCTACAAAAAGACAGTATTTTATAAGGGGGGATTATTGTCGGACAGAAAGTAGTACTACAAGGGAACGGTAAACGGGAACAGCACTTTCATTGTGGAAAGAAGGTGGAATAAATGGGAGTCGGAGTAAAAGTAAATGTATGGGGAGACTATGCACTATTTACAAGACCCGAACTTAAGACAGAACGCTACAGCTATGACATCATCACGCCCTCAGCGGCACGCGGTATTTTGGAAGCCATCTACTGGCATCCGGGAATGCGGTGGATCATCGACAAAATCTATGTCAAAAACCGTATTCAATTTACAAGTGTACGACGAAATGAAGTAATCAGTAAAATTTCAAAAAATAAAATGTTAGATGCGTATAATGGAGTCGGTAAGTCATTGTATATATGCACCAAGGAGGAGATTGTACAGCGTGCGTCTGTTTTGCTATGCAATGTTTCGTATGTTATTGAGGCACATTTCGAAATCACGCCAAAAGCAAAGGATTCTGATAATCCCGGAAAATTCAAGGACATTATCATGAGACGATTACGAAGAGGAGAATGCTATAGCATGCCATACTTCGGCTGTAGAGAATTCCCGGCACATTTTGCTCTTTGCGAGGAAGAAGAGATTCACACAGCCTATGATGTAGTAGAAGAAAAAGATCTTGGCATCATGCTGTTTGACATGGATTACAGTGATCCGGAAGATATCAAACCTATGTTTTTCCGGGCAATAATGCGTCACGGCGTGGTGGATCTGAGAGATTGCGAGGTGCTGCGATGATACTACAGGCACTGGTAAAATACTATGAAAATCTGGCAGAACAGGGGAAAGTATCCAGGTTGGGATGGTGCCATGCGAAAGTGTCCTATGAAATCAATTTGTCTTCGGAGGGGGATATCATAGGTATTACTTCCCGAAAAATAGAGGATATGCGTGGTAAGAAAGTAGTCTGGGTACCGACAAATCTCGTCGTGCCGGAGATGGTGACCAGATCTTCCGGTGTGGCAGCTAATTTTCTGTGCGACAATTCCAAGTATATGCTGGGTATTGACGCAGATGGAACGAACTCACGTGTAGTGGATTGCTTCCAGGCGACGAAAGAAAAGCATGGACAGATTCTGCAATCTGCACAGGGAAAAACAGCCCGGGCAATTTTAGCCTATTTTGAAAAATGGGATCCGCAGAAAGCATCAGAACATCCTGTGATTCGGGAAAACTGGGAAGAATTGACAGAAGGCGGCAATCTTATTTTCTCTGTGGAAGGGCAGGAAGCACAGGAAGATCCGGAGATTCGAGACTGTTGGGAAAACTATCGGGCGCGGAATGGTGGAGAAGATAACGGCATTTGCCTGGTTACCGGTAAAAAAGCCGAGATATCACGAATCCATAAAGCAATCAAAGGAGTACCCGGGGCACAGTCCAGCGGAGCAGCGCTGGTATCATTCAATGCACCGTCATTTGAGTCTTATGGAAAGGAACAGAGTTATAATGCACCGGTGGGAAAATATGCGGAATTTGCATATACCACGGCACTGAATTATCTGCTGTCCCAGCGGGATTACACCTTTTCCCTGGGGGATTCCATGATCGTGTACTGGGCAGAAAGCGGTAAAGAGCAGTATCAGAAGTGTTTTCTGAATATGTTTAAACCAACGAAAGATAATCAGAAAAAACTGAAGGACATTTTCGATAGCCTGAAAGAAGGCACCAGGGTTTACTTAGAAGATGCGGAGATGGATCCGAAACAGAATTTTTACATACTGGCGCTGGCACCAAATGCAGCACGATTGTCGGTCCGTTTTTTCTATGTAAATTCGTTTGGGAAAATCATACAGAATATAGCAGACCATTATGAGCGGCTCAAGATTGTAAAACCGGCATGGGAAGAACAGGATTATCTGGGGATTCGTGACATGCTGAATGAAACCGTGAATCAGAAATCAAAAGATAAGACACCGGTTCCGAACATGGCAGCCCTTGTATTGCAGGCGATTCTGTCGGGCGGACGATATCCGGCAAGTCTGTATACCTACACACTGATCCGCATTCGGGCAGAGTGCGGTAACGTGAACTGGAAACGTGCTGCTATCATCAAAGCATTTTTGATCAAAAATTATAATTGTATGAAAGGAGAAAATCTCATGGGATTGAACGAAGACCGCAATGATATAGCCTATGTATTGGGAAGATTGTTTTCCGTATTGGAAAGCATACAAAAAGAAGCAAACCCGACAATCACTACGACAATTCATGACCGCTACTTTAATTCCGCATGTGCTACGCCGGCAGTTATTTTCCCGGTGTTGCTCAAACTGAAAAACAGCCATATGAAAAAGTTGGAACGGGATAAAGGCGGAGCGAAAGTCTATTACGAAAAAGAAGTTGGGAAAATTATGGGCAAATTTGACGATTTCCCGAAACGCTTATCCCTGGAACAGCAGGGGCAGTTTGCACTTGGCTACTATCATCAACAGCAGGAAAAATATAAAAAAGGGGAGGACAAATAAATGAGTGAAGCTATTAAAAACAGATATGAGTTCGTAGTATTATTTGATGTGGAGAACGGTAATCCCAATGGAGATCCTGATGCGGGCAATATGCCAAGAGTCGATCCAGAGAGCGGACTGGGCTTGGTAACGGATGTCTGCCTGAAACGTAAGATCCGCAATTATGTCGAGACCGTAAAAGAGGATGCTCAGGGATATAAGATTTACATCAAAGAAGATGTACCCTTAAATCGCAGTGACAGAGAAGCCTGTGCGGATATGGGAATCACCGAAACGGATGATAAAAAGGTGACAGAGGAACTTAAAAAGTTAAAGAAAAATGATCCCGGTGTAGATCTTAAATTGAAGGATTATATGTGCCGGAATTTCTATGATATCCGTACGTTTGGTGCCGTAATGACTACTTTTGTAAAAGCATCGTTGAACTGCGGTCAGGTGAGAGGACCCGTGCAGATTGGATTTGCCAGAAGTATCGATCCGATCATCAGCCAAGAAGTAACTATCACCAGAGTTGCCATCACCACAGAAAAGGACGCGGAAAACAAGAATACGGAAATGGGTAGAAAGACCATCGTTCCTTATGGACTGTACCGGGCAGAAGGCTATATTTCCGCAAATCTGGCGCGGAAAGTAACCGGATTTTCCGAAGACGATTTGGAATTGCTATGGGAAGCAATTCTTAACATGTTCGAGGTAGACCATTCTGCAGCGAGAGGCAATATGGCAGTGCGGGAACTGATTGTATTCAAGCATAGCAAAGAACTGGGAGACTGCCCGGCTTATAAATTGTTCGATGCCGTAGAAGTAAAGAGAAACGAGGGCGTGGAATATCCCAGAAAATATCAGGACTATACGGTTACCGTTCACGAGGAACAGATTCCTGATTCCGTGGAAGTAAGAAGGATGAATTAATGGAATATGCAGAAGATGATTATCTCATGATATCAGGGATCCAGCATTTCAGATTCTGCAAAAGACAGTGGGCGCTGATCCATATAGAGCAACAGTGGGCTGAAAATGAACATACGGTAATCGGTGAATTAATGCATAAGAAAGCACATGATCCATATCTTACCGAAAAAAGAAGAGACACAATCATAGCGAGAGCATTACCCGTGGCGTCCAGAGAAATGGGCGTCACGGGTGAGTGTGATGTGGTGGAATTCCATAGATGTGGGGATGGAATCCGCCTGCATGGGCACAGGGGCTATTTTTCGGTATATCCGATCGAATACAAGAAGGGAAAGCCGAAGATCACAGAGGAAGACAAATTACAATTAGCGGCGCAGGCAATGTGCCTGGAAGAAATGTTTTCCACACAGATTCCGGAAGGTGCACTCTTTTACGGAGAGACAAAACGGAGGGAAATCGTGGAGATCACGGAAGAACTTCGCAGCGAAGTGCGGGAGATGTTTCAGGAAATGCATCAATATTATGAACGGCGGTATACACCGAAAGTAAAGATGGGAAAGAACTGTACTTCCTGTTCTTTAAAGGAACTTTGTATGCCCAGACTCGCAAAAACCGGTTCGGTGAAAAACTATATGGATCAGGTACTTATGGAGGAAAACGTATGAAAAAATTATTGAATACGTTATATGTTACTTCCGAAAACAGTTATCTTGCTCTGGATGGTGAAAATATTGTAATTTATGATGACAAGAAAGAATTGGGCAGAGTTCCGCTGCATAATCTTGAGGAAATTGTATCATTCGGATATCGGGGAACCAGCCCGGCACTTATGGGTGCCTGTGCAGAACGAAATATTTCTCTGTGTTACATGACTCCCCAGGGAAAATTCCTGGCACGGGTCACCGGGAAAGTGCGGGGGAACGTGATTCTGCGGGAACAACAGTATGCCAGCAGCAAAGATGAACAGGTGGGATTGGAGATTGCTCAAAATTGTATCCTTGGAAAAGTACATAATGCCAGGTGGGTTCTGGAGCGGGCAGTCAGAGATCATAGTATGCAGATTGATGCAGAGCGGGTAAAAAAGGCATCTGAAATGCTGAAAAATTCTCTGATGTTGATTCAGAATAGCACATCCAGGGACGAACTCAGGGGATATGAAGGAGAGGCAGCCAGTATTTATTTTAGCGTGTTTGACGAATTGATTCTGCAGCAGAAAAAAGATTTTACATTTCAAGGCAGGAATAAAAGACCGCCCATCGATAAAATGAATGCAATGATGTCTTTTGTGTATACATTACTGACAAATATGGAAGCATCTGCACTGGAGTGCGTAGGGTTAGATCCCTGCGTGGGATATCTGCACACAGAGCGTCCGGGTAGAGCATCGCTGGCACTGGATATGATGGAGGAACTAAGATCCGTGCTGGCGGATCGCTTTGTGCTGTCGTTGGTAAATAAGCGGATGATCACAGCTAAAAATTTTACCCAAAAAGAAAACGGCGCGGTTCTTCTGGATGATGATGGACGAAAGGTAATACTGACGGAGTGGCAGAATCGTAAAAAAGAAACCATAACGCATCCCTATTTGCAGGAAAAAGTGGAATGGGGTATGGTTCCTTATGTACAGGCAATGCTGTTGGCACGATTCCTGCGTGGCGACTTGGACGGTTATCCTGCATTCCTGTGGAAGTGAGGTGCGATATGTTAGTATTGATCACATACGATGTCAACACAGAAAATGCGACCGGCAAAGCAAGGCTGCGAAAAGTGGCAAAGCAATGCGTCAACTATGGCAGAAGAGTTCAGAATTCCGTATTTGAGTGCATTTTGGATAATGCACAGAGCATTGCGTTGAAGGCAACACTTGAGGATATTATTGATACAGAAAAGGACAGTCTTCGATTCTACTATCTGGGCAATAAATATCAGACCAAGATTGAACATATCGGGGTAGACAGAGGAATCGCCCCGGATCAGACACTGATTTTGTAACTGATGCGAAAGCCAAGCATACATAAAATGCCTGGTGGATTCGCACCTTATAAATTATGCGATTTGTTGAAATAACATACAAAGATATTTTTAATTAAAATAATTTGTTGTTAAGATTAAATATTTTAGACAATTTTTGCTGAGAGAAAAGAGAACTTTTTGGCGAAAATTGCTGTCGCTCCCCTCGTGGGAGCGTGGATTGAAATAGCTGTCTCTTTAGTGATTATCATACCTTTGGTTGTCGCTCCCCTCGTGGGAGCGTGGATTGAAATTGACGAGTTAGATGTTACAATGGAGGTAATTTGGTCGCTCCCCTCGTGGGAGCGTGGATTGAAATCCGGTATTAGCCCAATAATCTTGATTTTCGTTGGTCGCTCCCCTCGTGGGAGCGTGGATTGAAATAATATAATTCGGATCATCTTTAAACAACTCATTTAATGTCGCTCCCCTCGTGGGAGCGTGGATTGAAATTTGCCATAATGGCCGTAACCTATTGTATAATATTGTCGCTCCCCTCGTGGGAGCGTGGATTGAAATGTATCAGTCATATTCAAACGAGGGTGTATATCTGTCGCTCCCCTCGTGGGAGCGTGGATTGAAATCCCACGTATATGATGTACCCCTACCCCAATATAGTCGCTCCCCTCGTGGGAGCGTGGATTGAAATACCAAAATTTTTAGTGTATGTTACACCTCCACTGTCGCTCCCCTCGTGGGAGCGTGGATTGAAATGATCACCATCATATCAATGTTTAAAAATGTATCACGTCGCTCCCCTCGTGGGAGCGTGGATTGAAATTGGTATTGTGTGCGCTCCTATTGTATCATCTACAGTCGCTCCCCTCGTGGGAGCGTGGATTGAAATGTTGTCAATTATATTGTTGATATAATTTACAACTGTCGCTCCCCTCGTGGGAGCGTGGATTGAAATACTGTGATTTATTTCCAGATGAAGTCGTTGGTTTGTCGCTCCCCTCGTGGGAGCGTGGATTGAAATTTCAAACATGATTTCCAATGCTTCTTTTACAACTGTCGCTCCCCTCGTGGGAGCGTGGATTGAAATCGCTTAGTTGTTACAGTTAATGACCACGATATAGTCGCTCCCCTCGTGGGAGCGTGGATTGAAATAAAATCTACCAGTTCGTAGTGCTCTTTTATTAAGTCGCTCCCCTCGTGGGAGCGTGGATTGAAATATTATACTAGTGTTATAGATATATTAAAGAGACTGTCGCTCCCCTCGTGGGAGCGTGGATTGAAATATTTTTATCAGACTTTGTTGCAACCCCAGCAACGGTCGCTCCCCTCGTGGGAGCGTGGATTGAAATCGTTATTTGTGGTACTACCACTGGAATTACCGGTGTCGCTCCCCTCGTGGGAGCGTGGATTGAAATTACACCCAAGGAGATCAGCCCTATGTAGGAGCACGGTCGCTCCCCTCGTGGGAGCGTGGATTGAAATTGTAGACCCTGTGTTAACAGCTGAAGTAATCTTTCGTCGCTCCCCTCGTGGGAGCGTGGATTGAAATTTTTATAAGATCAAGCACAAAAGAATAATCCATCGTCGCTCCCCTCGTGGGAGCGTGGATTGAAATTTTACCAAACACAATGTCAATCTTTTCACCTGATGTCGCTCCCCTCGTGGGAGCGTGGATTGAAATTATAAATGGTTGTTTCTTACAGAATTCCTGTATGTCGTCGCTCCCCTCGTGGGAGCGTGGATTGAAATTGATAATACTTTTAACGTTCGCAGAACGGAGACGAGTCGCTCCCCTCGTGGGAGCGTGGATTGAAATGTCCTTTTCTTCGCTTTTGGAGGTTGGGGCGGTAATGTCGCTCCCCTCGTGGGAGCGTGGATTGAAATATATTTTGGTGTTGAACAAGTAGCAACCACATTACGTCGCTCCCCTCGTGGGAGCGTGGATTGAAATACGTGAAACATTTTATTATGCTACTGTTATAGTGTCGCTCCCCTCGTGGGAGCGTGGATTGAAATAATAACAATAAAGGTAAATAACCACATAATTGAGTCGCTCCCCTCGTGGGAGCGTGGATTGAAATAACAAGTGTTTCACCAAAATTTTTAGTGTATGTTAGTCGCTCCCCTCGTGGGAGCGTGGATTGAAATTGTAGTGAACACAAGTGAATCATGTAGAGTGCAGTCGCTCCCCTCGTGGGAGCGTGGATTGAAATGCCAAAAGAAATATCCTCTGGTATTGTATGCGCTGTCGCTCCCCTCGTGGGAGCGTGGATTGAAATACGTGAATCATTTTATTATGCTACTGTTATAGTAGTCGCTCCCCTCGTGGGAGCGTGGATTGAAATAGTACTTCCGCTTTCACCATTAAAAAATTTTGGTGTCGCTCCCCTCGTGGGAGCGTGGATTGAAATGGTAATGCCTTTTGTATAATGTCATCAACGTTTGTCGCTCCCCTCGTGGGAGCGTGGATTGAAATGATTATCATCATATCAATGTTTAAAAATGTTTCGTCGCTCCCCTCGTGGGAGCGTGGATTGAAATATCGTAGTTGGCACCAGTATACATTGCGTCTACAGTCGCTCCCCTCGTGGGAGCGTGGATTGAAATACGTGAAAACATTTTTGGTATCTGCACTGGTTTTAAGTCGCTCCCCTCGTGGGAGCGTGGATTGAAATATACGCTTTATTACTACTCCTCAATGTCTTTACCCTCGTCGCTCCCCTCGTGGGAGCGTGGATTGAAATATTTTTATCAGACTTTGTTGCAA
>OGQG01002262.1_pt1 | contig 11775 bp, 8 predicted proteins | sample 1553201 | NCBI WGS metagenome assembly OGQG01 (sample SAMEA2579925, study PRJEB22360) | human gut metagenome | biome: human gut; feature: human-associated habitat; material: faeces | place: Denmark | collected 2008/2010
GTTCTTTTACTTCTTTGATCTCTTCTTCTGTCACATACAAGGTCTCTTTAGAAATATTGGCTTTGTCAAAGCGCTTCGTATAATCAAAGACCGCCTTGTCTCCTTCTTTTTTTACATTTTCCAAAATTTCATTGACTGCTTCCTGATACTCATCATACTGGTTCGGGCTGCGTTTCAACAAATTTTCCAAAATATTTTCTTTTTCCTGTTTGGTAAGCTGTACCATGCGCATGTTACCATTCCTCCTTATTCCAGTGCCTGTTTTAAATCTTTAATTAGTTTCGTAATACGCTCACGCTGCAATTTCATACTTGCTTCATTAACAATCACGCGGGCGGATAATGGACAAATTGTTTCCAATACCTCTAGTCCGTTTGCCTTTAATGTCGAGCCCGTCTCAACAATATCAACAATGACCTCGGACAAACCAACAATTGGTGCAAGTTCAACAGAACCATTTAATTTTACAATTTCCACAGTCTGATGTTTCTGATTATAAAAATAGTTTTTCGCAATTGCCGGATATTTCGAGGCAACACGAATCACCTGATTATTATGCAGCAATTCTTTTGCTGAAGCAGGACCTGCGACACACATATTGCATTTGCCAAGTCCTAAATCCAAAACTTCTAATACTTTTCTTCCCTCTTCCATAATTGTATCGCTTCCTACGACACCTAAATCTGCCGCGCCATACTCCACATAAGTAGGTACATCCGATGTTTTGGAAAGGAAGAATTTTAATTTCAACTCCTCGTTGATAAAAATCAACTTTCTTGTATCTTTGTCTTTCATTTCCTCGCAGGTAATGCCGGTCTGCTCAAGCAGTGCAAGTGTCTGTTTTGCAAGACGGCCCTTTGCGAGTGCAATCGTAATATATTTCATGAAAACCTCCATTTCAAACTTTTGTCTGCATTACATTTCCGATAAGTCAAACTCTGAAATTTCACCGGTGTCATCAATATAAAGGAGCTTGGAAACCTCATTTCGCTTGCCATAGGCAATATACTCACTTAATGGTGTCTGTGCGTCCTTTCGAAGCAGTCTTGCCGGCTGATTATCCGTACGATAAGATTTTGCCATCTCTAACGCTTTTTTTCGATTCGCTGAGCGGTACAAAATCAGGTAATCTTTCTCCTGTGCCTCAATTGGAATCTCCTGGCTTCTAAGTGCTTCCATCAATTGGTCTAACAGTAACGCAAATCCAACCGCCGGGGTCTTTTTACCGAACTGTTCGACCAAATTATCATACCGGCCACCGGTCACAATCGCATCTCCGGTACCATATGTATAAGCCTTGAAAATAACTCCGGTGTAATATTCATAATGCGACAAAAGTCCCAAATCAAATGTGATATGGTCTTCTAAACCGGATACCGACAAAATCTCATAGATTTTTTCTAATCGCTCTAACGCTTTTAAGGCACGTTTGTTTGTGGTCTGTTCCTTAACATAAGTAATGGTTTCGATTCCGCCAAACAAATCCGGCATTTTTACCAAAAGATTTTTACATTCTTGTGGCATATCACGGTTTTCGAGCATATCCTCAACCGCAAAAATATTTTTGTTATTTAAATAGGTTTTTAACGTCTCGATTTCTTCTTCGGATAAATCCGTCTCCTCAATAAGCCCGCGGAAAATATCAGCGTGTCCAATATCGACTTTAAACTCTTTCAAACCCGATTTTTGCAGAAATTCAATCGTCATGGCAATAATTTCACCATCGGCATCGGAAGACGCATCATTCATCATTTCCGCACCGAGCTGTGTGATTTCCGAAAGTTTTCCCTGATAACCGCTTAAGCGGGTAAAGGTACTTCCTGTATAGCACAGACGAATCTGCATTTCTTCTTTTTCATAATACTTAGCCACACAACGTGCAATCGACGGTGTGATATCCGGACGCAGCACAAGCGTATTGTTGTACTGGTCAAAGAACTTAAACATATCAGCAGATTTTACAGTTCCACGTTCTCTGTTAAAAATATCAAAGAACTCAAAAGTAGGCGTTTGAATATTCTTAAATCCATACTGTTTCATAATCGTATGAATTCCCTGCTGAATTTTGGCTCTTCTTTCACAATCTTCTCCGTAGATGTCTCGTACACCTTCCGGTGTAAAGAGTAATGATTTCTGGTCCATCACGGCTCCTCCTTTATTGGTAAACGGCAGTCGGCTGTTCCGGTTTCGGTGTATACCCTGCCTTTTTTAATGCTGCAATAATGGATTCTTTATGGTCATTGCCAAACGCTTCCATCGTAATCGTAAGTTCCACGGCGGCATTTCGGTTAATGCTGACAAACTGGTTATGCTCTAAGCGGATAATATTTCCCTGTGCTTTTGCAATCACATCTGCCACCCGTACCAATTCACCCGGACGGTCCGGAAGCTGGACACTCACGGTAAAGATTCTGCCACGCTGAATAAGTCCGTGCTGAACAACAGAAGACATTGTAATGACATCCATATTACCGCCGCTTAAGATACAGACAATTTTCTTGCCTTTGCAGTCTAACTGCTTCAGTGCAGATACCGTAAGCAGACCGGAGTTTTCAACTACCATTTTATGATTTTCCACCATGTCTAAGAAATTAACAATCAAATCGTGGTCATCCACGGTGATAATTTCATCTACATTTTTCTGGATATATGGGAAAATATTATGTCCCGGTGTCTTTACTGCCGTACCATCTGCAATGGTATTGACATTTGGTAGAGAGACAACTTTTCCCTGCTTTAACGACTCCTGCATACAGTTTGCACCTGCAGGCTCTACACCAATGACTTTAATATTCGGATTTAATAATTTGGCGAGTGTTGAAACACCGCATAACAAACCGCCGCCGCCAACCGGTGCTAAAATCATATCAACGGTTGGAAGTTCTTTAATAATCTCCATGGCAATGGAGCCCTGCCCGGTTGCCACTACTTCATCATCAAACGGATGAATAAAAGTGTATCCTTTTTCCTCTGCTAACTGCAAAGCATAAGAACACGCATCGTCATATACATCACCGTGAAGAACTACCTCTGCACCATAGCTTTTTGTGCGGTTTACTTTGATTAACGGTGTTGTATTTGGCATTACAATTACTGCCTTTACCCCAAACAATTTCGCTGCATAAGCAACGCCCTGTGCATGGTTTCCGGCAGAAGCGGTAATGAGTCCTTTTTGTCTGTCCTCTTCTGACATGGTACTGATTTTATAGTAGGCACCACGAACTTTATAAGCACCTGTATACTGCATATTTTCCGGCTTTAAGTAAATTTTTCCGCCGGTCTGTGCACTGTAATACTCACTATATATTAAATTTGTAGGAAGAATTACATTCTGCACCTTTTCACTTGCCTGCTCAAACTGATCTAACGTCATCATCCGGTAAAACACAACCTTTCTCTATTCTTCAAATAATGCATTCACAAACTCTTCGGCATCAAATCGCTGTAAGTCACCAATTTGTTCACCAATTCCGATATACTTAACCGGAATGCTTAATTCTGACTGAATTGCAATCGCAATACCGCCTTTTGCAGTTCCATCAAGTTTTGTTAAAATAACACCTGACACATCTGCTACTTCGCTAAATTCTTTTGCCTGCGCCAGTGCATTCTGTCCCGTTGTACCATCAACAACAATCATGGTCTCTAATAAGGCTTCCGGGTACTCTTTTTCGATGATGGTATGAATCTTGTGAAGTTCTGCCATCAAATTTTTCTTATTATGAAGTCTTCCTGCGGTATCACAGATCAGAACGTCTGCATTGCGGGCCTTGGCTGCTGCCACTGCATCATAGACAACTGATGCCGGGTCTGCTCCATCCTGACCGCCAATGATCTCCACTCCTGCCCGGTTCGCCCACTGGGTCAGCTGTTCCCCTGCTGCTGCACGGAAAGTATCCGCAGCACCAAGAATAACCTTTTTGCCCTGGTCCTTCAGCTTGCCGGCAAGTTTTCCAACGGAAGTTGTTTTTCCAACACCATTGACACCGATCACAAGAATAACGGATTTGCGGTTTTCAAACTCGTACTCTGTGCTGTCTACCGTCATCTGCTCCTTGATGGTATCAATAAGAAGCTGCTTGCACTCCTTGGGATCCCTGATATTCCGGATTTCCACCTGGTCTTTTAATTTGTCCAGAATGGCTGTGGTGGCATTGATTCCAATGTCACCCATGATCAAGATTTCTTCCAGTTCCTCATAAAAATCATCATCTATTGTTGAATAGCCGGTGAAAAGAGAATCGAATCCTGCCACAATGTTGTCTCTTGTTTTTGTCAGGCCACTGACAAGTCTTTTAAAAAAGCCCTTCTTTTCCTCTGCCATTTCCTCTCCTCCTTTTACTGCGTAAGCTGGTTTTCCACAAGATCAACGGAAACCAGCGTGGAGACGCCTTTCTCCTGCATGGTAATACCATAAAGTCTGTCTGCGGCATTCATAGTACCACGCCTGTGTGTTATTATAATAAATTGCGTGTTCTTCGTCAACTTCTGAAGATAGCCTGCGAAACGGCCTACATTCGAATCGTCAAGTGCCGCCTCGATCTCATCAAGAAGACAGAATGGCGACGGCTTCAGATTCTGGATTGCAAACAAAAGTGCGATTGCAGTAAGTGCCTTCTCACCACCGGAAAGCTGCATCATATTCTGAAGCTTTTTGCCTGGCGGCTGGGAAATAATACGAATTCCTGCTTCCAGAATGTCCACGTCTTCCTCAAGCTCCAGAGTCCCCTTACCGCCTCCAAACAATTCCTTGAAAGCCTTGTCAAACTCTCTCTGGATATCCTGGAATTTCTCCGTAAACTGTTTACGCATTCCCTCATCCAGTTCCTGGATAATGTTCTCCAGCTGTGCCTCTGCGGTTTTCAGATCCTCATACTGTCCGGAAAGGAAAGCATGACGCTCTGAAATCTCCTTATATTCCTCAATTGCATTTACATTAACGTTACCAAGCTTACGGATTTCATCCTTCACCTGGGCAATTTCTTTCTTCATGGCTTTCAGATCGTTCAGCTCTTCTTTTTTGTACTGAAGGGCATTGTTCGGGGTGATCTCATACTCATTCCACATATAGGAAATCTGAGATTCCCTGTGCTCTTCCAGCTTCTCGATCTGACTTTTCAGACGGTAACACTCTTTGTCCAGAAGTGAAATCCTGCCGGACAGCTGATCCCGCTTCTCAAAAAATGCCTTATGGCTGGCATTTTTTTCATCCTTCACACTCTGCCAGCTCTCCATCTGAGCCTTCGCCTTGGTTTCATCCTCTTCCAAAGTCCGGATCACTGCCTCCAGGTTCTCTACAGACTGGCGCTTTCTCTCATTCTCTTCGCCGCCAAGCTCCAGCGTTTCATGAATATCTGCTTCCTCCTGGCGAAGAGCTTCCATCTCATGGGTCAGACGGCCCAGAGTCTCTGCTGCGAAGCTTTCTTTCTGCTGGGCTGTACTTGCTTCCAGACGAAGAGCCTCCAGTTTTCTGGAAACCTCCTGCTCAGAAGCCCTCCAGGTCTCTAATTCTTCCTGTTTATTCTGGATAAAAGTCTCCAGTTCTTTCTCATCCTGCTCAGAAGCCTTCAATTCTTCGGCAATCTTGCTGTGATCAGCCTCTGCCTCCTCGATCTGACGGCGGATTTCCATCTGCTCTCTCTGAATCTCTCCGTAGCCAGCCTGGATTTCCTTTGTTTTGGCTTCTACCTGGTTAATGTTCATCTTCGCCGTGTTCTGGGCAACATACTGCTGACGCAGTTTTTCCTGCAGATCTGCAATGGTGTCACGCATAACATTGCGCTTGCTTCGATTATCATTAATAGCAGTCTGCATGTCATCCATGTCTTTTCGAAGAGCCTTCACACTGGATTCCAGTTCTTCGATCTCACGGCGGCGGCCAAGAAGGTTGCTGTTATTCTTAAAAGAACCACCTGACATAGAACCGCCCGGACTGAAGGATTCACCCTCCACAGTTACCATGCGAAGACTGTGCCGGTACTTTCGCGCAATGGCAATGGCATTGTCAATGTGATCCACCACAAGCACACGACCCAGAAGATAAGTGGCAAGTCCGGCATACTCCGGACCTGTAGTTACCAGTTCACTGGCAAGCCCGATCACTCCCGGCTCCTGCAGCGCATCCCTCTGGGTAAAACCACTTCTAGTATTGATACTGTTAAGTGGAAGGAACGTAGCACGGCCGAAACGGTTTTTCTTCAGAAATTCAATCATGTGCTTGGCAGTCTGTTCATTGTCTGTGACAATGTTCTGAATACTTCCGCCAAGAGCCGTCTCAATGGCGATCTCATACTCCTTATTTACCTGGATCAGATCTGCTACAACACCCTTAATTCCCGGTACTCGGTCCTTCTGTTCCATTACACGGCGGATACTGTTTCCGTATCCGTCATAGCGCTCTGTAATATTTTTCAAAGATTCCAGCCTGGAAGCCTCACGGTGATATGCGCTCTGGCCGATTTCCATCTGGCCGTTCTGTTTCTTTAATTCATCTGTAATTTTATGTACTTCATTATCCAGGCGCTGACACTCTGCATTCATGTCCTGGATAAGTGTGGTAATTCCCTGAAACTTCTCCTTTGCCCTCTCCAGCTCACTCTGCTGCTGGGCTTCCTCTGTTTTCAAATGAAGCTGTCTCTGACTGATTCCCGCTTTACGGATATCGATCTGCTCCATCATGGTATCGAAACGCTGGGCTTTTCCTTTGGTAGTGGCACGGGTATTGAGAAGCTCGATAATCTCGTTCTTGCCATTCTCCACTGCCTGGGAGCACTCTTCGATCTGTGCCTGAATATTGGAAATCCGGTCCTCTTCTGCCTCCTGGCGCTTCCTTGCTTCCAGAAGAGCTGCATGGAGCTGGGATTTCTCCGCCTCCTGCCTCTCCAGAGACTCCTGGCGTTCCTTCAGATCCGCCTCAATGGACTGCAGACGGCTCTTGTAATGTTCTTCACTCTGCACTCCGGACAAAATCTGTTCCCGAAGTACCTTGGTCTCGCCATCCAGCTGCTGCCTGCGGATTGCCTTATTCTGCGTCTCTTCACGCAGCTGATCCATCTGGGAATTCAACTGTTCCAGTTCCTCTTCCAGACGATCATATTCCACTTTCGTCTGCTCGTAGGCCTTCTGATTCTCCTCCAGCTCCTCAGCAGCCCGGGTATTCTTGGTATCCAGCTCTTTTAATTCACGGCTGGTCTCCTCGTTTTCCAGAAGAAAACTGTTCACATCCAGTTCCCGCAAAGTGTCTCTTTTGGCAAGATAAATTCTGGCTGTCTCGGACTGGCGCTCCAAAGGGCCCAATTGTCTGGTAAGCTCACTTAAAATATCGGTAACACGCACCAGGTTCGCCTGCTCGTCCTGCAGCTTCTTAATGGTAGTTGCCTTTCTTCGCTTAAACTTTACGATTCCGGCAGCTTCGTCAAAAAGCTCACGGCGCTCTTCCGGCTTACCACTTAAGATCTTATCGATCTGTCCCTGCCCGATGATGGAATAGCCCTCTTTACCAATACCGGTATCGTAAAACATCTCATTAATATCCTTCAGACGACAGGCACTTCCATTAATAAGATATTCACTTTCACCGGAGCGGTAAAGTCTTCGGGTAACCGTAACCTCATTAAAATCAACCGGAAGCTTGTGATCGCTGTTATCCAGAGTAATGGCAACAGAAGCAAAGCTAAGGGGCTTTCTGGTCTCCGTGCCGGAAAAAATAACGTCCTGCATGTTTCCGCCTCGAAGCTGCTTGGCGCTCTGTTCTCCAAGGACCCAGCGGACCGCATCACCTACGTTGCTTTTTCCACTGCCGTTGGGGCCAACGATTCCCGTAATTCCATTATGAAATTCGAAATTGATTTTCTGTGCAAAGGACTTAAACCCGTGCACTTCAATATTTTTTAAATACATATATTCGAACCCTTGTTATTATTTTCTCATCTTCCGGATTGCCTGGTAAGCAGCTTCCTGCTCGGCAGCTTTCTTGGTATGTCCTACTCCGGTACCCATCACATGACCGCTGACAAGCACATCCACGGTAAAGCTTTTATTGTGATCCGGGCCTTCTTCTTTTATCAGATGGTACTCCACAAGATGGGTTCCCTTCTCCTGTACGATTTCCTGCAGGATGGTCTTGCTATCATAAAAGAGCTGTTTATTCTCAAGATCGTTCAGAATGAATTTCAGAACAAACTCCTTTGCGCTAGCAAAACCACCGTCCAGATAGATAGCTCCAAGCAGAGCCTCTGTTGCATCAGAAACAATAGAGTCACGGTTTCTTCCACCGGTCATGTCCTCACCTTTTCCAAGGAGCAGATACTGCGGCAGTCCGAAATCTCTTGCACAATAAGCAAGACTGGGCTCGCAAACCAGGCTGGCTCTCTTCTTGGTCAATTCGCCCTCTGGAATCTGGGTGAACTTCTTATAGAGAAAATCACTGCTGATCAGCTCCAGAACTGCATCTCCAAGAAACTCCAGACGCTCGTTGCAGCCTGCCTTACCAAGCTTCTTCTCGTTTGCATAGGAACTATGTGTCAGTGCAAGGATCAGAAGGTTCCTGTTCCTGAACTCATAACCGATCCGGTTCTCCAATGCTTTTAACTTTTTTTCCATGATAAACTTCCTTCCCTCTGACTAGCTGGCAGCCCTCCGGCAGGTCTTTGCCGAAGAGTCTGCTGCAATGCATGGATGATCATGCTTTTTCTGGTGTCTCTTCCACCATATGGGCAGCGATTTTCTCATTGATCTTCTGCTGTCTGAACTGAACACACTGAAAAATAGCGTGACGGATCTCAACCGCCCTGGCACTGCCGTGTGTCTTCACAACCAGTCCCTTAAGACCCAGAAGAGGAGCTCCGCCGTACTCACTTGCATCAAATGCCTTCATGGTTTCTTTGACGGCCGGTTTCACCAGAAGAGCTCCAACCTTGCTGCGGGTGTCTTTCATAAGGCCGGTTTTAAGCATCTTTATAAAGGTACTTCCAAGTCCTTCATAAAGCTTCAGGATCACGTTCCCGACAAAAGCCTCGCAGACAATCACATCTGCATAACCAGCCGGAATATCCCTTGCTTCAATACTTCCGATGAAATTGATCCCCGGGCATTCCTTCAAAAGAGGGAACGTCTCCTTCACAAGGGCATTTCCCTTCTCCTCCTCTGCACCAATGTTTACAATGGCAACACGAGGGTTCTTGATTCCAACCACGTCTTCCATATAGATGGAACCCATCTTTGCAAACTGTACCAGATGCTCTGGTCTGGCATCTACGTTCGCACCGCAGTCAATAAGAAGTGACACACCATTCTGGGTAGGAATCAAGGGTGCCAGCGGCGGACGCTGTACTCCTTTGCTTCTTCCTACGATCACCTGACCACCTACTAAAATAGCGCCTGAGCTTCCAGAGGAAACAAATGCTTCTGCTTCCTGCTTCTTCACAAGATTCAGTCCTACCACAATGGAAGAATCTTTCTTCTTACGGATTGCCAGAACCGGAGGCTCTGCTGTCTCGATCACCTCTGTGGTATTCACGATCTGGATTCTTTCCTTGGGGTAATTCTGAAATTTACTCAGCTCTTTCTCAATTACATCCTGCCTGCCGGTAAGGATCACATCAATGTCTTCCCTCTCGGCAACAGCCTCTACAGCTGCTTTCACTGGTTCTGCCGGAGCGTTGTCTCCGCCCATGGCATCTACTACAACTCTAACTGTCTCTGCCATATTTTTCTCCTCTTCGGATATTCTTCAATACTGTAATCTGGTAATGTGAAAACATCCATTATAAACGGAATACGCAAAACACAGCCCTGTTCAACAGCTCCGCCATACCAGAGCATGTTTGAAAAAGGCTACAAGGTACACTATCCCGAATAATACTATTCTACTTTATCTGCCCCCTCTTAGTCAATAGGGAATCAAAGAAAGGTTTCGGATCCAAAGACTGTGGTTGACGAAGCTTCCAATCTCCGCTATACTCTCACTGGGAGCAGATAGGTGCCGGTGTGCCTCCTGGTCTTCAAAACCAGTGTGGGGCGCTAATCCCGTCCCGGATGGGTTCGATTCCCATATGTTCCCGCCAAAAAACGTACCCAGCTTTCCATTCTTACTCTTCTCATTGAGACCGGTCTGTCTGCTGCAAGTTTCGTTTTAACACTCTTCCTCCATTTTCCATAACTGTAATCCGCTCTCTGTCAAACCTCTCCAGCAGTATGATCGCACATTTACGGGATATTCCCAGACGGTCACGAAATTCTCCAGTCTGGATCATACCCTTTTCTTTAAATAACAGATATGCCATATCCAGGGCTTTCTGCCGTATTTCCCAGTGCATATAATGCTTCTCGTCAAACCGTACAAGAACACCGTCCCGCACCATGGCAAAGAACACTTCTGAAAAATCCCGCTCACCGGAAAATACTTTCTTCACTTCATCTGTCAGCGGAGGCATAAAGCCCGAATTCAGATATAATTCCTGTAGCTGCAAAAAGACAGAATTCCCAAATATTTCTTCTGTTATTTTTCCTGAAGCATGTGCTTTTTTTCTTTCCTTTCCGGTACATGCGCAATGAACAGCAGCATCTGCATTCTGTCTTTTTTTCCTTTTTACCCCATTGGGATTCAGCACAACACCACCACCGATGGTTTCTACCGGCGAATAAAATCTTATAACAAAATGATCCCCTGCTTTCATTGCCGTCACCTGCTCCATCCGAAGCTGGACTATGGCCTCTTCACCGGGCTTCAGCACTGCTCTGTCAAACAGGATTATTTTACACACCAGTTCTGCTGCCCCATGATAAAGATGAACACGGGTACCGCTTTTTAAAGTACGCTGTCCTGACTTCAACAGCTGCAGCCGTACATCTGCGATCATGGTACCTTCCATACTTCCTGCTGCTGCCAGAATTTCTCCCCGGGAGATCTGCTCTTTTCCAATTCCCGGAAGGTTCACTGCCACCCGCTGTCCCGGAGCAGCTTCGGATACTTCCTGACCATGCACCTGAATCCCTCGGATTTTTACCCTTTCAGCTCTGGGATAAAGCATAGCGTCATAATTCAAGCCTAAACTGCCATCAAGCAGCGTCCCTGTTACTACGGTTCCAAAACCCTTTAAAGAAAACACACGATCTATGGGCAGACGAAACGCAGATCCTTTTGTACCTATTCTGCCTGTGCAGCTGTCACCTTCTTTTCGGGAAAGCTTCTGATTTCCCGTGGTTTTTCCGGCGGTGCACAGTTTCCACAACACCCTGCGCAGTTCCTCAATCCCACGCCCATCCACAGCACTGGTCACTACCACATCCGCATTTCCCAGAAACGTTCCCTCTGCAAATTCCTTGATTTCCTGGTCAAGTCCCTTTTTCCATTCCAGGTCACCTTTGGTGAGTACAATCACACCCTGTTGAATACCAAGCAGGGAAAGTATTGCCAGATGTTCCCTGGTCTGAGGCATAACTCCCTCATCCGCTGCGATCACTACCATGGCAATGTCCATTCCGCCAGCTCCGGCCAGCATATTCTTTATAAATTTTTCATGACCTGGCACGTCAATAATCCCTGCTTCCCTGCCATCCGGAAATTTCAGAAACGCAAAACCATTTTCAATTGTAATCCCCCGCCTTTTTTCCTCTGCCAGGCGATCCGTATCCGTGCCTGTCAGTGCCTTGACCAGCCAGGTTTTACCATGATCAATATGTCCGGCAGTACCTATGATCCTGTACCTTTTTTCTTCCATATTTTTTTCACGCCCCATTTTGTACGAACAATCCCACTATTTCGCTTTCAAATAA
>OGQG01002263.1_pt1 | contig 11766 bp, 10 predicted proteins | sample 1553201 | NCBI WGS metagenome assembly OGQG01 (sample SAMEA2579925, study PRJEB22360) | human gut metagenome | biome: human gut; feature: human-associated habitat; material: faeces | place: Denmark | collected 2008/2010
ATGCCGTCCGATGCCTGTGCCAGGATCTGGCTGGATCAATTGGAAGAAATATAAAAATATTGTTAAAAATTCGTCGAAATTCTTAATTTTCTGTTTTTTACTTGAAATGGAAAACGGGAAATCGTATATTATAGCTGTACCAATTTTGGAGGACACGTGGAGGAATAAATATGACTAAGGCGGAGATTTTAAAGAAAGAAATTTTGAGACAGTATCGTAGTGTCAGACAGTTTGCCATGGAGATGAACATTCCCTACAGCACACTGGTGACTGCATTGGAGCGCGGGATTGAGGGGATGGCGTACGGAACAGTGATCAAGATGTGTGACAAGCTGAGCCTGAACCCGGTGGATTTCTCTTCTCTGGAGAGAGATGCTTCTCTGGGAGCACAGCTTCTGGAAAACCGTGTTATGCAGAACTACGTGAAGCTGAACCAGACAGGTAGAGACAAGATTCTGGAGCTGATGGATGATTTTGTACAGATTGATAAGTACAAGGCCAAATCCAAAAAGGCAAAATAAGAAAACAGAAGCAGAAAATGAAATAACAGCTACTGTTGATTCCCCGGAAGGGAATCAACAGTAGCTGTTAAACATCATACCGCTGTAAGCGCTGGTAATGTAAGGACTGGCAAAATTGTGACCGGGATTTTTGTAGGCCACAATTTTTTTGTCTACATAATTCATAGGATTCAGAGCAACCTGATCACTCTTGTGTAAAAGCGAACTGCTGAATTCTTTCAGTACATTGAAGCCGGACAGGTCATTCCCGGATTCCGCGGCGGTCTGCCGCAGCTTTTCATCATTGACAGATAGAATACCATCCTCCTGCAGGTGCATTCCCATGTTTTCCAGAGAAGTACCGTAGTGGGAAGCTATGGAGGAGAATTCGTGAATCAGCTGTTTGCTTCTGGACTGTGTCTCCAGGTAGGAGGAAGCTGTTTTAATAAATTCATTATAACTGCCTACCAGCTGGATGATATTGTCTGTGATGGATTCGGTATCTGTTTTCAGACCGACATGTGTGGGCTGATCCTCCGGACTGACGGCTTTTAACTGTACATCGAACAGTTTTCCTATTGTAAAGTGGTTGGAAGAAGCGGTTCGTTCTTCACCATTGAGAAAAAATCTTGCGTTGCCGGCAGGACGACTGACATAATTCAGTCCGAGGTAATCCACAACACCGGAGGTCTTGCTGGTATGATCATCGCTGACCTGAAAATGATAGGCCTTGCCGTTCGGTACACCGGTAGCATCCGAGGTCAGACGAAGTGCGTAACGGGAATCGGATTCCGTCACATCTGCTGTGATACCGATATCCGCGTTGTTGATCAGACGGGACAGACGTTCCGTGATCTGCCGGTTCGTATCACCCTCGCCAATATTGAACTGGAATTCATAGTTCATATCGTTGATCGCAATATCAAAAGAATAGGTGGCAGGAGCAAGCGTGGTTGCCAGATCCGGAAGAAAATAACCCAGATTCTCCTGCGGCGTGGCCAGCTGTTTTACTTCGATATCAAATTCCGGAGAAGCTCCTGTGGTGGTATCGGAGCCTATGTAGGAAGCCTCCACGATATCATCGTCTGTGGAGTAGGCACTCTTTTTCCGGAACAGTCCATCCGTCTCCAGTCCGCCGATCTGTGCGATGGTGTTGTGCAGTTCGCGGGCGTTTTCCTTCAGATCCACGGCATAATGCTGTGTGTCTTTATTGGTGGTGGGAAGATACCAGGGAGTGTCCTTGTTCAGCTTTACGATAGAGTTGTATACACTGCGAAGCTCACTCTTTTTATGGGTGTCATATTTTGTAATCTGTCTTGATGCATAGGTGGTCAGGTAGTTATTATAGACAGTGTTCATGATAGCACTCATAGGCATCTCCTTTCTTCCCTGCGGATGAATTGGGACGGGGAAATCCAATACCCCACTTTTATGCGATCATTATAGCATAATAAATAAGAAGAAACAAGAAAAATAGTGGGATTTTTGGGAAAACAGTTGACGAAGACCGCAGATTATGTTATAGTATCCAAGCGAGATGAGATTTAGGTCTTTTTTTTATGCTTAAATTTAGAGATCAGAAAACACGTGGAGGTAGAAAAATGCGTACAAAAATTACTTTAGCATGTACCGAGTGCAAGCAGCGTAACTACAATACTACCAAGGATAAGAAGACTCATCCTGATAGAATGGAAACCAAGAAGTATTGTAGATTCTGTAAGACACATACATTGCACAAAGAAACCAAATAATCAGCCGTTCTAGTATGGGAGGTCGAAATGGGAGATTCCGCAGAAAAACAGAAGCGCCCCAGTTTCTTTAAAGGCGCAAAAGCTGAATTTAAGAAAATTTCATGGCCGGACAGACAATCAACATTGAAGCAATCCGTAGCGGTTGTTGCAATATCAGTTGTAGTGGGTGTGATTATTGCGGTTCTGGATTATTTTATCCAGTACGGCGTAAACTTCTTAACATCATTATAGAGCGAGGGTGATTGTATGGCAGAGGCAAAATGGTATGTAGTCCATACCTATTCAGGATATGAGAACAAGGTCAAAGCCAATATTGAGAAGACCATAGAGAACAACAAGAGTCTGGCAGAACAGATCCTTGAAGTAAGAGTTCCCATGCAGGATGTCGTAGAACTGAAAGACGGCGCCCGCAAGACGGTCTCCAAGAAAATGTTCCCCGGTTATGTGCTTCTCAACATGGAGATGAACGATGATACCTGGTATGTCGTTCGTAATACCCGTGGTGTGACCGGTTTCGTAGGTCCCGGAAGTAAACCTGTACCTCTTACAGAAGCTGAGATGAAGCCTTTGGGCATTAAGACCGAGAATGTATCCATCGACTTTGGTGAAGGCGACAGCATTGCTGTTGTGGCCGGAGTATGGAAGGATACCGTCGGCGTGGTGCAGAAACTGGACTATGGCAAACAGACAGCTACGATCAATGTAGAAATGTTTGGAAGAGAGACCCCTGTGGAAATCAGCTTTGCAGAGGTCAGAAAGCTTTAATAAGCTTACAAGGATATTTTTTCTCACGGGCAATTCCGGAGATAAAATATAAAACTCTCAGAAACCGCAAGGTGAAGAGAGTGGCAGCATGAAAGGAACGAGAAGTCGTTCCAGTGGGAGCAGGAGGCAAGCAACAAGGCAGCCTGCGCCGAATTACCACATTATAGGAGGTGCCACAATGGCAAAGAAAGTAGAAGGATATATCAAGTTACAGATCCCTGCCGGCAAAGCAACACCGGCTCCCCCTGTTGGTCCTGCACTTGGACAGCACGGGGTTAACATCGTTGAATTTACCAAGCAGTTCAACGCAAGAACAGCAGACAAGGGAGATCTTATCATCCCCGTAGTTATTACTGTATATGCAGACAGAAGCTTTAGTTTCGTTACAAAGACTCCCCCTGCAGCAGTACTGTTAAAGAAAGCCTGCAACATTAAGTCCGGTTCCGGCGTTCCTAACAAGACCAAGGTAGCTACCATTTCCAAGGCTAAGGTTCAGGAAATCGCTGAGATGAAGATGCCGGATCTGAATGCAGCAAGCCTGGAAGCAGCTATGAGCATGATCGCTGGTACTGCACGCAGCATGGGTATTGTTGTTGAGGAGTAACTTATAAATATTTGGGAGGCAATGAATAAAATATTGCCGCTGGAACCTAGGAGGTAAAATAATGAAACATGGTAAGAAATATACCGAAGCTGCCAAGCTGGTAGATCGTGCTACATTCTATGAGCCTGGCGATGCTATCGCTCTGGTTAAGAAAACTGCAACTGCTAAATTCGATGAGACCATCGAAGTTCACATCAGAACCGGTTGTGACGGACGTCACGCTGAGCAGCAGATCCGTGGCGCAGTTGTACTGCCTAACGGAACTGGTAAGACTGTAAAAGTTCTGGTATTCGCAAAGGGCGATAAGATCAATGAGGCTGAGGCTGCAGGCGCTGACTATGTTGGTGGCGAGGAGCTGATCCCGAAGATCCAGAACGAAGGATGGCTGGACTTCGACGTTGTAGTAGCAACCCCTGATATGATGGGGGTTGTAGGTCGTCTGGGTAAGGTTCTCGGACCTAAGGGCTTAATGCCTAACCCTAAGGCTGGTACCGTAACCATGGATGTAACCAAGGCAGTTAACGATATCAAAGCCGGTAAGATTGAATACAGACTTGATAAGACCAACATCGTGCATGTTCCCGTTGGTAAGGCTTCTTTCTCTGAGGAAGCTCTGCAGGAGAACTTCAATGCACTTATGGACGCAATCGTAAAGGCTAAGCCCAGCGCATTAAAGGGTCAGTATCTGAGAAGCATCACTCTGACCAGCACTATGGGACCTGGCGTTAAGGTTAGCGTAGCAAAGTTCTAATCTGATCTCTAATCTAATTAGATAACGAATGCAAAAGAGCCGCTTCACTGTTTACAGTGAGGCGGTTTTTGTGATAGAATACATTTATCCTTAGGAAACAATAACTGGCTGCCTGCAGGTATGCTGGTTACGAATTCGAACGTTCGAAGAACGGAGAAACCGTATGTTTTAGAATAAAGGTTACCTCCAAAGGGTATAGTAGATGAAAAGAGAAGGAGAAAACACCATGAACAAATATCAGGGAACCCAGACAGAGAAAAATCTCCAGGCGGCATTTGCCGGAGAGTCCCAGGCACGTAACAAATATACTTATTTTTCATCTGTAGCAAAGAAGGAAGGGTATGAGCAGATCGCAGCTATTTTCTTAAAGACTGCAGATAATGAGAAAGAACATGCAAAAATGTGGTTCAAGGAACTGAACGGCATCGGTGATACCAAAGCAAATCTTGCTGCAGCATCCGAAGGTGAGAATTTCGAGTGGACTGATATGTATGAAGATTTTGCGGCAACTGCAGAGAATGAGGGATTCCCTGAACTGGCGCAGAAATTCCGTATGGTTGGAGAGATCGAAAAGCATCATGAGGAAAGATACCGCGAACTGTTAAAGAACGTGGAGACAGCAAAAGTGTTCGAGAAGAGTGAAGTGAAGGTATGGGAGTGCCGCAACTGCGGGCATATCGTGGTAGGCACCAAGGCACCGGAGGTTTGCCCCGTATGTAATCATCCCCAGAGCTATTTTGAAATTCATGCAGAAAATTATTAAATAATCCTTGACAAACACGGTCTCTCATGCTATTCTATCTGAGGTTGTAAAACCATGCCGAAGACAGCAGGTGCAAGGGAGACCGAGCGTAAGTCCTGCCGAGGAGATAAGTATGATGATATCATCTCTCTGTGTCTTCACAGAGAGTTTTTTTTGCTTTATAGGATTTTATCCTATAAAGCAAAACGCTCCGCGAGGATCGCACTGCGGCGAAGTGGAATATATCGCTAAAGCGATTCGCCGCAGGCGTAGAATCCTGCGAGCAGGACTCTATTTATATTCTTCTTATCGGCACAAAATCTATAAGGAGGTAAAGAAATGGCAAAAGTTGAATTAAAACAGCCTGTAGTAGAAGAGATTTCTGCTGGTATCAAAGATGCCCAGTCTGTAGTTCTGGTAGACTACCGTGGACTTACTGTTGAGCAGGATACCCAGTTACGTAAGAGCTTACGTGAGGCAGGAGTTAGCTACAAGGTTTACAAGAACACCATGATGAACTTCGCGTTCAAGGGTACACAGTTCGAAGGTCTGTCCGAGTATCTGGAAGGACCCAGCGCAATGGCTTACTCTACCGAGGATGCAACCGCTCCTGCAAGAGTACTGGCTCAGTTCGCTAAGACTGCTGATAAGCTTGAGATCAAGGCCGGTGTGGTAGAAGGTACTGTTTATGATGCTAAGGGTATGGCTGCAATCGCTAACATCCCTTCCAGAGACGTACTCATTTCCAAACTGCTTGGCAGCTTACAGAGTCCTATCACCAATTTTGCACGTGTTATGAATCAGCTGGCTGAAAAAGGCGGCGCAGCAGCTTGCGAAGCAGCACCCACAGCTGAATAATAATTGCAGCTAATTGACAATCAATCAAAATATTTCAAATGGAGGAAATTAAAATGGCTAAATTAACAGCACAGGAATTAATCGATGCTATCAAAGAGTTATCTGTATTAGAGTTAAATGATCTCGTAAAGGCTTGCGAGGAGGAGTTCGGCGTATCTGCAGCAGCTGGCCCTGCTGAAGCAGCAGAAGAGAAGACTGAGTTCGACGTAGAGCTGACCGAGGTTGGCGCTGAGAAGGTTAAGGTTATCAAGGTTGTTCGTGAAGTAACCGGTCTGGGCCTGAAGGAAGCTAAGGACGTAGTTGACGGAGCTCCTAAGGTTGTTAAGGAAGGCGCTTCTAAGGAAGAGGCTGAGGACATCAAGAAGAAGCTTGAGGAAGTTGGCGCAAAGGTTACTCTGAAGTAATTTTTAACCAGTATACGACGGACCATGTGCCGGCACCTGCCGGTGCATGGTTTTTCTTATTCGCATCTGTCAGTTATTAATTTTTAAAAATATCTATTCTTTTTAAATAATTCAAAATATTTCCTTGACGTATTTCTAACATTGTGCTATTATGGATAGTGCACTATTGTGCGGTACCATGCTTATTTGTCATGCCAAAAAACTGGCGTTTATATATACTGCATTGTTGCCGACGCAAAATAGGCTTTAAATCTGAAAGAACGGGGTGAAATGTCAATGGAAAAGAACAGAATACGTCCGATTGCCGGTACCAAGGTTATGCGTATGAGTTATTCAAGACAAGAAGAGGTTTTAGAGATGCCCAATCTGATCGAGGTCCAGAAGGACTCCTATCAGTGGTTTTTAGACGAAGGCTTGAAGGAAGTCTTTGACGACATCTCTCCGATCGCTGACTACAGCGGTTCCTTGAGTCTGGAATTTGTGGATTTTGAACTCTGCAGGGACGACGTGAAGTATTCTATCGAAGAGTGTAAAGAGAGAGATGCTACCTTTGCAGCACCTCTTAAGGTTAAGGTTCGCCTTTATAACAAGGAGAAGGAAGAAATCAGTGAGCATGAGATCTTCATGGGTGATCTTCCGCTGATGACTGAGACCGGTACTTTCGTAATCAATGGCGCAGAACGTGTTATCGTCAGCCAGTTGGTTCGTTCTCCCGGTATCTACTACGGAATCGGACATGATAAGATCGGTAAGAAGCTCTTCTCCTGTACCGTGATCCCGAACCGTGGTGCATGGCTGGAGTATGAGACCGACTCTAACGATGTCTTCTATGTACGTGTGGACAGAACCCGTAAGGTTCCCATTACCGTACTGATCAGAGCCCTGGGTATCGGTACCAATGATGAGATCCGTGAACTCTTCGGTGACGAGCCCAAGATCGAGGCAAGCTTTACCAAGGACACTGCTGAGAATTATCAGGAGGGTCTGTTAGAGTTATACAAAAAGATCCGTCCCGGTGAGCCTTTAAGCGTTGAGAGCGCTGAGAGCCTGATCAATGCTATGTTCTTCGACCCCAGAAGATATGATTTAGCCAAAGTCGGCAGATATAAATTCAATAAGAAGTTAGCTCTGAAGAATCGTATCCGTCATCAGATCCTGGCTGCAGATGTAGTGGATCCTTCCACCGGTGAAGTGATCGCATCCGCAGGAGACAAGGTGACCGCAGAGCTGGCAGATACCATCCAGAACAGCGCAGTTCCCTTCGTATATATCCAGACCGAAGAGAGAACTGTAAAAGTACTGTCTAATCTGATGGTAGATCTGACTCACTATGTAGATTGCGATCCCAAGGATTTCGGTATCCATGAACTGGTATACTATCCGGTTCTGGCCCAGATCCTGGAAGAGTTCGGCGATGATCCCGAGAAGCTGGCAGAAGCAATCAAGAAGAATGTACATGAACTGGTACCCAAGCATATTACCAAGGAAGATATCCTGGCTTCCATCAACTATAATATGCATCTGGAGTATGGCCTGGGCAACGATGATGATATCGACCATCTGGGCAACAGACGTATCCGCGCAGTAGGTGAGCTGCTGCAGAACCAGTATCGTATCGGTCTGTCCAGAATGGAGAGAGTGGTACGTGAGCGTATGACAACACATGATGCTGAGGATATTTCTCCCCAGTCTCTGATCAATATCAAGCCTGTAACCGCTGCAGTGAAGGAGTTCTTCGGATCTTCCCAGCTGTCTCAGTTCATGGATCAGAATAACCCTCTGGGTGAGCTGACCCACAAGAGACGTCTGTCTGCACTGGGCCCCGGCGGTCTGTCCAGAGACCGTGCCGGATTCGAGGTTCGAGATGTACATTACTCCCATTATGGAAGAATGTGCCCTATCGAGACACCCGAAGGTCCTAACATCGGTCTGATCAACTCTCTTGCAAGCTATGCAAGAATTAATGAATATGGTTTCGTAGAGGCTCCTTATCGCAAGATCGACAAGTCCGATCCTAAGAACCCCCGCGTTACCGATGAAGTAGTCTACATGACTGCGGACGAAGAGGATAATTACCATGTGGCACAGGCAAACGAAGCACTGGATGCAGAGGGACATTTCGTGAGAAAATCTGTTTCCGGACGTTATCTGGATGAGACACAGGAATATCCTAAGGAAATGTTTGATTACATGGATGTATCCCCGAGAATGGTATTCTCTGTGGCTACTGCACTGATTCCTTTCCTGCAGAACGATGATGCGAACCGTGCGCTGATGGGATCCAACATGCAGCGTCAGGCTGTGCCTCTGTTAAGCACTGAGGCTCCTGTGGTTGGTACCGGTATGGAAGTAAAGACAGCGGTTGACTCCGGTGTCTGCGTAGTGGCCAAGAAGCCCGGAACCATTACCTATGTATCTTCCAAGATCATTCGCATTGCTTATGATGACGGAGAAAAGGCAGAGATCCATCTGACCAAGTTCTCCCGCAGTAACCAGTCCAACTGCTACAACCAGAAGCCTATCGTATTCAAGGGTGACCATGTAGCGGCAGGTCAGGTCATTGCAGACGGTCCTTCCACCTCTCAGGGTGAGCTGGCACTGGGTAAGAACCCTCTGATCGGTTTCATGACCTGGGAAGGTTACAACTACGAGGATGCGGTTCTGTTAAGTGAGAGACTGGTACGTGACGATGTTTATACTTCCGTTCATATCGAGGAGTATGAGGCAGAAGCCCGTGACACCAAGCTGGGACCGGAAGAGATCACCCGTGATGTTCCCGGTGTCGGTGACGATGCACTGAAGGATCTGGATGACAGAGGTATCATTCGTATCGGCGCAGAGGTTCGTGCCGGTGATATTCTGGTAGGTAAGGTTACTCCTAAGGGAGAGACTGAACTGACCGCAGAAGAGAGACTGCTGCGTGCCATCTTCGGTGAGAAGGCAAGAGAAGTAAGAGATACCTCCTTAAAGGTACCTCATGGCGAATATGGTATTGTAGTGGATGCCAAGGTATTTACCCGTGAGAACAGCGATGAGCTGGCACCCGGAGTAAATCAGGCAGTCCGCATTTATATCGCACAGAAGAGAAAAATCTCCGTAGGCGATAAGATGGCAGGTCGTCATGGTAACAAGGGTGTCGTTTCCCGCGTGCTTCCTGTAGAAGATATGCCTTATCTGCCCAACGGACGTCCTTTGGACATCGTGCTGAACCCTCTGGGCGTGCCTTCCCGTATGAATATCGGACAGGTCCTGGAGATCCACCTTTCCCTGGCTGCCAAGGCTCTGGGATTCAATGTGGCAACACCTGTCTTCGATGGTGCGAACGAGAAAGATATTATGGATACGTTGGATCTTGCCAACGATTATGTAAACCTTCCTTTCGACGATGCAGAAAGTGCAGAGTGGAAAGAAAAGGGACAGGAAACTACCGCAGACGGTAAGCCCTGGGCAGGAGAGACCTTTACCAGCAAGCATGGTGAAGAGCTTCTTCCTGAGGTTATGCAGTATCTGTCTGAGAACAGAGATCACAGAGGAGTATGGAAGGGTGTTCCTATTTCCAGAGACGGTAAGGTACGTCTTCGTGACGGTAGAACCGGTGAATACTTTGATGGCCCTGTAACGATCGGACACATGCATTACCTGAAACTGCATCATCTGGTAGATGATAAGATCCATGCACGTTCTACCGGTCCTTACTCCCTGGTTACACAGCAGCCTCTGGGTGGTAAAGCCCAGTTCGGCGGACAGCGTTTCGGAGAGATGGAGGTTTGGGCTCTGGAGGCATATGGCGCTTCCTACACCCTGCAGGAGATCATGACTGTTAAGTCTGATGATGTGGTTGGCCGTGTGAAGACATACGAGGCTATCATCAAGGGCGAAAATATCCCTGAGCCAGGTGTTCCGGAATCCTTCAAGGTACTTCTTAAGGAAATGCAGTCCCTGGGTCTGGATGTTCAGGTTCAGAGAGAAGATGGTACCGAAGTAGAGATGACAGAGAGCATCGACTATGGTGATACAGAACTGCGTGCTATGCTGGAAGGCGACCGTCATTACAATGACAGAGAGTCTTACTCCAATTACGGATATCAGGAGCAGGAATTCAAGAACAATGAGCTTGTGAATGTAGAATCCGATTCCAAGGAAACTAACGACGATTATACAGATGACCTGTATGACGCATATACAGATGACAGTGAGAACGAATAATAGAAGGGAGTATAAGCTCATGCCGGAAACAACAAATGAAACTTATCATCCAATGGCGTTTGATGCCATTAAAATAGGTCTGGCTTCCCCTGAAAAGATCCGCTCCTGGACACACAGAACTCCGGAGCCTGCAGATAAGCCAAGCAAGCAGTGGAAAGACTGGTGGGAGCAGGGTGCAGTACGCAACCGTATGCCTGAACCTTCAGGCGCTCCTTCCAAGGAGTGGAAAGACTGGTGGGATCACGGCGTTGTAAAGAAGCCGGAGACCATTAACTATAGAACCTTAAAACCAGAAAAAGACGGACTTTTCTGCGAGAGGATCTTCGGACCGAGCAAGGACTGGGAGTGCCATTGTGGAAAGTATAAGAAGATCCGTTACAAAGGCGTGATCTGTGACCGCTGCGGCGTTGAAGTTACCAAGTCCAGCGTCAGAAGAGAGCGTATGGGACGTATCGAGCTTGCTGCTCCTGTTTCCCATATCTGGTACTTCAAGGGCATCCCAAGCCGTATGGGTCTGATCCTTGACATTTCTCCAAGAACTCTGGAGAAAGTTCTGTATTTCGCTTCCTATGTTGTACTGGATCCAGGTGTTACCAGCCTTCAGTATAAGCAGGTTTTGTCTGAGAAGGAGTACCGTGACGAGATCGAGAAATACGGTTACGGTTCTTTCCGTGTCGGCATGGGTGCCGAGGCGATTCAGGAGCTTTTAAAGGCGATCGACCTGGAGAAGGATTCTGAGGATCTGAGAAACCAGTTACAGGATGCAACCGGACAGAAGCGTGCCCGCATCATCAAGCGTCTGGAAGTCGTAGAGGCATTCAGAAATTCCGGCAACAAACCGGAGTGGATGATCATGACCGTTGTCCCGGTTATCCCGCCGGATATCCGTCCGATGGTACAGCTGGATGGCGGACGTTTCGCAACTTCCGACTTAAACGATCTGTATCGTCGTATTATCAACCGTAACAACCGTCTTGCAAGACTTCTGGAGCTCGGCGCACCGGATATCATCGTGCGCAACGAGAAACGTATGCTTCAGGAGGCAGTTGACGCATTAATTGATAATGGCCGCCGTGGTCGTCCGGTTACCGGTCCTGGCAACCGTGCCCTCAAGTCCCTTTCTGATATGTTAAAGGGTAAACAGGGACGTTTCCGTCAGAACCTTCTGGGTAAACGAGTTGACTA
>OGQG01002266.1_pt1 | contig 11751 bp, 8 predicted proteins | sample 1553201 | NCBI WGS metagenome assembly OGQG01 (sample SAMEA2579925, study PRJEB22360) | human gut metagenome | biome: human gut; feature: human-associated habitat; material: faeces | place: Denmark | collected 2008/2010
TCCCCTGCTCTCTGTAAGCGCCTCTTTTATTTTTATCTCCACATCAACGGTTTCAATTTATTTAACTGTTTAAAAGTATATACCCTTGTAAATTGATTTGTCAAGAATTTTTTATTTTGTACTCTTACATTATCTGCTTTCCATTAAAATATCCTGCCATATAAACCGCCATAAATGCCGTTGACAATATCACCGCAAGCCTGTAAAGCCTTTCATGCTGTTCAAAAAAATCACCTGCAATGATAAATATCGGAAGTGCACAAAGCATATATCTTCCACCGCTTATAAGGAAAGTTACTCCATAACAAATCATAGTATACACCCACAGATACGCCGTATACTTAAGCGGCTGTGTTTTAAGTGCATAAAACAATACCACAATAACAAGTATAACTATGATAACTTCCGGCAGCCATATGCTCATTTTCATACTGTTTGTCGTACCTGCATCTTTAAAATAATTCCACACATCCCCAAATCCCTTATAAAAAGATGTAACCTCATGATTCCAATGATTTTTCTGGTATTCCTGAAACTTAAACGGATTTCCATCTACTTTATAATTCAGATAAAAATATATCAGATTTCCTACAGGTATCAACAACAAATATATTCCCTTTGTAAACACCTCTTTAAAAAACAGAGCGATTTTTTTCTCTTTCCACATAATTACCGGTGAATATGTCTGCAGAAATTCAACGCCGGCAACTCCTAAGAGCAGTATTCCCTGCACTCTGCAAAGCGAACAAAACAGACCTGTCAAACCCACAGCAAACCAATTGTGCTTTTTTATAAAATAGAAACCTATCGAAAGTGTTGCAAAAAACAGGCTTTCTGTCATCATTCCGCCAAAGAAAAAAGCAAATGGCCACACGCTCACAAATGTAAGTGCCTTCTGTGCCGTTTTCTTTCCGTATTCCTCCGATATACAAATATAAAAGAATACTGCCCCCACACAATATGCTATTGTCGAAAGCATAATGAAAGCAAGCTGCCAGTCTCTTATAATAAAATGAATTATTTTAAGAAGCCACGGGCAGAGTGGGAAAAATACAAGAAAAAGATGCTGTCCGTTTTCCACGCAGTCTGCATAGCCTTTACTCGCCAAATCAATATAATGCTGTGAATCCCATCTGTTCCAGCTTGACAAAAAATCAGAAAATGTAAAACCTGTCTCTTCTGAAAATATCATTGATATTACTACACCGACAATATAAATTCCTATTCTGAATAAAAGTGCATACAAAAATACTTTTACGATTTCTTCTTTTGTTGCTTTTTCACCCTTAGGCACAAAAGTATTTGCCAGTATATTGTTTCCTCCTGCAAGTTTCGTAATAAATGTTATCACCCACAAAATTGCAAAAAGTATCATCAATGACGTACATACAAAAACCATACTATTCCATTTCCCTCCATCTTCTAACCTCTTGTATTATCGCAGACAACACCCCTGCAACTTATCTCTTTAGTATAATAACATCGTCCTTCTCGAACACAATCTTATGTGCTTTAATAATTTCATCATAATCAGGTATGCTATATCCATATTCATATGGGCCTAATACAATATATTTTATATTATATTTATCTAAAAGTTTTTCTCTCTCAGACGGGTTTTCGTACATTATTTTTACATCTGCCTCATTTTGGGCATAATCAACACCATGGAAATAGAGAAATGTACCTGAACCGCAAACTATATTTCTTCCTGTGAGTGACGCTACTACATTATTGTGATTCGTTGCCGTAAGTATCATATCCTTAGGCTGTGTATTTTTTTCAATATATTCTGCCGCTTCGAGATATCCTTTACTGTAAAGTCCATATTCGGATACATACTCTCTTCCTAGTGTAAGTACGGCTCCAAATATTCCCACAAAGCCTGCTGCCATTCCTGCTACTGCTGTTACCGCTTTTATATTTATCTTTGCAAGAATATCAAACAGGAAATCTGAAACTGCTATACAAAAATAGAGATAACTTACAAGCATAAGCTTATTATTATCATATGTGTTTGGCTGGAATACTATAAATTCTGACATAAGCCACAGAAATGTAGGAGGAATTACAAGCCGAAGCTGCTTTCTATTGCCAAATGCATATACTAACAACATTCCTATAAACATAATTCCAAAGTTTTTGACTGAAAACAGCAGATAGCTCTCTGTACCATTAGCCCAATTGAAACTTCCCCTTGTAAATTGTTCCCCTGTCGCCTGACTAAATGTAAATTTGAATAATATAGGAAGAGCAAGCACAAGTACAATGACAAGAAAACTTCCCCAGTATTTTATGAGCTTTTTCAAATCCTCAGTCAGCTCTCCATTCTGTTTGATACTATGCACTACCTGATAAACAATAGCTGCAATCAATACACATATAACAATTATTCCTATGGCAAAAAGTGCATTTGCTGATAACGGATTTTGCGAAGTCTTTCTACGGCTTATATATTCAAGTCCCAAAAGCACTCCGGCAAGAACAGCTATACGCACCGGTACCGAAAACTGTTTATCACTTTTTTGCGTCAATTCAAGTAAGACAAATCCTGCACAAAGTATTCCGAGTGAAAGAAACGAATGTGTGTGTATAAGCGGTAATCCTCCCGCAATCACACCTGCCACATAAAAATACTGTCTTTTTTCTTCCCTGACTGCTTTCGTGATAAGATACAAAATCGGAAACAGCATAGCCCAGCCAAATAATGTTGCTCTTTGCGGAATGAGCATATCAGCTATGACATTATGCCACATAATATTTTTATCAGTATAATTTGTCGGGGTCTGATAAAACTCCGTAAATATCCTCTTAAAATTTTGGCTTGCAAAACCTTTGTTTATAAAATATACAAATCCAAAACCACCATTCAAAAAGAAAAGTATATATGAAAGAAATGCCTTCTTTTTATCAGAAAGTATATAATCCATAAGTGCATAGGCTCCAAACATTACCTGCATCAGTGCAAACAGCATCGGAAGAATGTATGCCCATTTAAGTGATGCACCAAATATATACACACTTGATGATATAGAGTCCGATAAAAACGGATATGCAAGCTTTGTTCCAGGAAGTATCGAATAATCAGGAGGAAATGTCTTCTGGTTCGCAATGCTTGTTATAAACCCCAAATGCATGTTCATGTCACCATAAGTACACTGGCCCGCATATACTGCACCATTCTTAAATGTAAGTACATGATGGCTCCACACCTTTACGGTATAACAGTAAAGCACAACGAAAACTGCCAGTACAGGTTTTTCCTTTATCGTTTTTATGATACGCTGCCAAAGATTTGTTTTCTCTGAATTGCCGTCTTTTCCTGACAATATATTATTCTGTGAAACTTCACTATTTTTACTAAAAAATCTTTTGTCAAAATATAATACTGCCACCAAAATAAGAACGAGCAGCATTAGTGCACTTATATGTGCTGCAAGCGTAAAATTCATCACAAATGCCGTGAGCGTAGGCAGCCAGTGAATTAAAAAACTTCCCATAACACTGCCAAACAGTACTTTAAACCATCTGTTTTCCCTCTTAAAAACGGTAAATGCAATCAACACTCCTGCAAACTGGTATAACAAAAAATATAATGTTCCCACTACATTCCCCAAAGCTGAACCTAACATCCTTCACTCTCCTTATTTAGTCGTAGTAGAAACCGATTCTATTGCAACACTTCCGCCTCTTACTACTTCTATTCTGTTTATAAAAGTCTTATTAAACAGCTCTATTATATCATTTACTTTTCCCTCTGTCTCTACATATCTGACAATAACAGATTTTTTTCCGTAGTCAGCTATCTCAAGGTGGTCAAATGAATTAACTATTCTAAATATTTCAGTCTTATCTTTCTCAGTACAACTGTGTATTTTTATGTATAAAAGCTCTGTCTTTTGTATCGGAATATCAGAAAAATCCATTACCTTTATTACAACGACATTTCTGTTAAGCTGCTTTTTTACCTGTTCAAAAGTTACGTCATCCATAGTCATCTCTATTGTCATTCTTGAAACTGTAGGGTCTTCTGTCTCCCCTACCGTAAGTGTATCAAGGTTATAAGATTTACCCGCAAAAAGTCCGGAAATCTTTGCAAGAACTCCTATCTGATTTTCAACGTAAAGTGAAATGCAACGTTTTTTCATTTCCATATTACTATCATCCTTCCTATTTCTCTATTTTTTCTTATTTTTTATTATCAGTTAATATACAAACCATATTTTGCAAAATTATCATTAAATGCTATTAGATTGTGCAAATATAACGAATAATGTTAGCCGGCATTCTTGTCGCCGTCAGTACTTAGTCAGTGTCTTTTACTGACTTATGTACTGCTACGAGCGACAACATAGCGAGAGCGTGCCGGCGGTATTATTTGTTATATTTGCACAATCAACACAACATAAATCTAATTTTACAAGTCTTAACAATCCATTATCATATCGTCAAGTGTCTTTCCTGTAGGCACCATAGGTGAAACATTTGCTTCTCTCTCTATAACACACTCAATAAGTGTAGGGCCTTTTTTAAACTCAAGTGCATAGTCAAATGCTTTCTTTATCTCTTCCTCTTTGGTTATTCTTATTCCCCTCGCCTCATAGCTCTCAGCAAGTTTTACAAAATCAGGTATATATTTCGGACAGCATTTATCTTTATTCATGCAGTCACGATTGCAGCTTTTTCTGTATGTAAGACATGTACTTGAATATCTCTTGTTGAAGAAAAGTTGCTGCCACTGTCTTACATTGCCAAGATACCCGTTATTAAATACCACAACGATGACAGGAAGTTCATAGACCATAGCTGTTGCAAATTCCTGAATATTCATCTGCATTCCACCGTCACCTGATATTGCAATAACAGATCGCTCAGGATTTCCTATCTTTGCACCGATTGCAGCCGGAAATCCGTAACCCATTGTTCCAAGTCCGCCTGACGTTAGAAGCTGTCTGTGTGTCTCAATATCAAAAAACTGTGTTGTCCAAAGCTGGTTCTGTCCTACATCTGTACTTACAATAGGTCTTTCAAAATTATCATTTATATATTTTATAACCTTTTCAGGTGTAAGTCCCTCATATTTGTTCATATTTATAGGATACTTTTCTTTCCATTCAAGAGTCTGTGCCACCCATTTTTCTATCTTGAGCGGTGTGCCGTATTCTATAAGCTTTTCTATCGCCAGTTTTGCATCAGCAACTATAGGAATATCTACAACAATATTCTTTGAAATCGAAGCTGAATCAATATCTATATGAACAATTTTCGCACCTTTTGCAAACTCGCTTATCTTTCCTGTTATTCTGTCATTAAATCTTGTACCAATGGAAATAAGAAGATCACACTCACTTACCGCATGATTTGCCGCATAACTGCCATGTATTCCTATATTTCCAAGATATAATCTGTGTTTTGAAGGAATCGCACCTTTCCCCATGATAGTTGTTATAGCAGGTATACCTGTCATCTCAACGAGCTCTTTCATTTTTTCATTTGCTCCCGACAGATTTACACCGCCACCGAGCAAAAACAATGGCTTTTTAGCTTTTTTCATCATGCTCACGGCTTTTTTAATCTGACCTACATGAACACCTTCACTGGGTTTATATCCCCTTATATTTACATCCTCAGGATATTCTTCACTTCCCATCGCAACCTGTATATCTTTTGGAATATCAACAACTACAGGCCCCGGTCTTCCGGTTCGCGCAATATAAAAAGCTTCCTTGATAATTCTTCCAAGATCCTCTCTCTTTCTGACAGTTACACTATATTTACATATGCTGTTTGTTATACCTACGATATCAACTTCCTGAAACGCATCATTTCCCATAAGATTAAGCGGAACCTGTCCTGTAAAACATACAAGCGGAACACTGTCATAGTTTGCCGTTGCGATACCTGTAACAAGATTTGTCGCTCCCGGTCCACTCGTCACAAGACAAACACCGGTCTTTCCTGTTGACCTTGCATAGCCGTCTGCCGCATGTATAAGTGCCTGTTCATGTCTCGGAAGAATAACTTCAATGTCATCCTGGTCATACAAAGCGTCAAATAAATCAATTGCCTGACCTCCCGGATAACCAAAAAGAGTATCTACTCCTTCCTCTCTCAATGCTTTTACAAATAATTCAGTTCCCTTAATCATATTTAAACACCAAACCTTTCATAATAAATCTTCATTGTACACCGAAGTGTGCATTCAATGTAATAACAACAAAACCAGGAAACGAGAAGTTTCCTATAAAATAATAAAGCCCTAAACTGACAAATGTCAATTTAGGGCGAATATTTTCGTGGTACCACCTAATTTCAGATGAAATCTGCACTCTGCCGATACTCAGACTATAGTTTTATAAATCTATAAAACACATATCTTTTATATCGTTTTCCATATAACGTTGGAAAAATCCGTTGAAGCCTACTTGCACACAAAATAAATTCCGCTTTCAGTCCAAAGCTCAAAGGCTACTTCCATATACAAGACACAAGAACTTTCACCATCCGTTCCCTCTCTACAGAGTCTCTGATATATGTACTCCTCCTCGTCACAGCCATTCCTTTTATTATTTGATAATATGATGTTGGGGTCAAAAGATATTTTGCCCCCAACTAATGCCACGGATTGCTTAATTGAAAAAGATATTATCACAATCTTTTTTAGTTGTCAAGGTCATCATCAGGCTCTACAACTATTTTGACAGGCATTCCTTTCTGAGGATTATATCTTTTTTTAATCTTCGGAACAGCAGTCTGCATGTCAGAATCCTTTTTTATACCTGATAAATCCTTGTCAATATCTGTCTGATTCTCATCAGAGCTGTTGTTTTCAAGAGCTTTTACTGCCTCTCTCTCAAAACTGCTCTCATATTCTTCTTTTTTCTGTCTTCTTGTCTTGAATTCTTTTACAACTTCGGCTGACTCTGTTTCTTCGACTGTCTCCGTCTCTTCGACTGTCTCATTTTCTTCTTTAACAATTTCTTCCGGCTCTTCTTCAAGTGTCGCTGCTGCCTCTTCTGTGTCATCCTGTACTTTTTCAGACTCATCTTCATCTTTTGAAACTAAAGCCTGATTTTCTTTCTGACTTTCAACATTGTCACCGTCATTTTCAGCACTTTCTGAATCAGTTTTTTCAACATCTTCAATATCTTCTGAATCAGTTTTTTCGGCATTTTCAGTATCTTCTGAAACATCCTCACCGACGTCACTATTATCTTCCTGTTTTTCCTCTAAAGAATCATCCTTGTTTTCTCTTTCAGAGTTTTCTTCTCCAAGTTCTTCTGATAAATATTCTTCTTCCTCTAACGGTCCTTTCTTTATTGCAACAATAGCTGAAATCACTTTTACCGGAATTCCTGCAAACAGAACTGCCATAACCAGCAGTGTTACATAGTAACACTCAGGAAGAAACTTCTTTATCATAAACCATGAACCAAGGTCATCCCCGAGTATATTTTCTATAATCACCGGAACATATTGGTATATTGCTATAGGCAGTCCGATATGAACAACCACATCAACAATTGTTCTGATAATTCCGATACCTTTTTTTCTTGTATTTCTGTACCACCAGCTCATCATAAGAAATGGAACAAGCGATGCCAAAAATACAATAACGTACACTATGTCAAATTCAATATGCGGCATCATAACAGCTTTTGAATCAATTGTTCTTGCTTTTTCTCCTATTGCAAGACATATAACATTTGACATAAGTTCTTCAATAACATCATTTCCCGAAACCACATCCGATGTATCAAAGAGCATAGTAATTCCCAAATCCTGTCCCGGAACAAGAAATGCAGAAGATATATAACCGTCAATCGCGCCCGAAACATAATATACATCCTGTTTTCCTACTTTTGTCTTTATCCAGCCAAGACCTGATGTTCCTTTAGTGGCAAAAATTGTATTGCCGCAATCAGTACCATCAGCATATATTTTTTCTATCTGGTCATATGACAATGTCTTTCCTCCGGCTGCAAGAAACATGCTTAATACACTTCCCATGTCTTTTGCATCGGAAACAATTCCTGTCGCAGGCACCGCATCCCACTCATCATTATCTGTCTTTTCAGCTTTTTTGGCGATTGGCAGACCAAATAAATTGTCATGACCCAAAACAACATCTTTTCCCGACATATCATCAGTTGTGTACGTCGATTCAAGCTGTAAAGGCTTCAAAATTTTATTCTGAATATAATCTGAATAACTGTCACCCGAAACCTCCTCGATAATCTTTCCTAAAATCGCATAGTTTATTCTTGCTTCCTGATACTCTCCTTTTTTGCCAAGAGGTTCCGGAATATTTCCTGATTCTATTTTCTGAGTTGTTGTATATCCGCTTGTCTGCTTTAAGAGTTCCTCAACCGTTATGTCAGGCACATTCCCTGAACCTGATATAACATCTACAATATTTGTGTCAAGCGAAATCTTATTTGAATCAATCAATTGTAAAATTGAGATAGATGTAAATATTTTACTCAATGAACCTATTTTCAAATCTGAATTTGTTTCGGGTACATCTCCAAAAGAAGCACTGTACACTTCTTTCCCCGAAGTTACTATAGATATCTCTCCACCGGGAATTTTTGCATTGGAAAGCTGTCCGATAATATACTTTTCGATATCATTCTCATGATAACTCGCTGCAAATGCATTGCCGGCAAATGACAACGACAATATTAATGCCAAAACAACCGATAAAAACCTTTTTTTCATAGTATCTCTAATCCTCCATGCCGATTTTTCTTTCTGTACGTTATATCCGTTTTATCTTTGCAAATTTCTTTTGCACAATAATCGAATACTCAATTTTTTCAATGAAAAAACTTCTTTTTATTCTATCACAGTTTTTTACATTTGTAAAAAGAAAACTCCGTATACACTAAAAATGTATACGGAGTCTCCTGCCGCTTTTAATCTATATTCATATCTTCTTAATACTATCTTTCAAAATATATTATGCTGCAACAACGTCCCCTAATTCACGAATAATCTGGCTTGCTTCGTTTGGTTCACAGTTTCCTGTCATCCACATGCTGTTTACCAAGTAATGACTTTGCATCTACACAATAGCTTCCACAATACAGATTGAAATCAGCGTCATACTTTGAGAGAATGTGAACAAATTTGTTTACATCAGTTACATCATTAAACTTAATGTTAATCTTGTTCATAATAAACACTCCTTTTCATAATACAAAAAACTTTTAACAGCTTTCACGCTACTATACCACCATTGAGTGTTTAAATATATACTTTTTTTAATGAATTTACTACATTTTCTACTCTGCTTTTTCATTTTCTCCCATTTTGATGCTTTTTTCGATATCTAGCTGGCGTTATTCCATTCTTTCTTTGAAAATAAACACTAAATCTGCTCTGAGAGCTGAATGCACAATAACTGCTTATTTCCTGCAAAGAATAATCCGTATACTTCAAAAGATACTCACTGGATTTTATCTTTTCGTCAATTATATATTGTTTTAAGGTTACTCCTTCAAACTGACTAAACTGTTCTGAAAGATAATTCGGTGACACACCTATATATTTTGCTATGTCTCTCACCATAAGAGGCTCATGTATATGCGCAAATATATAATCTTTAACCTGATGTATCAATGGATTATTTATATCGTTATTGTTCAGGTTACGAACATCTCTTGTAAAATTATATTCGGCTTCTCTTACAAGGTGCTCAATTTTTATCGGATCATCCAGTTCTTCCTCAAGATATCTGATGTATCCGTCTGCCATTGAAAATGCCGCTTCTGCATTTATGCCGCCCTCTATAGCACATCTCGAGGCACATGTAATAACTCCTATAGCAATATTTTTCAAGCTTCTCACCTGATCTTCAGCAAGTTTTCCAAGCTCTCCCGGATAAACTTCATCTATACTCTCTTTAAGTCCTTTGAGATCTCCTCGCCTTATGCTGTCATGTTCTCTTAGTTCCTGTGCATATGGATTGTGAGTACTGCCGTTCTCCTGATATTCAAATATGCTTTCTGTAACATAAACCTCCACCGATTTATCTAAGCTTATGTTATTTTTCCACAAATCATACTTTCCAATCTTTTTTCCGGTAAGCTCATTCCATATAAGAATAACCGCCGATGTATAGGTTCCTTTTGAGCATACACGTATATCTGAACCTTTGTTTTCAAATGAAGAAAACATTGCCGTCTTTCCTATAACTATAAACTCAGATTCATCCTCATTCCACATAGCACACACCACAATACCTGTATCTACAACAACTATGTACGGAAAATCTTTTCCTGCTTCCTTAACTATCTGTGAATAGAGCATAATATCCTCTTTTCTTGAATCCGAAAGCTGTTCTATAAGTATTCCGTTTTCATCAAATATTGCAATATGAGCATTTAATATAGGTAACATATGTATCAGGAAAAATTTATCTTTCATATAAAACAGTCCTATTATCTATAATACTAAATATTGTTTGCCAATGCTGCTGTAATAATAGCCATAGAATATACTTCCGATGCATTGCAGCCTCTTGACAAATCATTTACAGGAGCATTAAGTCCAAGTAATATCGGACCATATGCCTCAAAGTTACCCATACGCTGCGCAATCTTATATCCGATATTTCCTGCATTTATATCAGGGAATATAAATGTATTTGCATGACCTGCAACGTTTGACTCAGGGCATTTTGTTCTTGCAACTCTAGGTGATACTGCCGCATCAAACTGAAGTTCTCCATCTATAGGAAGATCCGGATATTTCTCCCTTGCTTTGCGTGCAGCGTTGCACATCTTGTCTACATCCTCTCCCTTTCCGGAACCATGTGTAGAATAACTCAGAAAAGCTACCTGTGGATCAACACCAAAAATCTTTGCACATTTTGAAGCTTCCCCTGCTATCTCGACAAGTTCATCCTCTGATGGTTTAATGTTGATTGCACAGTCACCCATAGCAATAACTTCATTCTCACCTGTAGCGCTTGGTCTTACAAGTATAAAGCATGAAGAAACAATACTATGTCCGGGTTTAGTCTTTATTATCTGAAGTGCCGGACGAACAGTATCTGCTGTTGAATATGTTGCACCTCCCAAAAGTGAATCTGCAACTCCCATCTTTACAAGCATAGTTCCAAAATAATTTGCCTGTGAAAGAACCTGTCTTGCTTTTTCAGGTGTCATGCCCTTTTTCTTTCTGAGCTCACAAAGTATTTCAACCATCTCATCCATTTTTTCATATTTTTCAGGATCTATAATTTCAGCTCCACGAATATTAAATCCGCTTTCCTCTGCTGCATTCATAATCTTTTCTTCATTGCCGATAAGAATAGGATGAAGGAAATTGCTCGCAAGCAATCGTGATGACGCTTCAAGGATACGCGAATCTTCACCTTCCGTAAAAACGATTTTCTTTGGACTCTTTTTTAAAATGCCTATCAACTGACCAAAACCAAACATCTAATCATCTCCATTTCTAAATTTTATGTTTATTTTTAAACACCACGCCTATTTTCGTATACTTTTATAAAAAAGTCAATATAAACAATACGAATTTGATAAAATTTCGCTATAGAAATATGATATACTTTAATAATGAAAACTGATGCCACGGATTGTTCTCTTGCATCACTAAATAAAATAACAAGAAATGAGGGTTACAATGACTTCACAATTACCTGATATTATATCAGCCGAACAAAAAAATATGATATTTGAAAACATGTCTGACGGTGTAATAACTTTAGACTCCGCAGGCAGA
>OGQG01002279.1_pt1 | contig 11701 bp, 22 predicted proteins | sample 1553201 | NCBI WGS metagenome assembly OGQG01 (sample SAMEA2579925, study PRJEB22360) | human gut metagenome | biome: human gut; feature: human-associated habitat; material: faeces | place: Denmark | collected 2008/2010
GTGCAATCGGATGATTAAGAGCTTCACGATATTGCTCTGTTGTCCAGTTCTGCCAGTTAGGATCTATATCAGACCATTGGAAGCCACCATTACCATGAGGGGGATTCTTAAAATCGTAAACCTCATGTCCTAAATCACGGAGAATATCTACAACGTCCTGTTGAAATACATTTCTCCAACTACTTGCTACATAAATTTTTGCCATAATTTTTTCTTCTTATATTAATTACCTATTTTTGCTAAAAATAAAATTAGTTACCATGAATTTACATGATGCCATTATTCAAGTATTAAAAAAAGCGGGTACTCCACTAAGTTGTCGGGATATAGCAGATATAATCAACAAAGACCAATTGTATAAGAAAAGGGATTTATCTCCTATTAAAGGCGGGCAAATTTCAGCTCGAATAAATCAATATCCATATCTGTTTAAAGTTGATAGAACCAATAAACCAATACTTGTTTCTCTACCTTGATTGTTGATTTGTTGATAATCCTTAAGAATCTTCACTCCATTTTATCCCTTACTTATTGAGTTTGTATCAGTAAAAAGTGTAAAGCCGGAATCTTCGTTCATATATACCTTAGCGCATACATCGCACTATACTCCAGTATACTATTTCTTCAAATACTGCCATGATATTTATTTTATATTTATATATTTGTAAATTCAAAAAATATGATATTAAACAATGAAAAATCAAGTTTTCAATTCTTGGGAGATAATCAATGAAATGACAATCATTAAGAAAGCTGATTGGAGTTTCTTTAAATACAATGGCTCTGGTATTCCTAAAGCAACCAGAAATTATTGGAATATCAATAACTTATCATCCGGAGAGAAACTACATATCATTTTAAATTATAAAGGGGTAGAATATGAATCATATATTGTTATAGATAAAACAAGATTCCAGAGATCACAGATATTTTGGAATTCAGATTTAGGAAATATCTTTAAGCAACTATATCCAAATTACAACAACAAAAATGATTTAGACTACCCGTCATTACAATTCAAGAAAATATCCGACACATATTACATTATATCTTTTGTTAATGAAATAAATGATGATTATCTATTCTTACCACCCAACTATTCAAATATAGAAGGAAGAAAACTATATTTCCAGTCCACACGTTATGAGAGAGACGCCAAATTACGGCAACAAGCTTTGAATATTCATGGATATTCATGTTTTGTATGCGGATTTAACTTCTTTGAAACATATGGAGAAATTGGACGTCAATTTATCCATGTACATCATATAAATCCACTCTCCCAAATTGGTGAACAATCCGTAAATCCAATTACAGATTTAGTTCCTGTATGCCCCAATTGTCATTGTATGATCCATAGAGATAAAAAACATATTCTAACAATTGAAGATTTGAAACAAATACTCAAAATAAATGGAAAATAAATATTCTTCCGCACATATAAGAAGTTCATCATTTTTTCTTTTTTAGTCATTGATAAACTCATCCTCATTTTCCCCTATCTCGTTTTTTACAGGCTTCTTCACCGGAACTCGGATCGCCTTTTCTGTAAACTTACTCGATAGATACTGTTTCGCTTCGATCCAACTTGAAAAGTGCAAATCTTGATCAGTGTAAAGTGACAGGATCGTTTCGTTTAGTTTGTCGAGTGCTCCGTATGAGCTTGAATTTATCGTGCCGTCTAAAGGTGAAAACTTGGCAACTAAGCCGTTATAATTCTCTGAAACAAATCGGTCGATATACTTCCGATTCCGTTCATTTGCTTCGGTCCGCTCTGCGGGAACGTCGTGCAAATAGTTTGTGTTTGATAGTTTTCTAATCATATTAAAATCCTTCTAATCGTTTTTGTCCATGCATTTCGTCCACCTTGTACTGTGGTAGTTTCCGTTTTGGTTTTACATACTCGAAATGTCGTTCTGCTTCTGATAGATCATAGAACATTTCTTTGATTTCGTCCGGTAATACTTCTTCGTCGTCATCGTCGGGCATCGGATCAGCAACCCGGAGAAAACAGCCTAAAATGTACTGCATGATTTCGTATGTACTCTTGAAATGGTAGTCGGTTTTGATCTTGTCTAGTCGCCGCCATTGGTCCAGATCGACGCGAACCGGAATTTTCTTGAAATAGACGAATTTCTTTTTTCTTCTTCGCATAGTTTCTTTATTTTAATTATCTTCTACTAGCTCCATTCAAGTCCAAAACGTTGAACATCTCGTTTATTCGGTCCGCGATATACGCACCGTAAATAGTCTGTATTTCCTTGATCGTTAGATTTGTCGTTACATGGGTTATCGCTTCATGTCTCAACTCGTACCGACATTGGAAAATATACTGCATCACGTTTAACTCAGTGCCGAAATACTTCGCCGGGATTGGTTCTCGTCCTAGTTCATCGAAACAAATCATTCGCGGCGCACCGTTGTTGTACGTGTACAACTCTAGCGCATCCTTTCCACGCATTGAAAAGCTATTCGCAATGAAGGAAGCCGAGTCTATCCTAAAACCGCCGACTGGATAACCGCCCTTCGCTTTGCCACGTGTGAAATACCCGTATCGGTTTAAAATCTGCATGATAGTACTTTTCCCGGTCCCAATATCACCCCTCAACAATAGCCCTTTGTTTGTATCTAATTTACCACGTCCTTCTGTATACAAAAAGAGTTGATTCATTAGGTTCTTATTGGAGTCGTCAATCTTAAAATCGGGACAAACATACTCGCAGCAGGCTTTAAACCATTCCGGGCGTTTCCCTATTTCTATCGGCTCATCATAATACGGTAGTCCGTATGATAGTATCGCCGCTATCGGTAGAGTTTGTTTGCTTCTTGTTTCCATATTCATTTTTATTGTTTTTCAGTTCAAAGAATCCCGCCCAATTATTTGCAATCGCTTCATTTATGATTTGAGATGCAATCGCCGGATTATCTTTGCTCAATTTCACTAATTTGCTGTAACACGCTTTAAGCGACTTTTCCGATTTGTAATTTTCCCGTCTGTCTTTTTTGTATTCAAGCCAAAGAATAAACGTCTCTAAAAACTCGTTAGATATAAAATCAAAATCTCCATGAGAGACTTTAGAGAGTATATTTTCGTTTGGTTTCTGTTTTAGTTTATTATAGTCCATACTATTGGTAGTACTATTGGTTGTCTTATCTCCCCTCTTATCGGTTGGTTTATCGGGCGTATTATCTACCGTATTATTTACGGTAGTCATTACGGTAGTTTTAAACTCCTTCACAAAAGAATAGGAACTAACAACACGTCTACTTTTACCAGATTTATAATAAATCAATCCTGCGTTTATCAAAGACTCGCGAGCTTTTACAAGTGTTCTCTCGTTCACGTTAAGCGCAAAACAAAGTTCAATGTTCGAGCAATCGAAAACGTCCCTCCAATCTTCGCCGTTACAAATAGCCACTAGTTCGTAAAATAGGGCTTGTTCGGTGGCGGTAAATCTGAAACGTCGTCTCGCTTTTCTCATCTTCTCAGTTAGCGTATATCCGTCTATATTCATCACACTTATAAAGTCTATCGCGCTACATAATAACTACAAATCCTGATCCCTATGGACCGCCCCACTTTAAGGACGGAGCAATAACAAATAAAGTTCTTCTCTTCTCCGCCATTCCGACACGTCCGGCAATCGCTTTTTTGTACCTGTGTTGTTTTCTTCGCCATTTTATACCTCCTTTATTCTGATTCCATGAACGTAAAGCATGAGCTTCCGTTTGATTATATACTCCTTTGTTCGAACTCCTTTCGTATCCTCAACGACATACTCGCCATCTCGATAATAAACGAAGTCCGCGATATAGTAAACGCCTCGTTCTAGAAGTTCCTTTTTGCGTAGCATTTTCCGCACTCCCTGCACTTCATAGAAACGATATTGAGGCGAAATAAGCTCGTATTTTACTTGCTCTTGCAATCCGGTTATAATCCCCTTCTTTTCGAGTAGTTTCAACTCCTTAGCGCGCCGATACTCCTTTTTTGAGTCGTATCCTTCTATCTTTACATTGTTATACTTTGCCATGTTTTTATTTTGGTTTGTAAATAGTGGATAAGCCCGGATTCGAACCGGGAATGTAAATTCAAGAGCCTCACTGAATGGTTACAGAATGTCTGGCTTACAATCTTACTCTACTAAGCGATACCAATTCCGCCACTTATCCGATTTGCCGGGACTTTCACCCGGCACGCTGTTACTTGCTTGTGTCGTGTTTTAATTCGTTCTTTTCTTCTGAATGATACGGATAAACATCTACAATCGCCGTTTCTTTCAACGAAATAGAAGAGTAATCCGCCATCGTTCCTTTCATACCTTCGTCGAGTTTCTTCATTGCGTCGTGAATGTCTGCGGCTTGTACCAGAACATTCGTATAAGTCCGCTTTTCTTTGCCGCTCACTTCGTCCACCGTAATAAAAGCGAGTCGTCCGGCGTACCATTTATCGGCGGAATCCTCTTCACTCGTAAATATCTCGCTATAATGTGCGCGGGAAATATCGGATACGGTGAACTCACCGGAGATAAACGGAGTTACTTCTTCGATTATTCGCGCTTCTGCCTCGGTAAAACTCAGCGCATCGACTAAATACGGTTCTGTTACTTTCTTTTGCATTCCGTTTTCCATTACTTTTTCGTAACGGATTTTTGTTAAAAACCAATTGTGCATAATTTCGTGTTTATTAAAGTGTTTATAAAAAATGTGATTAATCGTGTTGTGTTAGTGTTGTGACGGTTATTTCTTTGTCAGTTTGCGTATTTCTTTCCGTAGCTTATAAATCTGATTCTTCACCGGGACGCTGTTTTTCGCGTCCGGCTTTAACGCCTCGATCTGTAACTTCAAATATAATATTTCCTTTGCCTTATCGATGCAACCGAGGAAGTCTAGACCGGAACGAATAGATTCGTCTATCATTTCACTAGCTAACCGGATACGATCATAGAGCTTCTTTATGTTTTCTGCATGATCAGCGCGATTCATTTCAAGTATCCGACCGTCGTTCACGTAGCCATCATAAATGACATAATACAACTTATCTACGTCCGGGCGACCGAGGAAATGACCGAGGAACTGCCAGTAGTACTCGTCCTTTTCGTCGATGGTATTCCCGAATTGCAAAGATTCGATTTTACCCTGCGACATCGGGCATTTGATTTCGCCTAGAGCGATAACTTTCCCGTCGAATCCATACACATAGAAATCGGGTGAATCTCCGAACCCTTCAAACGGTTCATTGAAAACAATGTCGTAAAAATCGGTTGTACACGACTTGATCTCGTTCATTAATTGACTCCGTACCCACTCAACCGCTAACGGTTCGTTGTCGTGCCCCCAATCAAAAGCCTTTGCACTTCCGTTTTCTCGCATCATCCCGGTCCTACGCTCGTATCGTACTAAATACATCGCATCCAACGCGGCTTTACCGAACGGACATCCTTTGCCCGCTTTCATCAAATCGGGAAGCGTAGAGGCTGTTATTTTGCCGCGTCTCTTTTCTTTCCATTCAAATTCCTTTTGTTCACTTGATTTCATGTGCTACTAATTCTTTGATTTGTTCTTTTGTTAGTTTGTATTTCATTTGGACTTGCGCAACTGTATAGCCGCCCGCCAATGCGTCTAGAATGTTTTTCCAGATCACCGATCCAGTTTCAACCGTAGGCAATGAGTTTTCAACTTTCGGGATGAATGGACGAATACGGAGCGAATCAACCTTTTCGCCGAAAGCGTCCACCATTACTGCGCCGATCTGAATTTGCTTGTTTATCCATTCTTCGAAATTCGGTGTTTTGAAAATCTTCGTCATAGTTTTGCAGTTCGTCCGGTTGAGAATCATCGGTTTTACATTCTCGAAGAAGTAAGCGACGAAGCATTCTTCTTTCTTTCCAGACGCACCGACTACCTGTTCTCTTTTCGTTTCACGGATGGTGAGAACTATATCTTTTCCGTCCGGTAGGCTGTAAGCGCCTAGATAGTCATAATTAAATTGAGTTTTCCAATGTGTCATTATCTTGTTGTTTAAAAGTTATCGTTTCCACCCTGATAAAGCGACTCATAACAGCGAGCGCAAACAGTGATTATTTTCGTACCGCGTATTCCGCGTTCATACGTTTCGACTTCTATTTCGATCTCTTCGCCCGGTTCGATTTCCTCGCCGCAATCTTCGCAAGTTAGAGTATCAGCAGGACATGCTCCCAAAACCGTACACATTCGACAATTACCGATACATTGATGATTCGCCGCCATGTCTTTTTACGTTTATATAGTTACAGACTAGCACATAGATAATCGTTAGAAACACGATCAGAAGTGCGATGATAAGTTTGCCCGGTTTCGGTTCGCCTTCTGCGAGGCTGCACGCTAGGAGCATTAAGATGATAGCGATAGGGCTTTGTTTGAGTGTTAGCATGATATTTCGTTTTAATTTGGATATTCTTCACTATAAGCGTATCTAAGTACGTCGGACGCTTTACACCTCCATTTACCGTGTTGGTGTGCGGTTGGCTTATCAGTTGCGATTTTCCCGCGTCCTACTAAATCCTCCAACCTCCGGCGACCTCCGACGATTTCCGCCGACATATTTTTACTAAAGGTTAGTTCTCTCGTAGCGTCATAAATTCGGTTGATTTCATTCGCTAGTTTCTCATTGTAACGTTCTGCTGTCGTCATTGTAGTCGTGTTAGATAGATTCCTGTTTCGGTTGCTTTCGTTTTGAATAAGGCTAACCCCTTTCTTTTAAGTTGGCTTGCCGTTGCTTTTGCGGTATCTTCTTTGTCTTTATCGAAGAATACTGGATCGCCTACGTTTAAATCAAGTAAGTTCTTTCGTGTTGGTTTGATTGGTGTTGTGTTCATTGTCGTTATAATTTATTTTATTAGCTTTGCATAAAAAAAGAGATGAATAATACAAAGAATCCAAAAGCGATTAACGCCGCTAAAAAGTACATTCAGTCCAAGGAGCAATATTTAAAAACTCGCTCAACGTGGTTTTATAATATATTAATTGCGGGGGCTGGTCTTCTGGGGGCTTTAGTAGCATTATCCAATAATAGCCACGAATTTTACCCGGTACGCGTCCTTTTTGTTTTGACCGTAATATTGCTAACACTGGGCATTCTAAGCGTAGCAATCGCGCTATACTATGATATTTTCCGGTCAAAACGCCGCCAACTGGAAGATTATAAACGGTTACAAAGTATAGTCGTCGGTACCAATACCGATCCCACTTCTTTAAAAGGTAAGTCGAAAACCTTTTTATTTTTCGACATATTGACTTATATATTCTTCTCATTATCATTCATTTCTTTAATAGTTGTTCGGCAATGTAAGTCGGATCACCCGTCTTTTGATTATTGGACGATTCTTTAATAGTATATGTAATAGCGAAAAATCTCCCAGAGTGGTTTTAATAGTCCCGAAGGATTAGATTAATGTTATACATTGTAATATTCCAACGAGTTCAGAAATAATTTTGCACCCCTAAATATTTTGAAAGTCTTACTATTTGTGAGCTTGCGTCGATGTACCAAATACACACGATTTACACTCAATGGAGTGATTGCAATAATCACATAAAGAATCTGGCATCTTCCGCCTTCCAGCCATATCTGGACGACCTCTTGACTCGGAAACCTCAATTATTATCCGATACACTTCGTCCGGGATTTCTAACACGTTGGGAACAAACTTTGCGGGAACTGTTTGAACATCTTCGGAAAAATGCGACACCCGATTACTCAGATTCGTTGCATAAGTTGCGATTGCTGCTGCTTTCATAATTCCTTCGTTTTATTTGTTACTTATTCATTCATTCATTAACTTTGATGCGACAAAGGTAAGTCCATTATTGGACTATACAAAACAAATAGTCCAATAATTAACCAAAATAGTCCATATTTAGACTATTTCCAAATAATAACCAATAATGGAAACACTAGAAAAACTAAGATTTCTAATTGATAAAGAAATAGTTAGCAGATACGAATTGGCTAAAGATTTAGGAATGAGCAAATCGACATTAACTAATTACTATGAAGGAAAAACAACGCCAAGTAGTCTAAGATTGGACGTTATTGAAACTTATATCAACAAAAGATTTGGATCAAATTTAAATTGTTCAACCGAAAAACAACAAGATAGTCCCTTAGAAAACAATAACTATACCCTTCATTACGACGACCTAAAAGGCAAAGCCATTCCACATATAGACGTAGTGACTGCCTCATGCGGTCTGCCCAATGGCTTTAACTCTGCAATAACAAAAGGAGACTGTGAGCGATATATTATCCCCGATATGCCCGGTTGTGATTTCACGATCCGCGCCGGAGGTCGTAGTATGATTAACAGAGACGTCCCAGAACAGAGCATTAATGATCGGGACATTGTAGGATGCCGGATCGTTACAACTAGATCACACGTAAGATGGGGTGAGGTATACGCTTTAGCAACATACGACGGTATAATGATAAAAAAGGTCGAAGAATCAGAACAGGAAGGATATATAAAATGTGTTCCTTTCAATAAGGAAGAAGGTTTTAAACCTTATGATGTTCCGGTCAATGAAATACACGATTGGGCACTAGTCGTCGGTGTGGTAAGCGTGAAAACATGGATTTAAACTAACAATAAATAACAAAACAAAATGAAAAAGCTACTATTTGCATTATTGTCTGTACTATGTCTAAACGGATGTTCAACTAAAACCGGGACTCCTTTAGAAATATATCTAAATAAACACAATCCCAATTTATCATCATTGGAAATAATCGAAGTTTCAGAGATAGACAGTATATATTCTCCATATAAAGAATTAATGTCTTTATCTTATATGTATTCAAAACTCGGTGCTGATATAGCAAAACTAAATGCAAAAGCATTCGAAGCAAAAAGTACTAAAGAGGCTATTTTAATTTTAGATAGCGCTTTGAATATATATAATCAAGAAGATGCAAAACTCGATCCTATAACAAACAAGTGCTTTAAATCTATTGATTTCCCTAGTCTGGTAGATGACAAAAATAGAATATATATAAAAGCGAAATATAAAATAGACGGAAAGATCAAGGAACACAACTTTTACTTTAACGAGGACGGAAAAACGATCGGACACACTGACGAGGATATACGTAATAGTGCTAATAATGTTCTCTCTGGACTAAACAGTCTCCGCGATGCAAAAAGAGAAATAGACAAAGACAAAAGGGATATTAAAAGAGGCGAATATCGATTTAATGCAAAATAATAACTAATAACAAAACAAAATGAAGGAGCTAATATTTCTAATACTGCTATTATTATGCAGTACATCTATGTTCGGTCAAATCAAAACAAAAACCTCAAAAGATAGCTATCTAGTATATAACTATAACGGGGAATCTTTCGACTCAAATAAAAAGATCAAAGAAGGAGCAGATATAACACTTATCAAAGAGTTTGAACAACATCCAACTTTTTTTATTGTGATTTATAAAAACAAAGAATATTGCTTAAATAAAGAATGTATTGACAAAACAGTAGTAGATCGATATATCAAAGCTAAAGAGGATAGTCTAAGAGTTATACAACACCGAAATGACTCAATAAAATTAGCCGTCCATAAAAGAAAAAATGATTCAATAACAGCAGTGAACAGATTAAGAGACAGTATCAATCAAATTGAAATCGCTAAAAAGAAACAAGAACTAGATAGTATCAAACACTTAAAAATGAGACAAGCGGCTATCATCATGCAAAAGTATTCAGAAGATCAAAAAGCACTTATAAAGGCAGGCATGCCAATTGAAATTGAGTATTTGTACACAAGTGATCCCAATAGTGCGGGTGGTACTAATTTAAACTTTAGACTTAAAAATATATCTCCCAAAGTTATAAAATATATATCTGTAACTGGCTATCCAATCAATGCAGTTAAGGATAGATGCTATTGTTCTATTAGAAACTACTCACAGATAACGAGAAAAGGTGTGGGACCAATAGAAGAAGGAGAAGTAGTAGAATACACATGGGAAAACACTTGGTATAATCATACAATAGATAAATATATTCCTGTTTCTATAAATATTCAATACATGAACGGAAGTTCCATTAATATAATAGGAGAAAAGTTGAAAAAGATTATGAAAGCACCTTTACTAGATAAAGTGTATGACGAAATTTTGAAGGAATATGATATAGACTTGAAAGAAGTTATAAAAGACATGAAGGAAGCTAGCCTATGATATTAACAGCATCAAAATAACTAACCCCGCAACATCATGGAACTAAAAGATTTTATAAAAGCTACAATAACCGGAATAGGAATCTAGTCAGTATCTCCGATAGGAAAATTTATCTTAATCGGTGGTTTTGTGCCCGATTTAACGTACTCGAAAATCATATTCGACAAATCAAATAATGAAACCGATTCTGACATGTTGAAACGAAGTCCTTTCGGAGGTTGCTTGTTGATTGAGATCAATACAGCTTGTTTCAAACAAAATTTTCTTAGTTCTTCATCTGTCATAATAGTATTTTTACTATTAGCCGAATAAACTAGAAACAGGTAGCTCAATTGTAATAAATAAAAAATAGAATGAGAAATAAAAATGAACATAAAAACAGTATTTAAAAATCGTTTTTTACTTCCGCTTGTCGGAGGCTTAAAAAACAATCGTTATAACTAATTAATTATTAATCAGATAGGCACGTTTTTGAATTAATACTGGCAGTGTCGAGGTGATCGGTTCGAGTCCGATACGCTCCACATATACAAGACTTAAAGCTCTGATTTTCAGAGCTTTTTTCTTTTTACTTCACTCTTTATTTCCCCATTCTATTCCCCATCAAAAGAGCTTTGAATTTATACTACTTTAACTCATCAATTAGTTTACTAGCACCAAAAATCATATTTTCAACCCGATATAGAAATAAAAAGGGAGCATAATATAGCATATCTCTCCTCCTTCCTACAATACCATCCTCAATAAAAGATATCCTACTAAAAAACGGATGCTAAGTTTTATGCTATCCATGTCAGCCCATCGGAAAAGGAACTCCAAACAATAGGTAGCAAAGAACAGGAACAAGCCGAAGCAATGAAATATTATATCCGTGAGGTGTTCATTCCTGAATATGCCAATAATTTCAATAAAGAACTATCCGCTTCAGATATAACGTTTTACGGAAAGATTCATTTAGACCGTAGCCATTCCGACAACGAACTGAATATGCACTGTCATTTGATTGTGAGTCGGAAAGATCAAACAAATAAAAAAACTGTCATCACTTATCAATCACAAAAACACCAAAAAAGGAATGATAACGGGAAGGTTTGATCGCGTTAACCTATTCCAGCAAGCGGAAGAGGACTTTGATAAGCTGTTTAATAACAATCGCAGCAAACTGAATCATTTAATTACCACAATACGATGAAGAATAGTTCTATCTCCAAACAACTTGAATTACAAAAACAAAACTTTGCTGGCGAAAATAAAAAAGAAGTAGTACAATTCAGTGAAAAAGTGAATAATCTTTCTTGCAATCTCGATAACAAGAAAGATAACAAACATTCTTATAACCAGCAAAATAACACTAGCGAAAATTCTTTGCTTTATATCATCTCATTGGGAGATAGTAATAATTATGATGCGACACTGGCAAAAAAATTGCAAGCAAAGAAACTTAAGAAGAAAAAAAGACATAGACTATAACTTCTTATATATCCA